>Ga0209747_1000436_pt1 | contig 22881 bp, 17 predicted proteins | sample BarGraNGADG00311_FD_184498 | JGI IMG/M metagenome (GOLD analysis project Ga0209747, IMG submission 184498) | Arctic peat soil microbial communities from Barrow, Alaska - Barrow Graham LP Ref core NGADG0011-311 (SPAdes) (version 2) | ecosystem: Environmental > Terrestrial > Soil > Wetlands > Peat...
ACTCGTCGCAGACGGCGTCAACGGACTCGTCACCGACCCGAACCCACAGGCTCTCGCCGACGCGTTCGACGCACTTTGGGCTGATCGTGCGCGAGCGGCGGCGATGGGCGCAGCCCACTCGGCCCGGCTCGCTGAGCTCAACATCTCGTGGGACCACGTCGTGGAGAGGCTGCTCGCATGAGGGTCGCAGTCGTCAACACAGCCGTCCCGTTCCTCCGCGGCGGCGCGGAGATCCTCGCAGACGCACTCGCCCGTGCGCTCGTGGCGGCGGGTCACGAGGTCGCTGAGGTCAAGATCCCGCTCAGGTGGTCCTCTGCGAGCGCCGTGGCAGAGAGCATGCTGGCCGCGACGCTGATCCCCATCCCGGACGCTGACGTCATCATCCCGCTGAAGTTCCCCGCCTACTTGGTCGACCACCAGCACAAGACGCTCTGGCTGCTCCACCAGTTCCGCCAGGTGTACGACTTCTGGGGCACACCCCACCAGGGACTGCCCGACGACGACGAGACAGCCCGGCTTCGAACGGCGATTCGTGCCGCCGACCTGAACGCCATCGGTGGTGCGCATGCCGTCTTCACGAACTCGGCTGTCACGGCGGGGCGGCTCAAGCAGTTCAACGGCCTCACGGCCGAGGTTCTCCTGCCACCCGTCATCGCACCGGAGCAGTACTCCGACGCCGGTCAGGGAGACTATGTGTTCGCCGCCGGCCGTATCAATGCCACCAAGCGGCAGGAGCTGCTCCTGGAGGGGCTGGCGTTGACCACGAGTGGAGTCCGCCTCGTGATCGCGGGCAAGCCTGAGTCGGACGACGAGCTCCGCCGGATGGTCCAGTTCATCGAGACGCACCGGCTCGAGGACCGCGTCCAGCTGATCCCGCGCTTCATCACCGACGCGGAGAAACGGGATCTGATGGCCGGAGCCCTCGGGGTTGCATACCTTCCCTTCGATGAAGACTCCTATGGATACGTGACGGCAGAGGGGATGCTCTCGAGCAAGCCAGTCATCACCACCACAGACTCGGGCGGCGTGCTCGAGCTCGTGGAGCACGGCGCCACCGGGCTCGTCGCCAACCCGGATCCCGAAGGCCTCGCGGGCGCGATGGACGCGTTGCATCGTGACCGCTCCGCGGCCCGCGAGATGGGGCAGCGAGGACGACAGCGCGTTGTCGACTTGGATCTCTCGTGGGACAACGTCTTGAGGAGGCTGCTCGCGTGAGAATCGCCTGGTGCACGCCGTTTGGCAAGAAGAGCGCGATCGGGGAGTTCAGTGCCCTGGTGGTGTCCGCATTGCGGAAGCTCGATCTCGAGGTCGACATCTGGTATCCGCGTGGGGCTGGCGGCCGGACCATGCCGGACCACGGGCGCGAGCTCGCGCACGAGTCGGGACCGACGCTTCGCGAGTACGACGCGGTCGTCTACCAGATCGGCGACCATGTGAAGAATCATGGGCAGCTGCTCGCGGCGTCGGCCGAGGTCCCCGGGATCGTCGTCATGCACGACGTCTCGCTTGTCCACCTCTTCTTCCCCATGCTGATCGGGCTCACCCACGACGAGCGCACGGAGCTCCTCGTTCGGCTCGCCCCCGAGTTCCCGGAGGCTTCCGCCGACTTCGCCCAGGACCCCTCCGCCTGGGCCTGGTCCGCGAACACGGCGGTCAGCTTCCCGCTCTCGGAGCTCGCGATGCACAGCGCTCTTGCCGTCGTCACCCACTCGCAGTTCGCTGCGAACCTGTTCCGCGACAGGTATCTCGGTGACATCTCGGTCCTCCCACTCCCGGTGCTCCACGAGCCGGCAGGTGGCAACGGCACACGACTGCCCCCGATCGACCCGGACCGGCCGCTCATCCTGCAGGCCGGCACGCTCAATGCGAACAAGCGCATCGAAGAGGTGATTGCCGGCTTCGAACGGAGCGGGTCGAGGTCAGTTGCGCAGCTCGTGATCTGTGGGCACGGCTCTCAGGAGGAGATCGACCGTCTCCGCGAGCGTGCCCGTCACCTCATCGCTGACGGGGACGCCATCGTGCTGGGCTCAGTCTCGGATGAGGTGCTCGACGCACTTCGCCAGCGCGCCCTCGTCTCGATGGTCCTTCGCCACCCGAGCACCGAGGCGTCAAGCGCGGTGCTGGTGGACAGCATGGCGTACGGCAACGCCGTGGTGGCTGTCGACGCCGGCCACTACGGGGAGATGCCGGAGGACACCATTCGGCTCGTCGCGGTACCGCCCGATCCAGACGAGATCGCCGCCGTCATCGATTCGCTCGTCATGGACGAGGCTGCTGCTCGCGCACTCGGTGCTCGGGCCGCCGCGTTCGTGACCCGGGAGCACACACCCGACGCGTATGCCCGTGCCTTCGTCCCGATCGTTCGCGGTGTCGGCGGCGTCGTGCCCAGACGATGGCTGGTAGAGGAGATCGCCGAGGCCATGGTGCGCACCGGATTTGCCGCCGACCATCCGCTCGGATCGGTCGCGACGGAGATGGCTGTCGAGCTGTTCGGCGGGACTCCACGCCGACCGGAAGCGCTGTTGCACGTGCCGCGGACGGGATCGCACTAGGCGCCCGGACACCCGTCGGCGGTGCCCGTCGGCCCACGCGTCCCTGCGCAGGTGTGAGAGACGAGGGTGGCTACTTGCGGGGCCATTCCCTGACGAGCTCGGTGTCTGCGGGAACAGGACCGAGGCCTTCCGCGCCGCCGGGTTGGCCCAACGGCTCGGCCAACCCCGGGAGCGGCAAGGAGAAGAACGCGGCATTGTCGGCAGTGAACTGGCGAAGCTCGTCCGTGCGCGCCTTGCGGGCTGGGAAGATCGCCACCTCCGGGCAGGCGATCTCGCAGGCGCCGCAGTCGATGCATTCTGCGGGGTTGATGTAGTTCTTGCGCTCACCCTCGTAGATGCAGTCGACCGGGCAGACGTCGACGCACGAATGGACCTGGGCGTCGATACATTCCTTGCCGATCACGTAGGTCACGGCTGTTCACGCCTCCTGGTGGCTGGACGAGGTGCCCGTCGGCGGCCCGGCATCGACATCTGTGGAGTGTCCCGGGAAGAGCGAGAGATCAGGATCAATCTGCACGGCGGCGTTGTTGACCGCTGTCGCGGCCTCCCCGAATCCAGTCGCCATCAGCGCAATCTTCCCGCGATACGTCGAGACGTCGCCGACCGCGTACACACCCGGCACGTTGGTCTCCATCGCCGAGTCGACCAGGATCTTCCGATCGTGGATCTTCAGGCCCCACCCGGCGAACGGTGACGGTGCTGAGATGACGCCCAGCGCACCGACGACGGTGTCCGCAGGTATCTCGCTCTCGGCACCCGTACCGTCCCGCAGGACGATCGACCGGATGTGCGAGTCTCCGTGGACAGCCTGGATCTCCGTCTCGGTCAGCAACGTGACCCCTTGACGCGCGGCCTGCTTCAGGGACGACGCGTGGGCCCGGAACGCCCGCCGCCGGTGCACGACAGTGACGGAGCGGGCGATCGGCTGCAGCTGCAACGCCCAGTCCAGTGCGCTGTCGCCGCCACCCACGATCACGATGTCCTCACCCTCGTGCGCGGCGGGATCCGGAACCAGGTACGTCAGGCCGCGTCCGTGCCATCCATGCCCGAGCGGGAGGGTCCGGGGCCGGATCCCGCCGACTCCAGTGGCGAGCACGACGGCGCGGCTGTCGATCGAGGTGCCGTCGGCGAGAGTCACCGTGAGCCCCGACCCAGCGTCGTCGCGGACCAGGTCGACGGCATTGGCACCGAAGAGGATCCGCGGGTTGTAGACACGTGCCTGGTCCAGCAGACCGGCGATGAGCTCGGCCCCACTCACGCTGGGGAAGCCGGCCACGTCGTGGATCGCCTTCGCGGGATAGAGCGCCGAGACCTGACCACCCGCCTCCGGCTGCGCATCGATCAGCGTGACGGTCAATCCCCGGAAGCCGGCGTAGTAGGTGGCGAAGAGCCCGGTGGGTCCGGCGCCGACGATGGTGAGGTCGCACGCGATGCGGTGCGCGAGGGCGCGATCACTCACGTCCGTGGCTCCGGGGACCGCCGCTGGAACTCGTTGATCTGTGAGACGGTCACCGTCCGGGCATCCTCACCGGCGCGGACCCGCTTCTCCCAGGCCACCGTCCATGACAGGGCATCGCTGAACTCGAGCCTGTTCCGCCAACCGAGCCGGAGCTCCGCCTTGCGCGAGTCGAGAGCAAGGAGGTTGGCCTCGTGGGCGTGAGCTCCGTCGTCGACCGTGACGACGGAATCCGGGCCCCAGAGCGAACCGACCGCAGTCGCGACCTGTCCCACCGGGACGAATGATCCGGTGCCCGGCCCGAAGTTGAACGCCTCACCCGCCGACGCACCTCGCAGGAGGGAGTCGGTGAGCGTCACGTAGCCGTTGAGGCAGTCGAGAACGTGCTGCCAGGGTCGGACGGCGTCGGGGTACCGGAGCGTGACCGCCTGGCCCGTCGAGAAGGCCGCAATGAGATCGACCATGAGGCGGTCCGCGCACACGTCGCCCCCGCCGATGACGTTGCCGGCCCGGGCGATGGCCGTCGGGACCTGAGATCCCGAGCCGGCGATCCAGGACTGCGTGATCAGGTCCGCTGCGGCTTTGGACGCGGAGTACGGATCGACGCCACCCAACGGATCGGACTCGCGGTATCCCGAGATCTGATTGACGTTCCGGTAGACCTTGTCGGTCGTGATGATGAGCTGGGCCTTGACGCTGGGCGTGTTCTCGACGGCCTGAAGGACGTTGAAGGTCCCCATGGTGTTGGTCTCGTAGGTCCATCTCGGGTCGCGGTACGACTCGCGAACAAGGGCTTGAGCCGCGAGGTGCACGACAACGTCCGGCTCCAGAGCGGTGATCGCGTCGCGCGTGGCGGCACCGTCACGGATGTCGACCCGCAGGTCGTGCCGCAGCAGCTCCGACAGCCAGGCCTGCTCGTAGATCGAGCCTGCCGCTGGTTCGAGGGCGAGTCCGGAGACGGTGTGCCCCTGCTCCAGGAGCATGAGGGTGAGCCACGCGCCCTTGAAGCCGGTGTGGCCCGTGACGAGGTAGTGCATCAGTGACCGCCGTTCCGCACGTGCACGAAGTCGATGAGGGCATCTGCGGCGTAGTCGAGCATGCTCGGGGTCAGGCCTGGATACACACCCAGCCAGAACGAACGCGTCATCACGATGTCGGAGTTGTGGAGGTCTCCCACGACCCGGCGGTCGATGCCCTGATAGGCCGGCTGACGCAGGAGGTTGCCGGCGAAGATGAGTCGAGTACCCACCTTCTTGCTCTCGAGGAACCGCATCAGGTCCTCGCGGTCGACCGCGAGGTCGGGCGCCAGGGTGATCGGGAAGCCGAACCACGCAGGGTCGGAATGGGGGGTGGCGCGAGGCAGGATCAGCCCTTCGACGCCCTGCAGCCGCTCGAGGAGGTAGGTGAAATTCTCCTTGCGGCGCTGGACGAACCGGTCCAGCTTCGTGAGCTGGCTCAGTCCGAGGGCGGCCTGCATGTCCGTGCCCTTGAGGTTGTACCCGATGTGGCTGTACGTGTACTTGTGGTCGTATCCCAGCGGGAGCTCACCCAGCTGCCACTCGAAGCGCTTGCCGCAGGTGTTGTCCTTGCCGGTCTCGCAGTAGCAGTCGCGACCCCAGTCGCGGAAGGACTCGACCTGTCGGGTCACCAGCGGCGACTTCGAGAAGACGACGCCACCCTCGCCCGTGGTGATGTGGTGCGCCGGGTAGAAGGACACCGTTGCGGTGTCGCCGAAGCTGCCGGTCCGCTGCCCGCGGTACGTCGAGCCGAGCGCGTCGCACGAGTCCTCGACCAACCACAGCTTGTTCTCCTTGCAGAGCTCTGTGACGAGGTCGAGGTCGAACGGGTTGCCCAACGTGTGGGCCATCATGATCGCTCGGGTCTTCGGACCGATCGCCTCGCGCAACTGGTCGCCGATCGCGTCGTACGTCCCGATCTCGACGTCGACGAAGACCGGCTTCAGGCCGTTCTGGATGATCGGGTTGAGCGTCGTGGGGAACCCGGAAGCGACTGTGACGACCTCGTCGCCCGGCACGAGCCGGCGCTTGCCGAGCTTGGGACTGGTCAGGGCCGACAGGGCGCAGAGGTTCGCAGACGAACCGCTGTTGACGAACGACGCGGCGCGAGTCCCGACGTACTCGGCCAACGAGTCCTGGAACTCGGTGGTGAACCGACCTGCGGTCAGCCAGCCGTCCAGCGATGAGTCGACCAGCGCGATCATGTCGTCGGAATCGAGAACCTTCCCCGATACCGGCACGACGGACTCTCCGGCGACGAACTCCTTCTGAGCCAGCGATATCTCGGCGTATTCCTTGACTTGCGCCAGGATCTTCTCGCGGAGGGCCGGGAGTGCGTCGTTCACAGATCTCCTCGTGTCGGGTCAGAGGGGGGCTGCCCAGCATACCCTCGGGCAGCCTGGCAGAGGCCGGGCGCAGCAGCATTCCGCCTTGGCCGCGACCGAAAGCTCAGGTCAGGGGCGGCGGCGGATCAGCAGACCGAAGGACGTCGACACGGAGTCCCCGATCGCGAGCTTGAGGTGCGCGACGTCGGGCGGCGCTGACTCACCCTCGACGAGAACCAGACTGATCCAGCGGTCCTCGCGGGTGTCCATGGGCACGGTGAAGTTGAAGGTCGCCTCGCAGTTCACTTCCTCGAGCCGCTTCGCGAACTCCTTCAGGTCCTGCAGCCGGTACACGGCACAGTGCCCGTAGTCGGCGGTGCTCTCCCGCCGTGACAGCTCCAGCTCGGTGGTGTGCACGGCGATCCCGCCCGGGGTGAGCAGCCGGCACGACTCGAGCACGAATTCCAGCCCCCTGGCCGGACTGCCGAGGTGCTCGATCACACAGGACGACCAGATCACGTCGAAGGTACCGAGGTCGTCCGGCACGTCGTTCATGTCGACATTGCGGACCGTGACGCGGGACGCGAGCTCGTCGTCGCTGATCAGGTACGGGCGCGACAGGCCGGAGTGGCCGGTCATGAGCTGTCCCGTCGAGGCCCAGTCGTCGCCGCCCTCCGCCGCCTGGTCCGTCGCCAGCACGTCGAGGCCCCGGCTCGCGAACAGAGCAGGCATCGGTTCGTTGCCGACGCCGAATCCCAGCGCCCTGCGCCCGGGGGCCATGAGTCCCGCCTGGGTGACCGCCTCGGCGATGTAGGCCCACTCCCACGTCTTGCGGTTCTGGGTGTTGCGAATCGGCGCGGACGGGGCTACTCCCATCAGGATGCGCAACCAGTCCAGGTACGCGGGGTCGGAGCACTGGGCGGAGCTCGTCGCCTGCGACACGAGGCGCGAGAAACTGGGTGGGTTGCCGTCGCGGTTGTGGTCGCTGACGTCGACGAGCGCCAGGTACGCGTCCTGCGCCAGCACGGGATCGCCCACCCGCGGGTTGCGGGCCGGGGCGTTGACCGCGTGCGCGTCGAGAGTGGGATCGAGCCCGGCGAGTCTGGTGACTGCCGCCTCGAGTGAATCCAGTCTCCTGCCCACTGACTCGAATCGTGGATCGAAGAAACGCCTGACGGGTGCAGCAATTGCTCTGGCCGTACGACCCACGGAATAACGACCTTTCGGTACTGCGAGGACGAAGACCCAGCACGGGTCGCACCATCGTGAGCGCCATCGTGAGGTCTACCTGCACGAGGGAACCCGGGGTTCGGGGTGCGAGAACCAAGTCCGATCTGGCCGCTCGCGCCAGCCTTTGCCGCCCAAGCATAGTGCACAGGCACGAGGTAGGGGCGGTGCTCGGACGAGGGGGCCGGCGCCCTGGGAGACCGGGCAGGCGCGCGACCGGGGCCAGATTCCCACGGATCTCGGTCTAACCTCGTTCAGTGAGACGATTCGAGTGGGCCAACACCCTGCGCGGTGTCGCCGCGCTCACGGTGCTCGGCTGTCACTTCGCCATCGCGTTCTGGATCCGCCAAGACACCTCCGCCGGATTGGCGCGGCGAGCGCCGCTCTACCTCGGCGACGCCCGAGCGCCGCGATTCGCTCGCGTCCTCGACGTTCTCCCAGTGGACTTCGCCGCCCTCGGCGCGGCCTGTTCTTTCTCCTCAGCGGGTTCGTCATCGCGATCTCGCTCGATCGCTACAGCCGCCGCGGCTTCCTCGTCGGCCGGTGCATGCGGGTCCTGCCCACTTACGCCGCTGGCTACTTCGTCACGTGCGCAGTGATCTGGGCGCTGTCGGATCCCGGAAAAGAGCTCAGCGTCGGTTCCGTCATGGCCGGCTCCATTCCCGGGCTCAAGTTCCTCGTGGGCGTCTCCGCGCCGGGGGATGGAATCGTGTGGACGCTAATCGTCGAGCTCGTGTTCTATGGCATCTGTCTCGTCGCATACCGTGCGCTCACTCGGTACTGGCAAGCCATCGTGGGTGTTGCCGCTGCCTGTGTCGCCACCCAGTGGCTGCTCGGTCTGGCCCCAGCAGACGCGCCCCTGGCTGGGCTGCGGTTCGTCGTCCTGCTGGCGTGCCCGTTCGTGCCGGTGATGCTTGTCGGTGTGGTGCTCTCCGCGCGGCGTCGTGGCAACATCAGCGGCCTCGCGGTCGCGCTCCTGGTGCCGCTGCTGGCAGCGACCAACCTCGTGCTCATGTCAACCACCCCAGGCGCCGTCGGCCTCAAGTACCGCCTCACGTTCGTCGGCACGATCGTGCTCTTCACCGCCGTCTGGGCAGTCGGCGACCGCTGGAAGCCGCACCCGGTCGCGGGGTTCTTCGCAGACGTCAGCTACCCGCTCTACGTCGTGCACCCGGTTCTCGGCTACGCCACCCTCTCCGTCCTGAGCAAGTACGGAGTCCCCGCGGCGGTCTCGGTGCTGGGGGCGTCTGGTGTCGCCATCGCTGCGGCCTGGGTCCTGCACATACTCGTCGAAGGTCCGACCCACCGACTCGGGCAGCGCTGGGCCAGGAGGATTGCCTACGCGCCGGTCGTCGGCCCGGTGCCCGTTCTGGCGTCCGCCAGTCCCGGGTGACTCGGAACGGGCTGTTCGTGAGCCTCGACCGGGCCGGGTAGGGAGTCTCGGCGACGTGCCCGCTACTGCAACGTCCCGCTCGGAGCGAGGCTCGTCCGCAGGTGCACGAAGCCGGTCTCGCGGCCCTCGGCCGCCACGTTGAGCGTTGCGCCCTCGAGCAGCCGGTGCACCTCCGCCCCGGTCTGGGTCGCGATCTCCCCGTTGAACGTGTACGCGCCCTCGCCGAGGTCGGTCGAGGGAATCGTGAAGTCGTACGCCGCACTGCCGCGGAGGGTCGGCAGACGCGTGCCCAGAAGCTTGCTGGTCGTGCCGTAGATCCCTTGGCCGACCGAGGTCCCGATGCTGAATCCCAGGATCCAGTCCTCGAGGGGCTCGTCAGCACGCACGTGGACCCGGACGACGAGGGGTGCTCCGACCGGGACCTCCTTCACCGGGGTACCGCCGCTCAGGACCTCGATGCTCTCGATGTGGGCGCGCGGGACTTCCGGCGTGGTGGCCTTCGGGGTGGCCTGATGGCGTTCGATCTCGTCCTGACGCGCGTGCTCGAACTCCGAACGCAGCACCCGCAGGGCGTCGCGCGGGGCGCCGTCCGCGATGACGCGGCCACTCTCGAGGACCACCGCGCGGTCGCAGAGGTCGGCCACGGTGTCGAGTCCGTGCGTGACGAGCACGATGGTGCGGCCCTCGTGCTGGAAGCTCCGGATCTTGTCCATGCACTTGCGCTGGAACGGCTCGTCGCCGACGGCGAGCACCTCGTCCACGAGCAGGATGTCCGGGTCGACGTGCACGGCCACCGCGAAGGCGAGCCGCACGTACATCCCCGACGAGTAGAACTTGACCTGGGTGTCGATGAAGCGCTCGATGCCCGAGAAGTCGACGATCGCCTCGAAGTACTGGTCGGTCTGCTTGCGCGTGAGCCCTTGCAGCGAGGCGTTCAAATAGACGTTCTCGCGTCCGGTGAGGTCGGGGTGGAACCCCGCACCGAGCTCCAGCAGGGCGGCGATCCGGCCCCGCAGGCTGACCGTGCCGCTCGTCGGCTGCAGGATGCCGCCGATCATCTTGAGCAGCGTGCTCTTGCCGGAACCGTTCGGCCCGATCAGGCCGATCGTGCTGCCCGAGTTGATCGTGACGTTGACGTCGCGCAGGGCCCAGAAGTCATCCTTGTGCAGGCTGGACCGGCGGGCGTTGACGAGCCGCTCCTTGAGCGACTTGTCCTTGCGGATGATGAAGCGCTTGGAGAGGTTCTCGATCTGGATGACGGGGGTACTCATCACAGCTCCTGCGCGAAGTTGCTCTGCAGACGCGCGAAGACACGTTGGCTGAACCAGAGCAGGACGATCGAGAGGACGAAGGCGAGCAAGAGCCGGGCGGTGAGGTCCCCGGGGAAGGGTTGCCCGTCGCCACCCACCCAGAACGCTTTCTGGAAGCCCAGCACGACCAGGGTCATGGGGTTGGCGAGGTAGACCTGCTCCAGCCACGTACCGCCGATCTGCCCCTGCACGAGCTTCCACGAGTAGACGATGGGAGAGGCCCACATGAAGATCATGAGCATGATCTCCACGAGGTACTGCACGTCACGCAAGTAGACGTTGGTCGCCGAGAGCAAGAGAGCAAGGGCCGTCGCTAATGGGATCATCGCCGCGAGCGCGAGAACGAAGTACAGCCAGCGTTCTCCGGTCGGGAACTGCCCGAGGGCCGCTGTTGCGGCAAGGAGAACGCCCAGCTGGATGGCGAAGTTGAACAGGGAAGAACCGACAACGGAGAGCGGGAAGAGCTCGCGGGGGACGTAGACCTTCTTGATCAGTGCGGCGTTTCCCACTATCGAGGCCGTGCCGATGATGACGATGTCGCTGAACAGCTGCCACGCGGTCAGGCCCGCAAAGATGAAGATGGCGAAGTCCGGGATGCCTCCTGGGTGTGTAGGAGTCTGCGCTGCGCCGAGGAACCTGCCGATGGCGACGTAGTAGACGAACAGCATGGCCAGCGGCTTGGCGAGACTCCAGAAGAAGCCCAGTGCGCTGTCCTTGTAGCGGGACTTGATCTCACGCCGGACGAGCTGGTCGAGCAGCTCGCGGCGGGCCCAGATGTCCTGGATCGACTCGAGGGTCCCGCCGAAGAACCCATGGCGAGGTCCCGCAGGGCGCATCGGCTCGGCCGCGATCTCGCGGGCTCGCGCCTGACGCTGCTGATCCATCGTTCTCCCGATCTCGGCGGATGGTGTGGAGCCGAGTCGAATCGGCCACGTCAGACTACCTGGAAGTCCTCATCACCCGTGCGCCACGGTCGATCGACCGAGAGAGGCAAGCAGGAGATACTGACAGTGAGCGCGCACACGCGCGCGCAACGAAAGTGGGATCCATGTCAGCGCTCCTCCGTCGGCTCGGCGACCGTATCGCACTCGTTGCCGCGGCGGCTCTCGTCGTGGTCACGTTGCCCCCGACGACGACGGCCCAGGCGGCAGAGCCCGTCGCGAGCCAGGTCGCGAGCCAGGTGGGCCAGCCCCTCACGTTCGCCGGGCACGGCTGGGGACACGGTCGCGGGATGGGCCAGTACGGCGCTCTGGGCTATGCGGTCGACTACGGCTGGCACTACGACGCGATCCTCGCCCACTACTACGGCGGCACCACTCTCTCTGGGTGGGCAGGCCACCCGGCTGGGGGTGCCGGCAACCCCACGATCTCGGTCGAACTCACCCGTCTGATCGGCACCGACACGATCGTGCGGAGCAACAACGGGCCGATGATCATCAACGGCGGGTCTGTAGGTGATTCCGCCGTCCTGGTGAGGCGAGTGGGAGGTGCCTTCCAGGCGTACTCCGGTCCGACGTGCGGGGGCCCGTGGACCGCGATTCCCGGCCTGCTCGGCTCCGGCCTGACGATCTCCACGACCGGTAGCCAAACGGACGTCAACAACAGCCCGATCGTCTGCGAGCTGGGCAGGGAGACCCTTTACCGCGGTCTTCTCTCCGTCGTCTATGCGGGCGGCACGCAGTACGCCCTGAACGTCGTCCCCATCGAGGCCTACCTGCTTGGCGTCGTCCCGCGGGAGAGCCCAGCGTCCTGGGGTGCCGCCGGCGGCGGTAGTGGGATGGAGGCACTGAAGGCGCAGGCGGTGGCCGCCCGCAGCTACGTGCTCGGATCCGCCCCGCGGCCGACCTCCGGCGCTTCCACGTGTGACACCACGTCGTGCCAGGTCTACGGAGGTGCATCGTCGTCTCTCGGCTATGGCGAGTCTGCGTACACGAACACCGCCGTCCAGTCGACGAGCGGTCAGGTCATGCGCTTCGCCAACAACAACGTCGCGCGCACCGAGTTCAGCTCCTCGACCGGCGGCTACACCGCGGGCGGGACGTTCCCGCCGGTCGAGGACCTCGGGGACGCCACGGCGTCGAACCCCAACCACAACTGGACCGTGTCGATCGACGCGACGACCGTCGCTGCGGGGCTCGGCACCGGGCCGATCCAGTCGATCAGTGTCGTCGGCCGCAACGGACTCGGCGCGGACGGTGGCCGGGTGACGGTCGTCCGGGTGGTGACGACAGCCGGGCAGGTGGCCGACTTCACCGGCAACCAGGTCCGCACCGCCCTGGGGCTCAAGAGCGACTGGTTCTCCATCTCCGGGTTCCTTGTCCAGGAGGCGCAACAGGTCATCAAGGCGCTGTACAAGGACATGCTCGGTCGGGGCGTGGATCCTTCCGGCCTCCAGACCTGGACCGACTACGTGCTGGCAACGGGGAGCGCACGCGCGCTCGCCGAGCAGATCGCCACGTCCAGCGAGCGGATGGGCAATCTCGTCGCGACGCAGTACCGGTTGGCACTGCACCGGGAACCGGAACCGGCGGGTCTGGCCTTCTGGATCCAGTACCTCCAGGCGGGACGTGGTGTGTACGACCTCGAGGTGGGCATCTACGGCTCGCCCGAGTCCCTCCAGACTCTCGGTGGCGGTGACGTCTCCACCTGGGTCGGCGGTCTCTACACGGCCCTGCTCGGGCGACCCGCTGCTCCGTCCGAGCAGCAGTTCTGGGTCGACATCGCGGCCCGTTACGGTCGGTCGTTCGTCGCCTCGGCGATCGCACAGTCGGACGAGGCGTGCATGAGGCGCCTCACGGACTACTACCAGACGTTCCTGCTGCGTGGGGTCGATCCCTCCGGCCGGGCGACCTTCCTGCCGCTGATGACCGGACGGGGAGACTTCGACATCCCGATCGCCCTGGGCAGCAGCCCCGAGTACTGGAGTCGCGCTCAGACACGGGTCTTCTGACAGCCGAAGGTTCTACGCGCCGCTTGGTAGCGGGTTCGTCTCGACCATGTAATCCCACGTCTCGCGGGCGTAGGTCTCCCAGTTGCGGGTCGGTCGCGCCGCGGCCTCACGCACCAGCCGGGCGTGCGTGAAGTCGTCCGTCAGCAGGGTCCGGACCGCCGCCGCGATCGCGCGGTCGTCGCGAGGGTTGACGAGAAGGGCACCACCCTCGGCGCCGATCTCCAGCATCGAGCCGAAGTTCGACGTGACCGCGGGCGTGCCGATCGCGAGCGACTCGGCCACCGGGAGACCGAACCCTTCGTTGAGTGACGGGAACACCGTGCACCGCGCGAGACGGTAGAGCGCCCACAGGGTGTCGTCCGCCACACCGAGGGCGGCCTCGACCAGTCTGCCGGCCGCCTGCAGCTCGGCGAGCCGACGCTGGAACCGGTCGCTGTTCCAGGCATTGCCACCGACGAAGACGAGCGAGAACTCCAGACCGTCCCGCCAGAGGAGCTCGGCCGCGTGCAGCACGCCAAGGTGGTTCTTGCGCGGCTCGTGGCTCCCCACGCACAAGACCATCGGGACGGTGGGAACGCAGTAGCGCTGACGGGTGGCGGCCACCTGCTCGGGTGACGGCTCACTCGCCTCGACGGGGAGCGAGATCGTCCGGACCTCGGGTCCGGTCACGCCGATGCTGGTGATCATCGTGCGCCAGCCCTCGTACTCGTTGTGAGCTGCCTCCGAGATCGTCGCGACCCGATCCACGTGCCGGATCGCCGCCAGCCCGTTCATGAAGTCCGCGGGCACGTTCGACGCCGTCGTCTCCGAGGACGTCAGTGGCACCAGGTCGAACCCGATCACCGCAGAGGCGCACCCACTGTGGAGGACGAGTGCCAGGAGCCGCTTGGTGCGGGGGATGTCGAGCGCGACCTCGGGAACGACGTAGTGGGACTTCCAGGGGATCAGGACCATCCCACGGTCGGCGCCGGTGTCGTCATGTCCGTCGGTGGTGCCGAAGCTCCCGAGCGCCCGCGCCGTCTCGGTCGCCGTCGTGCGCCTGATAGCGAGGTAGTCCTTCGTCCAGCACACGAACGACAGATCGTGATCTCGTTGCCACCGGCTCACGGTCTTGTGTGTCACGCGCTGGATCCCGGTCATCAGCGACGTCTGGGCCAAGTGGTCGATGTCGACCAGCACCTCGCCCGTCACGACCTCGACCTCTCGGCCCGCGTTCTCCATCGGCATCCGCCGGATCGCCTCGGCCAGCACCGCCCGGGCACCGGACAGCTCGCCGAGGCGACGTACTGCGACGACGTCGGCCGACTCGGGGAGGCGGGCCGCGATCACCGCGAGAGTGAGCCAGATCTGCGGCTCCTGGTCCACTCTCAAGGCGTCGGACGCCTGCGTCAGCAGGCCGTCGACGGTCGTGGCGGGCGGTGGCCCCGCTGGCGAGAGGGCCCGGACGAGGGTCGTCAGGCGGGGGAGCAGGTCGGGGCGTGTGGCATGTCTGACAATCGTGGCGCGGACTGCGCGATCGACGAAGGTGTGCTTGGCGGTCATGAGGCGTCCCCGTCGACGAGGAAGGTCCACAGCTCGGACGCGTAGGCGTCCCATGTCCGGACCGTCGACCGCATCGCCTGCTCCTTCAACGTCGTGTACGTCTCCCGGTCGGTCAGGAGAGTGCGCATCGCGGCGGCCAGGCTGTGGTCGTCACGCGGGTCGATCAGCAGGCAGCCGCCGCGCTCGGCGATCTCGCCCGTGCTGCCGTAGCGCGTCGTGACGGCGGGTGTCCCGCAGGCGAGGGACTCGGCGACGGGGAGGCCGAAGCCTTCATGGAGGGAGGGGAACACGGTGAAACTTGCACCCCGGTAGAACGCCCACAGCTCGTGATCGGTCACCGGGCCGAGGTTGGCGACCAGGCGTCCGCTCTTGATCAGGTCCGTGAGGGCCGCCTCGAACACCGAGATGTCCCAGCCGCGACCGCCGACGAAGGAGAGCTCGAAATCCAGCCCGTCCCGCCACAGCAGCTCGGCCGCGTGCAGCACCGCCAGGTGGTTCTTGTGCGGCTCGTGGCTTCCGACGCACAGGACGCGGGGTCGGTGCGGTGTCTCGTCGGCACGGGTCTCGGGCGCCTCGGGGACCTCAGCAGCAAGCAGCACCTCGGCCACCCGCGGCCCTGCGATCCCTTGCGAACGGACGGCGTCGGCGAAGCCCCGGAACTCCGCAGCCGCCGACGTGCTGATGCCGGCGACCCGGGTCGCGTACTTGATGACGGTGAGGTACTTGACGTACTTGCTCGGCTCGGTCGGTGGGCGCATGTCCGCGCTGACCACCGGGATGGCGTCGTAGCCGATGGCGACGACCGTGTTGCCCGAGTGCTGTGCGAGCGCCGCGAGCGGCAGGCTCGTGCGCCCCTGCGTCACCTCCGGCAGCACGACGGTGCACCGCCACGGGACGACGACGACGGCGCGCGCACCGTCGTCCGCCGGGGCCGGACGACCCGTCGGGTCCTCCTGGTCGCTCCCGCCTCGCCCACGCCAGGCGAGGACCCTGGCCTCCTCGTGCGGGACGAGGGTGCGCATGGCGCTCTCGGACCCGGTCCAGCCCGTCAGGGTGAGCTCGTGGGAAGCGTTCCAGCGCTGACTGACCTCGCGCGTCACGCGCTGGATGCCGGTGTGCATGTCGTACCGGGCGCTGAAGTTGACGTCGACGACGACGGCGTCCGTGACGACCCGGATCGGCAGGCCGACCTCACCGTGCTCGGCGATGGTGTCCTTGGCGCGCCGGAGCAGCCAGATCTCCGCGTCGGTCGAGTCCTGTGCGACCTCCAGGTGCCGGAGCAGGTCCTCGACGTCGTCGCTGAGCGGCAGGTGGCCGCTGACGGTCGCGAGCAGCAGCCAGGCGTGGTCGGCCCGCAGCGTTGCGCGGGCGAGCTGCACGAGTGCCGCGAGAAGGTGGACGGCGTCCTGGGCAGGGTCGGCGGTCGGGGCCGGGCAGTCGTCGAGCACCGCCTCAGCGGCCGCTCGCAACCGCTGCTCGAGGACCGTCACGCCTGCCTGCGTGCGCGTCACGCGCGATCAGCCCGGCGGCGCAGCACGCGGATCGGGCGGGTGATGCGCCACGACAGCGTGGACCGGGTGGCGGCCAGCTCGGCATTGGCGGCAGCGAGCTCACCTCGCACGCGGTTCAGCTCGCCCGCAGACGCGGATCCACCGGTGCCGGGCCACCACGTGAGGGCCTCGGCCCGCCAGCGGCGCACCTCGTCGATCAACGCCTCGCGCCCCTCCTCGGCGGCATAGGTACGCGCGTCGACGAACGGGTCGAGCGCGCACGCCGGGTAGGAGAGCAGCGACCGGAGGGCGTCGGCGTGCTCCTGCGCGACGTAGAACCGGGACATCCCGTCGAACAGGCAGAGCCGGTAGCCGGCGGCCAGCACGCCGGTCTCCGACGCATCGTGGGTTGCGGCGGTGGAGCCCAGCGTGGCCGCCCTGATCACCAGGACCCAGGGGCGGAAGGTACTGAGGTCGACGCCCGCCAGCACCTCGGCCTCGGCGCCGACCACCATGACGTGGACGTCATCGGCGAGCTGGTCGGGCTCCACGACGTCGGCGAGCCGCGGCGAGACGTCGGTCGTGTCGATCACGAGGTCTCGGGGTCGCTCCGCCCGGTGCGCCTCGGCGAGATCGGGCACCGGCTCGACGACGATCCCGCTCCACCCGCGTTCGTAGAAAGCCAGCGTGACCGAGGTGCCGCCGGGGCGGTTCGCATCGACGTCGACATAGCGCCCGGCGGGGATCGTCGCGAGCGCGCGCCACAGCACGACGTCTTCGCGGTTCTGGGCATGGGACAAGAAGACAGTGGCAGGCGGCACCTGCCGATCATAGACAAACCCTGGACGAGGGGCGCCGGGACCGCTGGCCGCTGTGCGTCGGTATCAGGCTCGGTGAGCAAGTCCGTTACCATCGACACGTCCCCATCCCTCTTGCTCTCGAGGAACCAATGGCGCGCGCACTGATCACCGGAATCACCGGCCAAGACGGCTTGTACCTGTCGGAGCTGCTGCTCTCGAAGGGATACGAGGTCTACGGCCTGATTCGTGGACAGAACAACCCGAAGCTCGACCTCGTGCGGGAGACCGTGCCGGAAGTCCGTCTCCTGACCGGTGACCTGACCGATCTGTCAAGCCTGCTCCGCGCGCTCCAGGCTGCCCAGCCGGACGAGGTCTACAACCTCGGCGCAATCTCGTTCGTGGCGTACTCGTGGGAGAACGCGATGCTCACGACGGACGTGACCGGCAAGGGCGTCCTGAACATCCTCGAGGCCGTGCGCCTGTACTCCGGCGACGACCCGACCAAGGTGCGCTTCTACCAGGCGTCCAGCTCGGAGATGTTCGGCAAGGTCCAGGAGGTCCCTCAGCGCGAGAGCACGCTCCTGTGGCCGCGCTCGCCGTACGGGGTCGCCAAGGTCTTCGGTCACTACATGACGATCAACTACCGCGAGTCCTACGGGATGCACGCGTCGTCGGGGATCCTTTTCAACCACGAGTCGCCGCGGCGCGGCCACGAGTTCGTCACGCGCAAGGTCAGCGAGGCGGTGGCCCGGATCTCCCTCGGGCTGCAGGACTCGATCACGATGGGCAACCTCGACGCCAAGCGGGACTGGGGTTTCGCGGGCGACTACGTCGACGCCATGTGGCGGATGCTCCAGCAGGACCATGCCGACGACTACGTGATCTCCACGGGCGTGACCCACTCCATCCGTGACCTTCTCGACGTCGCGTTCAAGCGCGTCGGGATCGACGAGTGGGAGCACTTCGTCTCGCAGGATCCGCGCTTCATGCGCCCCGCCGAGGTGGACTTCCTGATCGGCGACTCGACCAAGGCACACAAGGTGCTGGGCTGGCAGCCCAAGGTCGCTTTCAAGGAGCTGGTCGAGAGAATGGTCGACAACGACGTCGAGCTGCAGCGCGCACAGGTTGGTCGGTAGGCGGTGCCCCGCGCTTTCGTCACGGGAATCACGGGGCAGGACGGTGGCTACCTCGCTGAGCGCCTGCTGGCCGAAGGCGCCGAGGTGCACGGCATGGTCCGGCCCGACGACGACGACGCCGTCCGTGACCTGCTGTCGCGGGCACCGTCGGTCGTGCTGCACGAAGGGGACCTGGGGGATGCGGACCGCATCGGCCGGCTCGTCGCCGAGATCCGGCCCGACGAGATCTACAACCTCGCTGGGGTCAGCTCGGTCGCGTACTCGTGGCAGGAGCCGATCCGCACCGCGCAGCTGACGGGCGTGGCGGCGGCAGTCGTCCTGCGTGCGGCGTGGCTGCTCCAGGAGGACACCGGCCGTCGGGTGGCGTGCCTGCAGCCGTCGAGCGCGGAGATCTTCGGCCATGCGGTCGGGTCGCCGCAGGACGAGTCGACGCCCATCAGACCGGTGTCGCCCTACGGGGCGGCGAAGGCCTACGCGCACCACATGTCCGGCGTCTACCGCGCGCGCGGTCTGCACGTCGCGACCTGCATCCTGTTCAACCATGAGTCGCCGCTGCGACCCCTCGCGTTCGTGACCCGCAAGATCTCCGCGGCCGCGGCCCGCATCGGCCTGGAGGGTGCGGGGATCATCCGGCTCGGGAACATCGACTCCCGGCGCGACTGGGGCTGGGCGCCGGACTACGTCGATGCGATGGTGCGGGCCGTGCGTCACGCCACGCCTGACGACTACGTCATCGCGACCGGGCAGACGCACACGGTCGCCGAGTTCGCCGAGGCCGCGCTGCGGCACGCGGGCCTGGGCGATGGCTGGCGGGACCACATCGAGGTGGACCCTGTTCTCTTGCGCCCCGCGGAGGCGCCGGACCTGGTCGGCGATGCGACCAAGGCGCACCGCGAGCTGCGCTGGTACCCCACGGTGCACTTCGAGGAGCTCGTCGGGCGAATGGTCGATCACGACACGGAACTGCTGCGAAGGAGTAGAGGATGAGCCCGCGCAAGGGTGTCAAGGCCCCCGGAATGCTTCCTGGCGTCGTCTCGGTCGTGCTCGTCAACTACAAGGGCGCGGACGACACCATCGCGTGCCTGCGGGCGTTCGACGACGTCGACTGGCCCCGTGAGCGCCTCGAGCTGATCGTCATCGACAACGACTCGGGTGACGGCAGCGTCGAGCAGATCCGCGCGGCCGTACCGTCGGCAATCGTCGTCGACGCCGGCGCGAACACCGGGTTCGCGGGCGGCTGCAACCTGGGCGTGGCTCGCGCGACCGGGGAGTACGTCGCGTTCATCAACAACGACGCGCGACCGCACCCGCAGTGGGTGTCCGCGGCCGTCGCTGCGTTCGAGGCAGATCCGTTCGTCGCGTCGGTGGCCTCGAAGGTCCTGGACTGGGACGGCAAGCTGATCGACTATGCCGACGGCTCGCTCACCTGGTTCGGGATGGGGTACAAGCGCGAGGTCGAGAAGCCGGACTCGCCGGCGTTCGACGTGCCGAAGGACGTCCTGTTCGGCACCGGTGCGGCGATGTTCGTGCGCGCGGGCCTCTTCCGTGAGGTCGGCGGGTTCGACGAGCGGTTCTTCATGTTCTACGAGGACGTCGACTTCGGCTGGCGGTTGAACCTGCTCGGGTACCGGGTGCGATACGTGCCCACCTCGATCGCGTACCACCGGCACCACGTCACGATGAACAAGTTCGGCGCATTCCGGGAGAGCTACCTGCTCGAGCGCAACGCGCTGCTGTCGATGTACAAGAACTACGACGACGTCTCGCTCGCCAAGGCGCTGCCGGCGGCGTTCGCGCTCGCGGTCCGTCGGTCGATCGCCCGGACCGGTTTCGATGCCACGAGCCTGGATCTGCAGCTCTCGCCGGGCGGTGACGAGGTCGGCACGATCGATGTCCCCAAGATGGCGCTGACCGGCCCGCTCGCGATCGACTACTTCGTCGAGCAGCTGCCGGGTCTGATGACGTCGCGGCGCGAGCTCCAGAGCCTTCGCCGTCGTACCGACCGGGAGCTCTTCCCCCTGTTCCGGGAGACGATCGAACCCGCGTACGGGATGCCCACGTACCTCGCCGCGCACGAGGCCCTGACGGAGGCGTTCGGCATCGTCGAGCACTTCACGTCCCGGCATCGGATCCTCGTGGTGACGGGAGAGCCGCTGCTGGACCGGATGGCCGGTCCGGCGATCCGCGCCTGGGAGATCGCCAAGGCCCTCGGACCCGAGCACCACGTGCGGCTGGTCTCCACCGGCGGCGCGAGGATCACGCATCCCGACTTCGAGGTCCTCGCGGCCGGCGGGTCGGCGCTGCGGGAGTTCACGGACTGGGCCGACGTGATCATCTTCCAGGGATTCCTCCTGGAAGCGGCACCGTGGCTGCGTGACAGCACGAAGATCATCGTGGCCGACGTCTACGACCCGATTCACCTCGAGCAGCTGGAGCAGGCGCGTGACCTGGGCGCTGAGGGCAGGGCGACCTCGGTGCGCGAGACCACCCGCATCCTGAACGAACAGCTGCGCCGCGCGGACTTCCTGCTGTGCGCGTCCGGTAAGCAGCGCGACTTCTGGCTCGGGCAGCTCGCGGGCCAGGGACGGGTCAACGCCGCGGTGTACGACGAGGACAAGAGCCTCGACTCCTTGATCACTGTCGTGCCGTTCGGCATCTCCGACGAGCCGCCGGTTCAGAAGAAGCACGCGATCAAGGGTGCGGTCGCGGGCATCGGGCCGGGCGACAAGGTCATCCTGTGGGGCGGCGGCATCTACAACTGGTTCGACCCGTTGACGCTGATCCGTGCGATCGACAGGCTCAAGGACCGCCACCCGGACGTGCGCCTGTTCTTCATGGGCCTCAAGCACCCGAACCCCGGCGTGCCGGACATGAAGATCGCGTGGGAGACCCAGGAGCTGTCCCGCGAGCTCGGGCTCACCGGCAGCCACGTCTTCTTCAACGAGGGCTGGGTGCCGTACGACGAGCGGGCCGACTATCTGCTCGACGCGGACCTGGGCGTCTCCACCCACTTCCAGCACGTGGAGACCGCATACAGCTTCCGGACCCGGATCCTGGACTACTTGTGGGCGACCCTGCCGATCGTGGCCACGGACGGCGACACGTTCGGGACCCTGATCCGGTCACACGGGCTGGGGCGCGTCGTGCCCGCCGAGGACGTGGACGCGCTCGTGGACGCGCTCGGCGAGATGCTCTACGACGAGGCCGCGATCGAGCTCGTGCGTACCAACGTGCGCGGATTCGCGGCCGGGTACGTGTGGTCCCGCGCACTGCGGCCGCTCGTCGAGTTCTGCCGGCTGCCCCGTCGTGCCCCCGACCTTGCGGTCAGACCGGAGCCGCCGCACGCGCGCAAGCGCGCCAAGCGCCGTCGGCCCAGCATGCGTGACGACCTGGCTCTCACCAAGGGCTATCTCGGGGCGGGTGGTGTCGCCGAGGTGGGGCGGCGCGCCGTCGGCCGGGTTCGGCGCCTGCTCGGCGGCGGGATCGCGCCCGACGCGTGAGGCGCTGCGGGCGGACCGCACCCGACGCGTGAGGCGCTGCGGGCGGAGCGCACCCGACGCGTGAGGCGCCCAGGGCCTACCGGCGGAGCGCGCGCCGGGCGATCGAGAGCGCATCGAGCCGGGCACCGCGGCGCCGTCGGGCCCGGCGCTCGGGGACGAGCTCGGCGAGCCGCGCGGCGACCCGACGCCCCGCGATCTCGGGCGAGTGCAGGGTTCTGAGGTCGTCAGCCGCCTGCCGCCCTCGGGCGGCGGCGAGCTCGGGGTCGCTGGCCACGGTCCGCATCAGGCGGGCGGCTGCCTCGAGATCAGGGTCGGCCCAGGCGCCGCCAGCCGGGTAGGGCTCGCACCCGGCCGGGATCGAGGTCGGCGTCCACGGCACCAGGAAGCTGTTCGCCTCGGTCATGAACTGCAGGTTGCCGCTGTACGCCGTCGCGATGACCGGCTTCCCGAGCGCCATGGCTTCGGCCATGGTCAGCCCGAGGCCTTCCGACCGATGCAGCGAGACGTAGCAGTCGCACAGCGCCACGAGGGCGTCCCGGTCCTGAGCGTCGAGGTAGTCCTCGAGCAGGAGGATGTCCGGCGACCCGGCGACCCGCAGCCGGAGCCGCTCGGCCTGGTCTGGGCGCCGGTCGGCGTTGATCGACTTGATCACCAGCAGGGGGCCCTCGCCCGGCGCGAACGCCGCCGCGAAGGCGTCGACGAGACCCCAGGGGTTCTTGCGCTCGACGGTGCTCAGGTAGTCGAACGAGAACAGGAAGAAGGGGCGCTCAGGCAGACCCAGATCCGCGCGGCTGCGGTCGACGGCGACGCGCATCTGGGGCAGGGGCGGCGTGATCGTGCGGACCGGAACAGGGGAGTGGGGTTCGATGGCGCGCCGGACGAAGTCGGTGGCGACCCAGACCTCGTCGACGTGCCGGAACGCCTCGTGCTGGGAAGCCGGGAAGTCCTCGACCTCCCAGTACCACATCCCGATCCGGTAGCTCCGCTCGAGCAGGGACGGCACGGACGCCGCCACCGTCGGCGTCATGTCCGCGTTGACGCACAGCAGGGTCGTGTCGAACGGCACCGCGACGGGAGCGGCGGTAAAGCTGGCGCCCTGTCGGCTCTGCAGGAGCCGGTCGACGGACGCCGTCGCGTGGGGGATGCCGCCCGCGGTCAGCGCGTCGAGCATGAGGCGCGCGGAC
>Ga0209747_1000437_pt1 | contig 22866 bp, 20 predicted proteins | sample BarGraNGADG00311_FD_184498 | JGI IMG/M metagenome (GOLD analysis project Ga0209747, IMG submission 184498) | Arctic peat soil microbial communities from Barrow, Alaska - Barrow Graham LP Ref core NGADG0011-311 (SPAdes) (version 2) | ecosystem: Environmental > Terrestrial > Soil > Wetlands > Peat...
CTGGCGTGGGCGAAGGAGAACATCCGCGTCAACTCCGTGCACCCGGGCTTCATCGACACGCCGATCCTCGGGGACTTCGACCGATCGGCCCTCGGCGACATGCACCCGATCGGCCGCATCGGCCGGCCGGAGGAGATCGCGGCCGTGGTGGCGTTCCTCGCCAGCGACGACGCGTCCCTCATGACGGGTTCCGAGGTAGTTGCCGACGGCGGCTACACGGCCAGGTGATGGGCACGTCCGAGGGCTGACGTGTGCCCGGTTTGATCGGGGAAGCTCCCGGGTGGTGCGGGAACTTCCTCCCATCCGGTCGGGAAGTGCGGCGGTGAGACTGGATGCACGTCCACACCCGAAGGAGGGACCGTCATGAAGGCCATGACCAGAATCCTTGTCTCCACCGCGATCGTCGCCGGCATGGCCGCGGGAGCCACGCCTGCGTTGTCGGCTGATGTCGGCGCATGCGGACCCCCAACGGTCCGACGCCGCAGGCCGGCAGGCCCTGCGACGCGCGGGATTTCGGAACAGCCCTTGGTGAGCTGTACAGCGTCCCGCTGATGCACGGCGCCGAACGCATCGGGGAGCTTGTGGTCGGTGCTCGCGTCGGCAGCCGCCGGCTCCGACGGCTACATCCTGAAGCTCTTGGCGGCCCCGGTGGGGATGGCCGTGCACGCCACCGTGCTCGCCGAGGAACCGCAGACTTTGCGCGCACCCGCGTCGTCTCCGCGCGCGAGGAGGAGCGCCGCCGCCTGCGCCGCGACCTGCACGACGGCCTGGGCTCGGCACTTTCGGGAATCGCCTTCATGGCGGACGCTGCCCGCAACTACGTCCGTCCGCAGCCGCAGGAGGCGATCGAGCTGCTCACCCGGCTGCGTCAGGAAACGACGAACGCACTCGAGGACGTCCGGCGTCTCGTCTACGACCTGGGCCCGCCCGTCCTCGACGACCGCGGTCTCCTTGCGGCACTGCGTGTCCGGGTTGAACACCTCGAACGCGGGGGCGACGGTCACCCGCTGACCGTGACCATTGACGGACCGTGACGTCCTGCCCCGCCTCCCGGCGGCCGTGGAGGTCGCCGCCTATCGAATCGCCACCGAGGCGCTCACCAACGTCGCCCGGCACTCACGCGCGGCGTCAGCCTCCGTCGTCGTCGCGGTGAACGGGTGCCTTAAGCTTCGCGTGGTCGACGACGGCGGACCCGCCGCCGATGCCTGGACGCCCGGCGTCGGGCTGATCGGGATGAGGGAGCGCGCCGCCGAACTCGGGGGGACGCTGTTCGCCGGGCCGGGACCCGAGGGCGGCGAGGTCTCCGTCACCCTGCCGCTCGAGTCCGACCTTCTCCCCGGGGCAGGTGGTGCGTCATGACGCACGCAAATCCCCGCGCCGACGTCCGGGTCGTCCTGGCCGACGACCACCCCGTGGTTCGCCAAGGGCTGCGGGCACTGCTCGGGTCGCTCGATTCCGTGACGGTCATCGGCGGGGCGGCGACCGGCCGCGAGGCAGTCCGGCAGGCAGTGATCCTGCGACCCGTCTTTGGGTCCGCCATCGCGGCCCGCGCCCTGGACCGCCTCGCCCAACCCGCACCCTCGCCGAGGCGGGCGTTCCCGGAACTCACCCCCCGCGAACGGCAGATCCTCGACCTCGTCGCCGCCGGACTGTCGAACGCCTCGATCGCGAGCCACCTGGGGATGTCGGTGAAGACCGTCGGCAACCACCTCTCGTCCATCTTCGCCAAGCTGCGGGTGAGCCGGCGGTCGGAGTCCATCGTCATCGCCCGCGACGCCGGACTGGGGAAGCCGGCGCCGGACTTCCGGGCTCGCTGAACCCCGACGGCAGGGTCCCAAGCAGTGGTGCTGAGCCCACATGCCCGACCGACATCGCGGCGTCCGGCACGTGCCGCACCTTGAGCGTCCTGCCCGTGGCCGACTCGAAGGCCGCGACCACCTGCTCGCGCGACAGCTCCTCTGGCCCCCCGAACTGCACCAGGGCCGGCGGATCCGGTGCGACCGCCACCTGCGCGCACAGCGCCGCGACGTCGTCGATCGCGACACAGCGATGCGCCAACTCCCCGCGGCCGTAGATCAGGGCCTTGCCGGCCGCCGGGTCGATCCCGGAGGGCGGAGCCAGCCAGACCTCCTGGAACATGTCGGGTCGGACGATCACGACCTGCATCGAGGTCGCCCGGAGGGCCTTCTCCGCCGCCCACTTGGCGGCCGTGAACGGCGCCAGGCGGGCCATGTCATCGCCCGTCCCCGCGGCCGAGACGTACACGAACCGGTGGACGCCGGCCTGCGCCGCGGCACGGATCAGGTTCTGGTTGCCCTCACCGTCGACGGCCGCGATGGTCAGGTCAGTCGGGCCCGCGAGGATCCGGCCGAGGGCGTTGGCCGTCGTGACGACCGACACCCTCACCCTCCAGTTGCGCGGCGTCAGTCGCAGGGCGCAGGCAGCGCCCGGACCTGCTGCCCGCTGTCAATGAGCCGCCGCACGATCCGGCCGCCGCGCGGAGCCGTCGGCGGCTTCACCGCCAAGTGACGGCCTGACGCAGCCATGGGCGCGATCAGCGCGATCGGGACTACCCTTGGGCAACACCCGATCGAGAGGCGGAGTGATGGGCCAACACACAGACCGTGGCAAGACATGGAGCGAGATGTCGCCGAGACGGAAGGCGGTCGGGGCTGCCGGGGGGCTCCTGCAGGTGGCCCTAATGGTTGCCGCGCTGAACGACCTGCGGAAGCGCCGACCCGATGACCTGAACGGTCCGAAGGCGGTGTGGGTCGCGGCGTCGTTCGTGAACTTCGTGGGGCCCGTGGCCTACTTCATCTTCGGTCGCAAACGCTGACGCAATCCATCGTCCGGTCAGCGCGGCGTGGTGTGCGGCTGGATCCGCTCGAGGTCAGGGTCGGCATGCTCGATCGAACTCCGGATCGTTGTTGTCAGTGGTGCCGTGGAGGATGGTATTCATGACAGCTCTCGTGCATGAGTTCCGCCGCCCTGGTGGCAGCGTGTTGGAGTTCGGCACGCACGTGACGCTGATGGATCGTGCGGGGGCGGGGCCGCACGCCGTCGAGTTGTTGGAGCGTTTCGAGGACCGTGAGACATCGGAGGAGGGGTTGTTGGCCTCGGTCCGGGCGGCCGCCCGGGTGGAGGCGCACGCGGCGTGGTTGAAGGCCCGGTACGCGGCGAAGCTCGCGTCCTCGGCCCGACTCGCCTACCCGGATTACATCGGGGTGATCAACGTGGCGGCGGAGGAGATCTCCGTCGGACTGCGGGTGAGTACCCACTTGGCGGAACGGTACGTCAAGGTCGGTGGGGCGATCACGGGGGCCCTGTGTGCGACGGGGGATGCTTTGGAGGTCGGGGTCATCTCGTTTGAGCACGCCTGGGTGATCACCGATTGCCTGTCCGGGGTGGACCTGACGGTCGCGATCCCCGTCGAAGAACTCGCACTGGAACGCGCGGTGGAGCGCACCCCTGCCGAGTTGCGTCGCGACATCGCCCGCCTGCTCATCGAGTTCGACCCCGAGACCGCGGACGACCGTGCGCGTGTGGCGGCCGGCAAGCGGCGGGTGGGTCGTCCCCGCCCCGCGGCGGACGGGATGGCCCGCATGAGCCTGTTCCTGCCCGCCCCCGACGCCGTCACCCTCGACAGCGCGTTGGACGCCGCGGCCACCGCCGCCCGGGGTGCGGGGGACTGCCGCACCACGGACCAACTCCGCGCCGACACGATGACCGGGTGGGCGAAGACCGCCCTCACGAGTGGCACCGAGGTGACGCTGTCGGACGGGTCCACCGTGACGTCGGCGCCCGCGAAGATCGCGGTCACCATCCCCCTCGAAGTGATGATGCGTGCGATTCCCGGGTTCACCCCGCCACCCTCGGTGGCCGACGTCTTCCGTGCCGACCTGGCCGGCACCGACAACCCCGACACCGCCACTGATTCCTGCGAGGCTGTGGTCTTCGGTCCGGTGGACGGTCACCGCACCGAGGCGGCGTGGTTGGAGGGCTATGGGCCGATCAGCCCGGCGGTCGCGCTGTTGCTCGCAGCGGGTGGAACCTGGCAGCGGATCGTGACAGACCCGCTCACCGGGTTGCCGTTGGACATCGGGCGGGCCCGGTATGCGCCCCCGTCCCACATCCGCACCGCGACCCGGCTTCGGGACCACACCTGTGTGCGCCCCGGCTGCTCCATCCCCTCCCACAGGTGCGACGGGGACCACGTCCACGAGTGGGCACAGGGTGGGGTCACCTCGCTGGTCAACCACGCCCCGGAGTGTCCTCGCCACCACCGGATCAAGACCGCCGGCGCCGCAAACGTCGGACACCTGCAGGCGGACGGCACCCGCACCTGGACCTCCGCTCTCGGCAAGAAGTACCGCCGCCTCCCCGAACGACCACTCCGCCAACGCGGCGGAGCTCCACCCGACGACCCACCTGGCGAGTCTCCACCGGACGCTTTCGAAGGCCCTCCACCGTTCTGACACGGCGAGCCGCTGGACTGGAACCCGATGGGTCGGGCGTGGTTCGTCGGTGCTCACTCCGCCATGGCAAAGAACATCGGGCTGAAGTAGGGGATCAGCCAGACCAGCCACACGAAGACGCTGAACTTGTGGAAGTTCTTGAGTGCGTCCTCGTCCTGTCGACGGAGCACCACGAGGGCCCACGCGGCGTGGACCACCATGAGGAGGATGGCGATCAGCCCGGAGATGCCGTGGACGTCGAAGGTCATCCCGCCAACGAACTCGAACATCAGGCCGGTGCCAAGGGTGTCGAACATGAGCCCGAGGACGAAGAACGCGAAGTGCCACCACCTCAGGCGCTTCTGGATGCGCTCACCCCACACGCCGACCGTGTAGAACACGAGGGCGAGGGTGATGAAGGTGCTGGCGAGCGGACTCATGGGGTCTCCTGGGGAGCGGGACGCCGCGCCGCCGTCGAGCCGGTCAGACCCCCGAGCGGAATTCCTTGCCCCGGAGCGGCTTGCCGAACAGCGGGGCGAGCAGGCAGACGTCGAGGATGCCGACGAGCAGGAACACCACGCCCAGTACGCCGAGGACCCACGCCCACGCGCCGCCCGCCACGAAGGCGAGGACGAGGAGGATGACGCCCAGACCGGAGCGCACATAGCGGCCCGTCTGCGACGCGAGGAAGTTGAGAAGTGCGGACATGAGTGCCTCCAAGAGGATCGGTGGGGTTTACCTCCCCAGAGTAGTCACGATCGCCCGGTACTGGGCGCGCTCGAACCCGGCAGGGTCGGGGACCGACGCCGCGGACATGCTGCCGCGCAGTTGCCGCACCGACTCGTAGTCGTTCGCATCCAGCCAAGCGCGGACCTCGGCCAGCATGGTCGTCACGTGACCCGGACCCCTGCGCAGCACGGACGACGTCGTGCAGGCCACGTCCGCCCCGACGAGCAGCGCCTTGAGCGCGTCCGCCCCCGTGTGGACGCCGGAACTGGCGGCCAGGGACGTCTCGGGCAGTTGCGGCCGCAGGATCCCGAGCCAGCGGAGCGGCAGCCGCAGGTCGTCGCTCTCCGAGAGCGTGAGCGCAGGGCGGACCGTGAGCGTGTCCAGGTCGATGTCGGGCGCGTAGAACCGGTTGAACAGCACCAGCCCGTCCGCGCCGCGTCCGACCACGGCGGCGGCGAAGTGCGCGACCGACGTGTAGAACGGCGAGAGCTTCACGGTGAGCGGCACGGTGACCGCCGCCCGCACCGCGCTGACGATGTCGAGTTTGCGGGACTCCACGTCCGCTGCGGACTCACTGGCGTCAGCGGCGACCGAGTACATGTTGAGCTCGATCGCATCTGCCCCGGCTTCCACCAGGATGGTGGCGTACCGCTCCCATGAGCCGGGGTGGGCGGCGTTCACGCTGGCGATCACGGGGATCCCGAGCGCGGCCTTCGCCCGCTCGACGAGCCGCACGTGGCGCTCGGGCTCCAGCACGTAATCCGCCGCCGCCTCCGACAGCGGGGCACTCGCGAACTCGGCGAACCCCTCGCCGTCGTCGAGGAGGTCCGCGAGGTGGAGTTCCTCCTCGATGACATCCTCCTCGAACAGCGACGGCAGGACGACGGCGGAGGCGCCGGCGTCCTCGAGCGCGCGCAGCCCGTCGAGCGTGCCGGTCAGTGGCCCGGCCGAGGCCATGATCGGCCCCGACAACTCCAGCCCGAGGTAACGCGTGGTCAGGTCGGCGCTCATTCTGTTCCCTTCTCGTCGTCCGGGCCGGCGGGGGTGTCAACCTGGACGGCGCGTTCCACGCCGGCCAACTGGCTGTAGTAGCGCCACCGCTCGTCGACGTCGCGCTGGGCGAGGCGGGCGAGCATCTCAGCGCGCTGCGGGTTGGACCGGGCCAGCATTGAGAACCGCGTCTCGGCCATCATGAAGTCTGTGACCGGCTTGGTGGGCGCCTTGCTGTCCAGGCTCATGGGTTGCGTGTGTTCGTCGGTGCCGGGGCGGTACCGGTACAGCGGCCAGTACCCGGACGCGACGGCGTCGGTTTGATGCGTCATCGAGGTCCCCATGTCGATGCCGTGCGCGATGCAGGTGGAGTAGGCGATCAGGAGGGAGGGCCCCGGCCAGGCGGCGGCCTCGAGCATCGCCCGGACGGTCTGCTGCTGGTTGGCGCCGATCGCCAGTTGTGCCACATACACGTCGCCGTACGCGGCGGCGATCATGCCGAGGTCCTTCTTGGGGTGGTCCTTCCCGGACGCCGCGAACTTGGCCGCCGCGCCGCGCGGGGTGGCCTTGGACGCCTGCCCGCCCGTGTTGGAGTACACCTCGGTGTCAAGCACCAGGACGTTCACGTTCCGCCCCGACCCGAGGACGTGGTCGAGGCCGCCGAAGCCGATGTCGTACGCCCAGCCGTCGCCCCCGATGATCCACACCGCCTTCTCGACCAGCTCGTCCGCCAGGGACAGTAGGGCGGTGACGGCCTGGTCGGGTGCGTCGTCGGGCCCGGCGCCCGCGCTGGAGGCGCTCAGCCCCCGCAGCGCCTCCTTGAGCCCCACGACCCGCGCGCGCTGCGCCTGCAGGCCCTCCTCCTCCGACTGGTCGGCCGTGAGCAGGCCGTCGACGAGCGCCGGGTCGAGCCTGTCGGCAAGGAGGCGCAGGTAGCGCCTCGCCTCGGCGTGCTGGTTCTCCCAGCCCAGCCGCATGCCGAGGCCGAACTCGGCGTTGTCCTCGAACAATGAGTTCGACCAGGCCGGGCCGCGGCCGTCCGGGTTCTTCGTGTACGGGGCGGTCGGCAGGTTCCCGCCGTAGATGGAGGAGCAGCCGGTCGCGTTCGCGATCAGCATCCTGTCGCCGAAGAGCTGCGTGAGCGTCTTGATGTAAGGGGTCTCGCCGCACCCGGAGCAGGCGAGGGAGAACTCGAACAGCGGTTGCAGCTGGGCGACGCCCTTGACCTGGTCGTGACGCACCTTCGTCCGGTCGATCTCCGGCAGGCCGAGGAAGAACTCGTAGTTGGTGCGCTCGGTCTCGCGGTGCTCGTGGGCGGGTTCCATGTTGATCGACTTGTGCTTGATCTCGGTCTTGCTGCGCGCCGGGCAGACGTCCACGCAGATGCCGCAACCCGTGCAGTCGTCCGGCGCGACCTGGACGATGAGCTGGTGACCGGTCAGGGTGCGGTCCCTGTAGGGCTTGGACTGCAAGGTGTCCGGCGCATTGGCGAGGAGCTCGTCAGGTGCCAGCTTGATGCGGATCGCCGAGTGCGGGCAGACGATCGCGCACTTGCCGCAGTCGATGCACAAGGACGGGTCCCAGATCGGGATCTCCTCGGCGATCGCGCGCTTCTCCCACGTCGACGTTCCGGTCGGCCACTCGCCGTCCACGGGCAGGGCACTCACCGGCAGGGTGTCGCCCTCGCCGCGCAGCATGGTCGCGGTGACCCGCTTGACGAAGTCCGGGGCGGCGTCCGGCAGGGGCGGCATGCGGTGCAGACCGTCGGCGCCGGCCACGCCGGCCGCGGCGGCGCTCCACTCCACGCGCTGCAGGGCGGCGACGGCGGCGTCGATGGCCGCGAAGTTGCGTTCCACCACGATCCGTCCGCGCTTGCCGTAGGTCCGCTCGACAGACGCCTTGATCTTCGAGATCGCCTGGTCCTGCTCCACGACGCCGGAGAGGAAGAAGAAGCAGGGCTGCATGACGGTGTTGGTGCGGCTGCCGAGCCCCGCGTCGCGGGCGACCCGGGTGGCGTCGATCGTCCAGAGGGCGAGGTTGCGCTCGACGATGATCCGCCGCACCTCGACGGGCAGGTGCTCCCAGAGCTGGTCGGCGGGCCAGCGCGAGTTCACGAGCACGGTGGCGCCGGGCCGGGCCACGTCGATGGTGCGCATCGTGCGCATCAGGTCGAAGTGGTGCACCGCGACGAAGTCGGCGGAATCGATCAGGTACGGCTCGTCGATGGGGTTGTCGCCGAAGCGCAGGTGGGAGATGGTCGACGCGCCAGCCTTACGGCTGTCGTAGACGAAGTAGCCCTGCGCGTAGCGGCCGGGCTCCTCCCCGAGGATCTTGACCGAGTTCTTGGACGACCCGACGGTCCCGTCCGAGCCCAGGCCGTAGAACACCGCGGCCAGCGAGGTGCGGGGGAGGGCGAAGTCCGGGTCGGTCGGGAGCGAGAGGTGGGTGACGTCGTCGACGATCCCGACGGTGAACTCGCGCTTCGGCGTCGGCCGGTCCAGCTCGGCGAGGACCGCCGCCGCCATGCGCGGGGTGAACTCCTTGCTGGACAGGCCGTAGCGGCCCCCGATCACGGCGGGCCGGCCCGCGGTGAAGTGGCCGAATCCGTGCTGGTCGAGCGCGGCCAGAACGTCGCTGTGCAGGGGCTCGACCGGTGCACCGGGCTCCTTGGTCCGGTCGAGGACGGCGATGCGCGTCACCGTCGCAGGCAGCGCGGCCACGAACTGCGCGGTGGGGAACGGCCGGTAGAGGTGGACGGCCAGCACGCCGACCTTCTCGCCCCGGGCGACCAGGTGCGCCACCGTCTCCCGCAAGGTGGCGCTCGCCGACCCCATGACGACGACGACGCGCTCGGCGTCCGCCGCGCCGCTGTAGTCGACGAGGCCGTACCGCCGTCCGGTGCGCTCGGCGAGCTCGTCGAAGCACTCGGCGACGACGGAGGGCACCGCCCGGTGGAACAGGTTGGCCGCCTCCCGCGACTGGAAGAAGGTGTCGGGGTTCTCCGCGGAGCCGCGCAGCACGGGGGAGTCCGGGGTGAGGCCGCGGGCGCGATGCGCCAGGACGTCGGACTCGCGGACGAGCGCGCGCATGTCCTCGCGCTCCAGCAGTTCGATCTTGTTGATCTCGTGGCTGGTGCGGAACCCGTCGAAGAAGTGCAGGAACGGCACGCGCGAGCGCAGGGACGCGGCGTGGGCGACCAGCGCGAAGTCCTGGGCCTGCTGCACGTTCTCGGCGCCAAGCATGGCCCATCCGGTCATGCGGCAGCCCATCACGTCGGAGTGGTCACCGAAGATGGAGAGGGCGTGGGTCGCCACCGTGCGCGCTGCCACGTGAATCACCGCGGGCGTCAGCTCGCCGGCGATCTTGTACATGTTTGGCAGCATGAGCAGCAGGCCCTGGGACGCGGTGAAGGTCGTGCTGAGGGTGCCCTTGGTGACCGCGCCGTGGAGCGCGCCCGCCGCGCCGCCCTCGGACTGCATCTCCATGACCTCGGGGACGGCGCCCCAGATGTTCGTCCGTCCGGCGGCCGACCAGGTGTCCGCGAGTTCACCCATCGCCGATGACGGGGTGATGGGGTAGATCGCGATCACCTCGCTCAGCGCGTGCGCCACGCTCGCCGCGGCCTCGCCGCCCTCCATGATCGCCCACCGGGACATGTCGTCCGCCTTCCTGAGGAGTCGATGCCAGACTACGACCTGCCGGGAGGCAGTGCGTCAAATCACACGCCTGCATATATGCAGCCGCTCGCATATCTGCATCAATCGTCCTACGATCGTATCCATGGCCAAGGTTCTCTCCACCCTCCCCGTCGGCGAGCACGTCGGCATCGCATTCTCCGGCGGGCTCGACACGTCCGTCGCTGTCGCCTGGATGCGCGAGAAGGGGGCCATCCCCTGCACCTACACCGCGGACCTCGGGCAGTATGACGAACCGGACATCGAGTCCGTTCCCGGCCGCGCCGTCGAATACGGTGCGGAGCTCTCCCGCCTGGTGGACTGCAAGCCGGCGCTCGTGGAGGAGGGGCTCGTCGCGCTGCAGTGTGGGGCGTTCCACATCCGCACGGCCGGGAAGGCCTACTTCAACACCACCCCCATCGGCCGGGCGGTCACGGGCACGCTCCTGGTGCGCGCCATGGCGCGGGACGGCGTCGAGATCTGGGGCGACGGCTCCACCTACAAGGGCAACGACATCGAGCGCTTCTACCGCTACGGCCTGCTTGCCAACCCGCGCCTGCGGATCTACAAGCCGTGGCTGGACGCGGACTTCGTGGGCGAGCTCGGCGGCCGCCTCGAGATGTCCGAATGGCTGGCGCAGCGGGACCTGCCCTACCGTGACTCGAAGGAGAAGGCCTACTCCACGGACGCGAACATCTGGGGTGCCACCCACGAGGCGAAGCTGCTGGAGCACCTGGACAACGGCGTCGAGATCGTTGAGCCGATCATGGGCGTCGCCTCGTGGCGCGAGGACGTCGAGATCGTCCCGGAGACCGTGACGATCACGTTCGACGCCGGCCGTCCCGTGGCGCTCAACGGCGAGGTGTTCGACGACGCCGTCGCGCTGGTCCGCGCCGCCAACGCCATTGGCGGGCGGCACGGCCTCGGGGTGAGCGACCAGATCGAGAACCGGATCATCGAGGCCAAGTCGCGGGGCATCTACGAGGCGCCCGGCATGGCGCTGCTGCACATCGCCTACGAGCGGCTGCTGACCGCCATCCACAACGAGGACACCATCGCGAACTACCACGCCGAGGGGCGCCGGCTCGGCCGCCTCATGTACGAGGGCCGCTGGCTGGACCCGCAGTCCCTGATGCTGCGCGAGTCGATCCAGCGGTGGGTGGGCTCGGCCGTGACGGGCGAGGTGACCCTCCGGCTCCGCCGCGGCGACGACTACTCGATCCTCGGCACCTCCGGGCCCGCGCTCAGCTACCACCCCGACAGGCTGTCCATGGAACGGGTGGCGGAGACGGCCTTCGGGCCGCAGGACCGGATCGGTCAGCTCACCATGCGCAACCTGGACATCCAGGACTCCCGCGCCCGCCTCGAGCTGTACGCCATGCAGGGCATCGTCGGCGGTGACACGGCCGAATTGGTGGGTGCGCTGGACGTGGGTGGCGCAGCCGCGATCGGCCGTGGCGCCGCACCCGCGGATGCGGAGGACGTCCTCGACCGCGTGGCCATGGAGGTCGGGGTCGACTGATCCCGTACTACGGCCTGCTCCGGGCCGTCCGCACCACGAGCGCGCCGGGCTTCACCTCGCACACCATGGACCGCACCTGCCCGACGGCGTCGCCGTCGAGTTCGCCCTCGACCGGGCGGTCGAGCGAGACCTCGATGCGCGGACCGGTCATGCGACGCAGGGACACGTGCCCGCGGCGGTTCCGGGTGATGATGCTGAGCCCGGCGGACCCCCAACCGACGAGCCCCTGCGGTGCGAGCATGACGACGTCGAGGACGCCGTCGTCGAGCTTCGCGTCCGGCATGAGCTTCGTGCCACCGGTCAGCTCGCCACAGTTGCCCACGACGACCATGCGGGCGTGCTGGCTGACCTCGAGCTCGGCTCCGGCGGTCACACTCACCCTGAACCCGCGGTTCAGGAGGGCCTTCGCCCCGGACACCAGGTAGGCCACCCAGCCGACCCTGTTCTTCAGCTTCTCATCGGCGTTCGCCATGGTGTCCGCATCAACGCCGACCCCGGCCATGACCAGGAACACCTCGGGCTCGCGGTCGTCGAAGGTGACCATGCCGACGTCGACGGACCGCTGGGTGCCGGTCAGGACCACCTCGAGGGCGTCGTGGAGGCCGTCGACGGGCAGGAGCAGGTTTCGGGCCAGCAGGTTCCCGGTGCCGCGGGGCAGGAGGCCGAGGGGGACCCCCGTCTCGACGAGCGCACTCGCGACGGCGCGCACGGTGCCGTCCCCGCCCAGCGGGCAGACGAGGGTGGCGCCGTCGTCGATCGCCTGGCGTGCCTGCCCGGTGCCCGGGTCCTCCTTGGTGGTCTCGTACCACGCGGCGTCAGGCCAGCCCCTGTGGGCGCAGGCCTTGGCCACCTGGCGCTTGATGGGTTCGAGGTCCGCGAACTTGCTGGGATTGACGACGACGGCGAGCCTGCCGGCGGAGGGGGATTCAGGCATGGCTCCAGACTAGTGAGAGCCGGTGTGCCACCGCGCCCCGAGGCGCAGTGCGCGCGAGTCGGGGCCGTGGCCGAAGTCCCGTGTCACGGCCAGCGGGGTGCGCCCGTCCAGCACCTCGAGCGCGATCCGGGTTGGGGCGTCCTGGCCGTGGTCGCGCTGCAGCGCCGTGAACGTGCCCAGCAGCACCCCCGCGACCTCCTCGAGCGCGCCCATCTGCCGCAACTGGTGCAGTCCCGCGTACACCGCGGCCGACGACGCCCCCAAGCTCTCGAGGGCGAGCACACGTCCGCGCAGGTCCGGGAAGTGCGGCGTCCCTGCGAGCTTCAGCAGGCACCGCAGGTTGCCGCCCGCCAGGGGGCCGGCCATGCCCTCGCCACGCACCATGTGGGCGCTGATGCGGAAGAGGTCGTCGGCGTTCCCGAGGACCGAGGCGCGGAAGCGGGCCAGCTGCGCCTCGGCGTCCGACCGCACGAGGTTCCGGACGGTCCAAAGGTGGGTGATCTGCCCGGTCCGAGTCTGGATCGCGGTGACGATGGTGGTGAGGTCGGAGTAGCCGAAGAACGGCGTGGGGTGCCGCGCGACAACCCCAAGGTCGAGGTGGGTCAGTACCCCGCCGGAGAGGTCGCCGCCGGAGACGTCGAAGATCGCGGCCACGCCCGGGTCCGCGAAGAACCCCTCCAGGACGGCGGCGCGAACCGCGTCCGGGGCCGGCCCGAAGACGTGCGGGCTCTCGACGACATCGAGCCCGAAGTCCGTCAGGGTGGCGAGCAGGCGGGTGTACTCGGGGCGGTCGCGGGCGGTGAGCCCGTCGGAGCAAACCACCAGCGCGACCCGGTCACCGATCGTCAGCATGGGGCGCTGCTACTTCTCCGCAAGCACCACGAGCGTGTTGTTCCCAAGGTCGCCAAGAACGAGCTTGCCGTCGTTGTACTCGAAGTTGTCGGCCGACTCGAGCGCTGCGAAGAACTGGCTCTCCTGAGCCATGGCTTCTTCCGATCCGGCCATCTTCGTCGACGCGATCGGTACGAAGGAGATGGTGCCCTCGAGGTCGGCGGCGCCGGCGGCGTCCGTGCCCCGGACCCGGTGCAGCCCGCCACCGCGAGCCCGACTCCCACAATTGCGGCCATCAACCCCGTGCGTCGCTTGCCCATATCAGACTCCCTCGGCGTGTCTCCGGGCACCGTTGCCTGAGCAGAGCCTACTCGGGGACACTGGACCTCATGTCGTCAGAGCCGTGGCTGTCCCTCTCCGAACACCTCGACCGTGCCGCCGCCGAGGGGGACCTCTCCGGGACCGTGCTGGTCACGGTGGGGGACGCGACCGTCCTGCATGCGTGCCACGGGCTCGCCAACCGCTCAGCCGGCGTTCCCGTCATGAAACGTACCCGGTTCGGGGTGGCGTCGCTCTCCAAGATGTTCACCGCCGCCGCGGTCCTGTCCGCCCTCGACGACGCCGACGTGGACGTCCACACGCGCGTCGCGGACCTGCTTCCGGAGCGCCGTCGTCCCCGCACGCTCGATCCGGCCGTGAACGTCCACCACTTGCTCACCCACACCTCCGGCATCGGCGACTACGCGGAGGAGGACGAGACCCTTCCCGGGTACGTCGCGGACTATGCCTCGATCTGGAGCGACCGGCCCAACTACCGCATGCGCCGGCCCGACGACTTCCTGCCGCTGCTGACCGACCTGACGCCTGTCAGCCGCCCGGGGGAGGCGTACCACTACTGCAACGCCGGCTTCGTCCTGCTGGGGATCCTGCTTGAGGAGGTCACCGGCGGGGAGTTCACCGACGTCGTCACCTCGCGGATACTCCAGCCGGCCGGGATGACGCACAGCGGCTACTTCGCCCTCGACGAGGCCCGCCCGGACATCGCCACCGGCTACTTCCCGCCGGCCCAACTCGGCGGGCCGTGGCGGTCCAACATCTACTCGATCCCGATCGTGGGCGGGGGCGACGGCGGCGCGTTCGTGACCGCCCGCGACGTCGACCTGTTCCTGCGCGCGCTGGGTTCGGGGGACCTGCTCGGGCCCGAGATGACGGCACGGGCGTTGACCCCGCATGTCCAGGTCGAGGAGGGTCTCTGGATGGGGTACGGGGTCTACCTGCGCGCGGACGGCAGTTTCGGCTACGGCGGCGGAGACCCCGGTGTGGAGGCGATCGCCCGCCACCTGCCGTCCAAGGACGCCACGATGGTCGTCCTTGCCAACACCGAGGGTGCCCTCGACGCCGTGTACGACAAGGTGGTCGAGGCGTTCGGCACCCTCTGACCCCGGCGCTGTGTCCCGCGGGATCTGACACGAACCGGCAGGAGGCCTCAGTGCGCGAGGGCGCTCTTGATGGCCACCACGGCGAGCCCCGCAGCACCGACGATCAGGGTCACCGTCAAGGCCCGGACCGGCGTGTTTCCCCGCTCCCGGGCGATCGCGTAGCCCGTGAGCGCAGGCAGCGCGGCGAGGAGCCACCGTGCAAGGACCAGGTAGTAATGTCCATTGAGGATGATGAACGGAAACGCCGCCACCACCGCGGCCGCCGGGCCCCCGGCCGATTCGTGGCCGTCGCCGTGGACGCTGGCGGCGCCGCCGTCGTCCCGCATGGGGGAATCATAGAGCACCTCCCAGTGCCCGACCTCGGCGAGTTGCGCTACCCGTCCACCGGCGCGCGGTGCGCGTGGTCGTATTCGAGCAGGAAAGCCCGGGTGCTCCTCCGGGCGGAGTCGAGCAGGAATTCATAGTCGGCCCGCACGAGGTCGAAGGACTGCGTCGTGATGTAGTCCGTGCAGATCGGCACGGTCCTGGCACGGTCGGTCTCCGAGTAGTTCGCGCGGCTGAGGTCGCGGCAGACGGCGTCGAACAGGTTCATCGCGAACCCGGCCAGTGTGCGCGGGGGGCGGGCTGGGAAGCCCACCAGCTGGGTCGTGAGATCGCCGCCGAGGCTCTCGATGAAGGCGACCACCTCCCCGAAGTCGATGTGGCCGTCCGCGTTCCGGTTGAGGGACGCGAAGACCTCCGGGACCGACGTCGTCCCGAACACCGAGAGGAGCTCCACCGAGCTCACGTCCCCGGCTTCGACGGCGCGGTCGAGTTCGGCCTCGGAGATCGTGCCGTCCTCGTTCACGTCGACGTCCTTGATCGCGGAGAGGAGCCGCTGCAGCGGCCTCGACAGCTGACGGGCCGACGACGTCGAGCGCTCGACCTCCTCGAATCGGGCGCGTGCCGGGGTGTTCGGACGCGGCGGGGGCCCGCCACCCGGCCGTACCCACGCATTGGTGAAGTCGGCCTCGTCCGCCGAGAAGAGCGTGAAGCCGAGCGTCCTGGGGCTTGAGGGGCTGAAGCGCACCGACCGGGTGTAATAGGAGGTGGCGTGGTCCAGGTCGAGGACGCGGCGGAGGAAGCTGTCCTCGGGTTCCATCGAGAGCCACCAGCCGTCGAAGGCGTGGGTCGGGGTGTTGCAGAGCAACCCGCCGTCGACGTACACCTCCGCCGAGTCGAGATCCACCTCACCGGCAGCGGTCCGCTGCAGGAGCACGGGCTGGAGGAGGACCGGGAGGGACATGGACATCCGCACCGCGACACGCACGGGCATGTTCGGAGTGGTCTTGGGGTGGCAGTACTCGGTCATCATCCGGGTGACGTTCGTGACCGGGACGCACAGTTCCCGGCCGCACCGCTCGAGGAGCTGCTGGAAGGTCACGTCCGCGCTTCCGGTGAAGTCCTCGAGGGCGTGTCCCAGGAACTCGTAGCTGCGCCGGCCGGGGTGCATGCCGCGTGCGACGGCGGTGCGCACCATGGTGCCGACCCGGCCGCCGCCGCCGTCCATCACGAGGGCCTGGAGGTCGGTCGGAACCCGTTCGACCATGTCCTCGCTCGACGCCCCCATGGCCGCGAACATCGCCAGGATGCTGCCGACGCTGGTCCCGGCCACGCGGCGGACCTGGGTGGGATAGATGCCGGCCCTCTCGAGTGCCTGGATCGCTCCGATGTAGGCGTACCCCTTCGCCCCGCCGCCCTCGAACGAGAGGTTCTCCCACGGATACCCCGTGCCCGTCGCCCCGGTGGGGTGGATGGGGCGGCGCTTGACCGACTCGAGCGGCGGCAGCGGAGCCGGCGGCGGGTCGGCGAACATGAGGGTGGCGCGGCGGGCGTGGTCCGGGGTCACCCTCTCAGCGAGGGCTCGCCACTTGTGGGGGGTCTGCATGTCGCTGCCTCCGTGATTCTCGGCCGCATGGTCAAGCGGGCGCGGGCCTGCATCGGAGCGTAGTCCGCAACCAGCACGGCGACAATGGGGGGCGAGCGACCGTCAGCCGAACGTCTCGAAGACCCGCACCTCGAACGGCGCCAGCGACACATCCGCCCAGCCGTTCCCCTGCCCGACCAGCCCGCCGACGCCGGCGCGCGCACCCCGCTCCGACCAGCCGTTCCACGGCCATGGCATCCCGTATTGCGGGTAGTCGTGCGGGCCGGTGTTCGCCAGCACCACCACCTGGCCGCCGCTGCCGAGTGGCGCGCCGGCCGTGCGGCAGTACGCGAATACCCGGCGGCCGCCGTCGGCCCTGGACAGGTCCATCTCCGGGTGGAAGTGGAAGAACTCCACCTCGTTCCGGTGGAGGGCGGGGTGGCCGTGGCGCAACCAGATGAGGTCGCGGATCGCGGCGGCGGTCTCCCGGTGCCCCGGGTAGTCCTGGCGGTACCAGTCCACCGGGTCGGACATCTTGAGCTGCCAGACGTGGTGGTTCGTGTCGTGGATGTCCGCGAACTCCTCGCCGGCCAGCAGCATCGGGATGGTCACCGAGGTCATCAGCAGGGCGTGGGCGGAGCGAACCCGCTCGAGGGCCTCCCGGTAGAGGTCGAGGACATCGTCGGTGCCGTCGGGTTCAACACGGTAGGCCTCCGCGACCTCCCGGACCCTCTCGAATTCCCGCTCGGGAGGGAAGTCCGGGGGGATCTCACCGGCCAGCCGCAGGAGGGAGGTCAGCACATGGTTCATGAAGCGCCGCTCACCGTCCCGCTCGACGTCGTGCGAGGTGACGTAGCCGACCGACTGGGCAAGGTCGTCGAAGGCCCGGCCGGAGACCATGGCTTCGATCCGTTCGCGGCGGGGTGGCTGGTCCCACTGGGTGGTGATGTCGTCGAGCAGCAGCCGCCGGAGTTCATCCCGGAAGCCGAAGTTCCAGATGGCGTCCACCACCTTGCGCCGGTTCGGGTTGGTGGGCAGGTCCTGGGTGGTCTCCGGCCGCGTCCAGGAGTCCTCCGCGATGACGATGAACGGACGGTCCGGGAACCGGCCGCGGAACGCACCCCGGGCGGCGTCGCCGAACTGCTGGATGAACTCCCAGTTGTCGATGCCCTTGAACTCGTCGATCCGGAACCCGTCGACCCGGTATTCCTCGATCCAGTGGCGCGCCATCTCGAAGTGGAACTCGCGTGCCCAGTGCTGCCCGTCCACCTTCTCGCGGTACCGGAACATCTGGCCGCCGTAGTCGTGGCCGCGGCCGGGCTCGTCACTGGGCGTGATGAAGTACCGCTCGGCCGCGAGCCTCGCCAGGGCGCACTCGCGGGCGTGGTTCATGACGACGTCGAGGATCACCCGGATGCCGCGCTGGTGGCACTTCTTCACGAACCACTTCAGGTCCACCGGCGTGCCCATGTCGATGTCAGGGGCGAAGAAGAACCGGGTGCCGTAGCCCCAGTTCAGGGTGTCGGGGGAGTCCTGGACGGGCAGGAGCTGGATGCAGTTGATGCCCATGTCCGCTAGCCGGTCGAGGTGCGCGAAGGCCGCCTTCTCGAAGGTGCCGAGGCCCACTTGGCGCTCCCACTCCGCCTCCATCCACCGCATCGGCATCTCGTAGATGACGATCTCGTTGTTGGGGGCGAGGGTGACGCCGTCGGGCAGCTCGTCGCTCCAGTCGAAGGGCGGGAGGTGGTCGAGGCCGCCCTGTACGCGCAGCAGTCCGCGGTAGCCGCCGAACTTGGTGATCTCGGTGGCGAAGGGGTCGGGGATCGGGTGGGCGCGATCGCCGTCGAGCACGAACTCGTACTCATGGACGCCGTCGGCGAGGCCCAGCGACCCGACGTCGGCCTGCCACCAACCGTCGGCGCTGCGGGCGAGGGCATGGTACTGCCAGCGATCACCGAACCTGTCACGGTCCTCGAGGCGGGCGACCCGCACCTCGACACTGCTCGCACTGGGCGCGGGAATCCTGATCGGCATGATGCCCTCCGCGTGGGTCGGTCTGTGGCTCGCCTCCGCCATGGACGGCGAGGCGTTTTGCCCTCGTCAGCCTATCGTCAGAGGCCCTCGGCGTGGGTGCAGGTGGGCTCTGCCCCCCGGCCGAACATCACGTTGTCCACGAGTGTCGACGCCTCCTCGTCCGTCGGGACAGGCCGCGGGTGGGGGGTACCCCGGCCGTCGCCCGCGCCATACTTGAGTCTCACCAGGCACACTCAACGTGGAGAAGGCGGGGGCGATGACAGCACCATCGCAGCGGGTGTTCGCGCCGGACGAGGAAAGGGACCTCGTGGAGGCCCTGACCCGGGCGGCACTCGAGGAGTCCCTCCCCGAGGAGCTCGGCGTGTTCGAGGGCAAGCGCGACGAGTACCTCGATGCCCGCGGCACGATGCCGGCCCCGGAGCACGCCACGGACGAGGCCACCGGCTTCGGCGCCGAGATCGCCCTCCTCCTCACGCCCTACATCGTGGCCGGCGCGTTGGCTGCCGTGCGGTTCATCGGCGGGATGCTCGGAGACGCGATCAAGGAGGAGACCAAGCCGCAATTCGCGCACCTCGTGCGTCGCCTCTTCCGTCTCGGCCCCGCGGAGTCGCCCGTCCATCCCGCCGAGCAGGCCGCGCTCCGCTCACTGCCCGCGGACACGCTCGCCCGGGTCCACGCCGTCGTGCTCTCGGTGTGCCGGCAACAGGGCCTCGATGACGACGACGCCACCGTGGTCTCCAACGCCGTCGCCGGCCGCCTCGCCCTGCCCGCCGCGTCGCCGTGCTGGCGCTCGTGGTGTACGCGGTTCGCGCCCAACTCCTGCGCCTGCGGGAGTACCACGCGGACGTGGCCGCCACGCCGATCGCCGCGGACCGCGCCGAGTTCACCGCCGCGCTCGCGTCGCTCACCCCGGCCGCTCGTGGCGCGTCCGCCACGCCCTCGGGAGCGAAGCGGCGCGGTGCCCGGCCGCCCACGTGGCTCGCACTGCACCCGACCGCGGCGCAGCGGGCCGCGGTCGTCGCGGACCCCGGGCTGCTCGACGCGCCCCGGCCGGCGTCCCTGCTGGCCGCCGGCCTGGTGGCCGGCGCAGCGTACCCTCCGCTGGTCGACATCCTCGCCGGCACCCTGCCGCCGCTGTACGCGGGCTACTGGTCACGCGGCGTGCTCTTCGGGCTCGCCGGCATGGTGGCCGGCGCCGAGGTGGTGCGGGCGGCCGCCACCGGGCGCGCCGGTGCGAGGGCGTTCGCCCTGCCGGCCGCCGCTCTCGTGGCGGGTGCCGCGCTGGGGGCTGCGACCTCGGTCGGCGCCACCGGCCTCGACTTCCGGGCCGGTCCGGAGGCTCTGGGCGCGAGCGTGATCGGGTTGGTCGTCGCGGCCCTGGTCGTGGGTGGCGGGGACGCCGCCGTGGCGCACGCCGGGCCGCGCAACGGGGCCGCCGCGGCGGTTGCGGTCCTGCTGGGAGGGGTGGCGGCTGGGCTCACGGCCGTTCACTGGGCCCCGGTCGCGCTGTCCGTCGCGGAGGGTGTCTGGGCGGTCGACGTCGTCCCCGTCCTCGCCCTGACCACCACCGTGTTCGCGGTGGCCGCTGTCGTCGGGCTGGGCGCGGCGGCGCTCGTGCCGCGCAGGTCGTGGGTGCCGGTGCTGCGCGCCGCCGGAATCGCGGCGGGTCTCACGTTGGTGGCCCACCCCTTCGGGGCACTCGCACTCGGTTCCCTCGACGACATCGACCTCGTGATCGGGTTCCGCGACGCGATGGTGCCGCTCGTCCTCGGGACTGCCCTCGTGGCGGGGGCGGTCGTGACGCTGCGGCACGGCGCGGCCGCCGGCGTGGTGACCGGTGCGCTCGGCGCCGGCGTGGCGGCGGGCGGATTCCTCCTGGTGGTGGCGGTGTTCGGGGCCGACCCGACGGGGGATGACGTCCCGTGGCTCGCCGCGTGGTGGGCGACCTTCGCGGTGGTGTTCGGCGTGCCGACGACGGCGCTCACGGCACTCGTCCACCGGTCCGCCGCCACCCGGGCGTCGCGCCGGGCTGCTGCCGCCGCCGTCGTGCTGGCGGCTGTGGTCCTCGGGGGAGTGGCGTACCTGTGGGTGGCCCCCCGAGCACTCGCCGCCGTGGCGCAGCCGGAGGCGGAGGACGCGCTCCAGTCCTACCTCGCGGGCGACCTCCCGGTGCTCCGCACCAAGTGGGAACTGGCGCGGACAAATGCCGAGCCGGCGCCGTACATGAACGACCCGGCCGCGTTCTGGGGTGAGTACGTGCTGCCGTTGTACGACGAGGCGCTCGACTCCGCGAAGGCCGTCACGCCGTGGGTGGAGACGACCGGCGACCCGGTGCTGGCGGAACTGCACGCCGCCCTGGTCGACGCCATCGCGGCCGACCGCGCGTACTGGCAGGCGCTGGCGGCCCAGTGGGCCGGGACGGGTGACGCCGCCGCGGTCGACGAGGCGCTCCGGGCCGCGGACCGGGCGAACGAGCGCTTCGACGCGGCCCATACCGCGGCCCTCGATGTTGGGTAGCGCAGCGCGCGCCGCGCGCGTCAGTGCTCGCGACTGACCGTGAACAGTCTCCATCCCACCAGCCCGAACCAGAGCGGCAGGAGCAGGCCGTAGATGGCGTACGCGGAGCCGATCATGGGTCTGAAGGCCTCGAACACGATGCCGGCTGCCCCGGTGACCACGCCGATGACGGCGACCGCCCGGCCGAAGATCCCCTGCCACATGACCAGCGACAGGATGAGGATTCCGGCTGCGGTCAGGATCCCGGCCCAGGACACGGCATTGGTGGCGGCGATCAGGGCGTCCGCCGCGCTGGCAAGACCGGCCCGTTCGGCGTCGGTGGCAGCCGCCACGTATGCATCGCTCAACACCACCAGTCCGCCGTGGAGCGATTGCGGGCTGCTGCCGAGGGCCAGGGCGATGATCTCCGAGGCGATCCCGAACAGGCCACCGATCGCTGCCATGCTCTTGTTCAGGCCCTTCAGCGCCACCGCGACGGCGCTGAACACCACCAGGGCGGGGACGCCGAGACCGACGAAGCACACCAATTCCGTCAGGTACAGCAGCTTGTTGGCCGCGATGTACTCCAGCACCTCGGCACCCGACGCCGGTGGGACCGGTGCGGCGAAGACCAGGACCACCGGCACGACCACCATCACCACGTACACGAGCGCTGCGACAGCCCCGGCCGTGTACAAGCCCTTCCATGACATGTCCGGACGCACCGACTCCATGGCCCGATTCTCCTCGGGCACCACGTCCAGTGAATCGAGAATGAACGACTCCAACGGGCGTACGCTGACGAGGTCAGACCCACGCCGGGAGGTCCCGAGCCCAGGAGGTCTTGTGGAGAAGCTGAGCCTCGGCGTCATGGCCCGGTCGCTGAAGGAGAATGAGCGGCGGCTCTCGCTGCATCCGCATCACCTCGGACGGATTCCCGATGACCTTCGGGAGCGCGTCTACCTCGAACACGGCTACGGGGAGCGCTTCGGCCTGTCCGACGACCAGCTGAAGGGCCTGGTGGCCGGCTTCAGGACCCGCGAGCAACTCGTCGCGGGGTGCGACGTCATCCTGCAACCGAAGCCGCTGCTCAGTGACATCGCCGAGTTGCGCGCCGGGCAGGTCCTCTGGGGGTGGCCGCACTGCGTGCAGGACGAGGAGCTGACGCAACTCGCCATCGACCAGCGGCTGACGTTGATCGCCTTCGAGGCGATGAACCACTGGAACAGTGACGGTTCCTTCAACCTGCACGTGTTCCACAAGAACAACGAGCTGGCCGGCTACTGCTCGGTGCTCCACGCGATGCAGCTCGCAGGATCCTCCGGTGACTACGGGCGGCCGCTTCGCGCCGTCGTCATCGGCTTCGGTGCGACCTCCCGTGGTGTGGTGACGGCGCTCAGCGCGTTGGGCGTGCACGACGTCGACGTCCTCACTCACCGTGGCATCGCCGCCGTGGCCTCGCCGATCCACTCCGCCAGGATGATCCACTACGACAGCGACGGGCCCGCAACCGATGTGAGTCACGCGGTCACGGAGCACGGACGGGTGCCCCTTGCCGGGTTTCTCGCGGAGCACGACATCATCGTCAACTGCGTGCTCCAGGACACTGATGCCCCACTCACATTCATGACGGAGGACGACCTCGTGGACGTGGCACCAGGCACCCTGGTAATCGACGTCTCCTGCGACGAGGGCATGGGCTTCAGCTGGGCCCGCCCGACGTCGTTCGACGAGCCCGCCTTCGTGGTCGGTGAGAATGTGCTCTACTACGCGGTCGACCACAGCCCGTCGTACCTGTGGAACTCCGCGACCTGGGAGATCAGCGAGGCGCTGCTCCCCTTCCTCCGCACGGTCCTC
>Ga0209747_1000442_pt1 | contig 22712 bp, 22 predicted proteins | sample BarGraNGADG00311_FD_184498 | JGI IMG/M metagenome (GOLD analysis project Ga0209747, IMG submission 184498) | Arctic peat soil microbial communities from Barrow, Alaska - Barrow Graham LP Ref core NGADG0011-311 (SPAdes) (version 2) | ecosystem: Environmental > Terrestrial > Soil > Wetlands > Peat...
TCTGTGGGCGAGGTGACCGGCCTGCGAGAGCGGATAGTCGCGGACGTCAGGACCGACCTGGAATTCACGCCTGACCGCGTCGTCGTCACCTCTTACGAAAAGCTCGCCGAGCGCCACAGCCGGGAAGGCGGACCAAAACGCTCCCAGGTCCTCGACCTCCGCAGCTAAAAAAAAGGGGTCAGGTCGTGCGGTGCATTATGCACCGAAGGGGTCAGGTCGTGCAGTGTGCAAAATGCACCGCACGACCTGACCCCTTTGAGTCCCTTAGAGCTGTTGAAGTCGCCTCGAAATGATTCTCCCAACCGTTGTGTAATGTATCCCGAAGCGTTCCGCGATTTGGCGTTGTGTGTACTGTTGAGACATGAACAACTCGAATATCTGCCTGTCGCGATCAGCTTTCTTGAAAATGGGTTCCTCAAGATCGAACGGTGGTTGCTCTTTGTCCATCGTCTGCGATGTCCCGGCGCTGTCATTAGATTCAAGGTGTCCCAGTTCATTGCCAAATGACTTCAGGGTCGCCTCGTCGAGTGCGGCAGCAGACATACCTTCCAGGACAAAATCGCGGTATGACTCGCGGGGACGACCTGCATCAGCGAACATCGAAAGGACACGGTCTTTTGACAAGAAACTGTGTGAGGTTCCCTGACCGCATGTGGATGCATAACTGCTGTACTTCCATTCAGAGGGGGCCGACACAAGTCCGGCGTGAACCGGGTTTAAAACAATGTAGCGAGTCAGCACAAGGAAATAGCTGTCTTGAAATACCAGCTTCGAGTTAAATCTTCCCTCAAAGAGATGGCCCGTTCGCTCGTGGGCGCGGTTGTAGGCTTGGGTGAAGACCCCGTTTAGAAACTTCATCCCACACGAAAGATTCCCAACGGGGGTCTCGATAAGTAGATGATAGTGATTCGGCACAGCACAGAATGCGTGGCATAGCCATGAATGCCGGATCACCGCAAGCTCAAGTATCCTCAAGAAAAGCAGGTAATCTTCATCGCTGTGGAAGACCGTTTGTCTAGCGTTGCCGCGAGACCAGATGTGGTAGATAGCGTCCTGGCCTTGATCACGAAGAGCCCTTGGCATAACTGCATCTTACTAGCAATACAAGCATATCGTCAAGAAAGATAGGTCTGGTCGTGCAGCGCGGTGCACGGAACATGTCTGGGTGGTGCAAAATGCACCGCACGACCTGACCCCAATGTTGGCTAAAGCTCTACGACGGCCTCGCCGTTCGAGAGCACGACGGTCCCGTCCTGAATCTGCGCTCCGACCTCGAGCGTGACCAGGTTCTTCCCGTCCTCGACCTTCTTGTCGATGATCTTGCCCCAGAAGGTGACCGTGTCACCGGGACGGGCCGGCCTCGCGAAGCGGACCTTGAACCGCTTCACCGCGCCGGGATCGCCAACCCAGTCGGTGACGCAACGGCCCAAGCGGGCCATGCTCGACAGCCCGTGGGCGATCGTCCCGCCGAGCCCGACCTTCTCCGCGAACTCCTTGTCCACGTGGATGGGGTTGAAGTCCCCGCTCGCGCCCGCGTACAGCCACAGCATCATCTGCTCGAGCGTGATCTCGAGCTTCGGTATCTCGTCGCCGACGTTTACCTGATCAAAGGTGATGTTAGCCATATCAATTACCTCCCCTGATCACGAAAGTCGCGCGGCCTACGGTGACGAGCTCGCCGTCCCGGTTCACGGACCGGCCCTCGAAGACGATGAGGTCGTTGCTGCCCTTGGCCATGATGTCCACGATCTTGCCGGTCGTGGTGATGACATCGCCGGGCTTGACCGGCTTGACGAACTCGAAGTCCTGCTCGCCGTGGACGAGCATTCCCATGTTGAGCTTGAGCTCGGGGTCGAAGAACATCTGGGCGCAACCCATCAGGTTGTACACTGCCGCAAAGCTTGGGGGCGCAATGTTGTCGCCGTATTTGCTCTTCTTTCCTGCCTCGCGGTCCTGGTACATCGGGTTCATGTCACCTATGGCGACCGCGTACTCCTTCATCTTTTCCCGCCCGATCTCGTACTCGGTGGCGGGGTACTCCTTGCCAATGAACTTCTGATCAATCACCCTCGTCACTCCCTTCCCCTGAAACCTGCGTTCAAAACCTCGCCGCGCCCGAATTACGGCAGTTAATCATATCTGATGAAAGGGGGGAACAATCAAGCCGCCCCGCGGTCTTCGTCACCTCCGGCTTGGATTGCATTCGCGGCGCACGGCACGGACTCCCTCTGCCCGGCGTCTCGCGCCGTCTCTTTGCTATACTAGACCCCTGAGAAATCCCGCTTGTGATGGAGGTATGTCTTGATAAGACTGGTGATCCCGAAGGGGAGCCTGGAAGAACAGACGCTTGCGCTGCTGCGAGACGCCGACCTGCCGGTGAGGCGCTCCGGCGACCGCGAGTACAACGCCCGTATAGACGACGATCGCATCTCGCAGGTCGCCATCCTGCGTCCGCAGGAGATCGGCAAGTACGTCGAGACAGGCCTCTTCGACCTCGGCATCACGGGTCTGGACTGGGTCCAGGAGACGGAGTCCGACGTCGAGATGCTCGCCGACTTTCCCTATGCGAAAACGGGCTCTGGCGGAAACCTGCGCATCGTCCTCGCCGTGCTGCGCGACTCCGGCGTGAAAAAGCCGACCGACCTGCCGCCGGGCACGAAGGTAGCGACCGAGTATCCAAACATCGCCCGCCGCTACTTCGAGAACCTGGGCATCGAGGCCAAGGTGATCCCATCGGCTGGCGCCACCGAGGCTAAAGTCCCGAACATCGTCGACGCCATCGTCGAGATAACAGAGACCGGCAGCACGCTGAAAGCCCACGGCCTCGAGATCATCGACAACATCCTGTACACCTCCACGAAGCTCATCGCGAACCGCGAGAGCTACGCCGATCCGGAGAAGCGCAAGCTCATGGAAGAGATACAGACGCTTCTGATGTCGACGATCGCCGCGAGGAGCAAGGTGCTGCTCAAGATGAACGTAGGCAAGGCGCAGGAAAAGGCCGTTCTGGACGTGCTCCCTTCGCTGGAATCGCCTACGCTGAGCCACCTCGCGAACGGCGACTCCGCGATCGAGACGGTCGTCGAGAAGAGCACGTTGGCCGAGCTGATCCCCCGTCTCAAGGAGAACGGCGCGACCGGCATCCTGGAGATCCCGCTCGGAAAAGTCGTGCCGTAGAGCGGGCGCGACGACGGGCACGGAACCGGTCGTCCCGCCGCCCGCCTCGAGCCCGCGCCTGCAGCCGGAGACCCTTGTGAGGGTGCATTGAAGAAACAGCTTTCCGCTGAAGACCTGAGCATGATCCTTCAATGGGCCGTGCTGGTCGCTCTGACCCCGTTCGTACTTCTTCCCCTTTTCCCGCGCCAGCCCGTCAGCTTCACGGTCAGACTCGCCATCGTTATCGGCGCTTGGGTCGGCACGGGTGTCATGACCGCCATATATATGAGGGCCCGGTCGAGGTCCCACGAGGCCGCGGCAATCGTGGTCAACGTCACCGCGGTCATGGACGTCGCCCTCGTGTTTGCCGCGCTCGCCATCTGGCCGAGGTACATCCCCGAGCTCTTCTGGATCTTCCCGATCCTGGTCATAGTCATCGCCAACAGGTTCGGCTACAAGGAGTCGATCGCTGCGGCCGCCGGCCTCTCCGCCGTCTATGTCATCACGGTCGTCGTGCGGCTCAACGCCGCCGGTGTGCCCACCAGGTCGGTGGTTGGCGACGCGCTGGTGAGGGTAGTATTCCTAATGATGATAGCCCTCGCCACCACCTTCATCAGCCAGCGTGAGAAGAGGGAGAGGCGCGACGCGCGGATCCTCTCGGGCCTCGCCGCCTCGATGGGATCCACGCTCGATGCCGACGACCTCATGGACAAGGTCGTCGAGGGAATGAGCGAGGCTGCCGGGCTCGGCAGGTGCAGCGCGTTCATGGTGAGCGCGGACGGGCGCTGGGCGCTCGCTCAGAGCACGACCGAGAAGGACCCGGTCCTGCGCGAAGAGTTCTTCACCCGGCGCATCGACCTCCAGGCCGACAACGTTGCCCGGCGCGCGCTCGAGACCAAGGAGACTCTGGTGGTCGACGACCCTGCCGGAGAGCCGCTGCTCGACGACAGGTGGATCCGCGACTTCGGGGTCACCGCCCTGCTGGTCCTCCCCTTCATAGTCCGTGACGAGGCGAGGGGGATAGTCTTCGTCGAGCGGAGAGCCGGCTTCAAGAACTACTTCCTCGAAAGGGACGTCGACATCTGCAACACGATTCTTGCCCAGGCGTCGGCGGGCCTGGAAAATGCGATGCGTTACTCCGAAGAGCAGAGGAAGCGAAACGAGTCGGACATCCGATACCGCACGAGCCGCGAGCTCTCCGGCACACTGGACATCGACCGCGTGCTGGAAAACGCGTGCAAGCTCGCGATCCGTTCGGTTGGATCCGACGGGGCTGTCGCGTTCGTCCTCCAGGAAGACAAGCGCATGCTCGTACCGATGCTGTCGATCGGGAGCGGCGGGGTCCGCAGGACGTCCTTCCCGCCCGAGGCTGCCATAACCGCGCCGGCTTTCGAGGGGATGTATGCCATGGCGGACAGGCCGCCCGCCCTTCATGTCGGCAACCCGTCGGACAACGCGGCCCTTCCCCTATTCCTCAGGACGGAGGCCGATCTGCTTGTGGCACCATTCTTCACGCACGGGAAGATGGCCGGACTGCTTTGCGTGACGGACGCGAGAGAGCGCAGGCACGACGAGTCACAGGTCTCCCAGCTTGCCGCCATCGCCGGCGAGACCGCCATGGCCGTCATGAACGCGAACCTGCACGAGCGCATCAAGGCAGACGCCGCACAGATGGCGAGCCTCGTGCAGCTTGCAAACGCCATCGGTTCGACCTCTGAGCTGGGTACCATCATGATGCTCGCGCTGGAGACGGTCAGGCACCTGTTCGACTGCACGTCAGGGCTCATCTACCGCATAGACGAGGAAGAAGGGTGCCTACGATATGTGGAATCGTTCGGCTATCCGGAAGAGATACTGGACAGGCTCTCCCGGCCGCCTTTCACGCGAGTCGACGAGTGCTGGACAGTTGCGGAGGGAAGGCTGATCGGGGTCGATGACCTCTCGGAGACCACCGTGGCCTGCCGCACGCTCGAGAAGATCGGCCGGGGTTCGACGATGTGCGTCGGGATGCAGGCCGAAGGCAGGACCCTCGGCGTCCTCCATATCCGCAGCGACAGAACGGGCGCGTTCGGCGAGAAAGACCAGCAGCTCGCGCTCGCCATAGCTGACCAGGTCGGCCTGGCGATCCAGCGCGCGCTGTTGTTCGAGGAGATCAACCGGCTTGCGGCGACCGACGCGCTCACTGGAGTCTTCAACGTGCGCCGCCTCGAGGCGGTTCTGCAGGAGGAGGTCAGCAGGGCGCGGCGCTACGAGAGGTCGGTCTCGTTCCTCATGGTCGACGTCGACAATCTCAAGGCTTACAACGATACGCTAGGGCACCAGCAGGGCGACGTCGCCCTGTCACAGATCGCTTCGATAGTCGACAGCACCACACGGGACGTTGACAAGGTCTTCAGGTACGGCGGGGACGAGTTCTGCGTCGTCCTGCCCGAGACCGATGCCGAAGAGGCCGCGGTCGTTGGCGAGAAGATACGCCGCGCGATCTCCGAGTTTCATTTCGCCGGCGAAGAGAAGGTCCCCGAGGGCACGCTCACGATCAGCGTCGGCGTCGCCTGTTTCCCGCGGGATGCCGAGACGGAGAAAGACCTGGTGGGCCAGGCCGATTTCGCCCTCTACGCTGCCAAGCAGGGCGGCCGGAACTCCGTCGCATCAGCGCACTGAAGACAGCATAGTTGTCCCGCCCGGGACTGCTCGGACCCGGGCTCGAGCCCTTGCTCAACCCCTCACTTCCCGAGCGAAACCCGCGCCGTGGCGCAGTATCGCGGGCTGAAAAATTCTCTTGCAAACCCCCTGGGAACTGCGTATAATACGCGCCAACGTTTCGGCAACTCGCGGGACCACTGCTCTCGAACGAGAGTTGTTTCTTTTTTGAGGGGAACAAGCAGATGGAGATCATCGATACTGATTCGAAAGGCGAAGTAATCCTGACGGAGGAAGGGCGTCGCAAGCTCAACGCAGAGCTCGACGACCTGGTAAACGTCAAGCGCAGGGAGGTCGCCGAGCGCCTCAAGAACGCCATCAGTTACGGCGATCTCATGGAGAACTCCGAGTACGACGACGCCAAGAACGAGCAGGCCAGGGTCGAGCACAAGATCGACCAGATAGAGACGATGCTTTCCAAGGCAAAGGTCATCGACCGCCGCCACGTCAAGACGAAGGAAGTCGGCATCGGCTCGCTCGTCGAGATCAAACAGGTCGGCTCGGGCAAGAAACAGGAATACCGCATAGTCGGTCCGGCGGAGGCCAATCCCGAGAACCACAAGGTGTCCTTCCAGAGCCCGGTGGGCAGGGCCCTCATGGGTCTGAAAGTCGGGGACGTCGCGCTCGTAAGCGCTCCTGCGGGCGAGGTCAAGTACCGGGTTCTGACTATCAAGCGATAGAGTCCTCAGGCGGGCGGATAGTCGCTCATACGGCTTCACGAAGCAATCCCTGATGATAGAGTTCCGCATCTTCGCGCGAGTGGACGCCGACCCCGAGAGCCGGTCCGTGTGATGTCCGACGCCTGCCGCATTTGTGATATCCTTCTCCAATCAAATCGGGACACAGAGGTAATAAACGATGCCAGACGATGAGATAGAAGAAGTAAGTCCGGAAGAGGAGAGCGAGCTGCTGCGCGTCAGGCGCGGCAAGCTGCAGAAGATCATCGACGAAGGCGGCGAACCCTACCGTTCGACGTACGGAGCGCCGGGCGAGGTAACCCACGCCTCAGATCTCGCCGACACTTTCGAGTCGCTGGAGCCCGGGGGCAGCTCCGGCACGAAGGTCGCTGTGGCCGGCCGACTCGTGGCAAGGAGAGAGCACGGCAAGGCGACCTTCGCCGATCTGAAGGACTCCAGTGGCAAGATACAACTGCTACTGCGCCAGGACGCGTTCGGCGAGGACAGGTACCGCAGGTTTTCCGACCTCGACCTGGGCGACTGGGTCGGTGCCGGGGGCGAGGTCGTCCGGTCGCGGCGGGGCGAGCTTTCGGTCGCGGTCGAATCGTACGAGCTCCTTTCCAAGTCCCTTCGCCCCCTTCCCGAGAAGTGGCATGGGCTGAAGGACCGCGAGCAGCGGTACAGGCAGAGGTACCTCGACCTCCTCATGAACGAGGAGGCGCGCTGGGTGCTCGCGTCGCGGGCGAAGATGGTCAAGGAGATCAGGGCTTTCCTGGACGACAAAGGCTTCATCGAGGTCGAGACACCGATGCTCCAGCCGCTGGCCGGCGGGGCGACCGCACGACCCTTCGTCACGCACCACAACGCCCTCGGCATGGACCTTTTCCTGCGCATCGCGCCGGAGCTGTACCTCAAGCGCCTGCTGGTGGGCGGCTACGACAAGGTCTACGAGCTGAACCGGAACTTCCGCAATGAAGGCATGAGCTCTCGCCACAACCCCGAGTTCACGATGCTCGAGACCTACGAGGCTTTCGTCGATTACAGCTACCTGATGGATTTCCTGCAGGAGCTCATCACCCGCGCGGTCGTCGCTGTGCGCGGCACGCTCGAGATAGAGTTCGGCGGGCACACGATATCCCTCGAGCCTCCCTGGAAAAAAGTGACGATGCTCGGGGCTCTCGCCGAGTACGCCGGGCTCGAAGTGAGCCTGACCAGCGACCCCGATCGCCTGAAGGCCCTCGCGGCTGACAAAGAGATCGAGGTGCCGGCGGCCGCCGGACCGGGCTGGATAATCAACGAGCTGTACGAGAAGCTGGTCGAGCCGAAGCTCATTCAGCCGACGTTCGTGGTCGACTACCCGGAGGAGATTTCCCCGCTTGCCCGGAGGAGCCTGACAAGTGTCGGCTTCACCGAGCGCTTCGAGATACTGATGGCGGGTCAGGAGATCGCCAACGCCTTCTCCGAGCTCATCGACCCCATCGACCAGAGGGCGCGATTCGAAGCCCAGGCACGCAAGAGAGCTGCCGGCGACGAGGAAGCACAACCCCTCGACGAAGACTACATCATGGCCCTCGAGTATGGCATGCCTCCCGCGGGTGGCACCGGGATCGGCATTGACCGCCTGACCATGCTCGCAACGGGGTGCCAGAACATCCGTGATGTCATCATCTTTCCCCACCTCAGACCGGCGCAAGGTAGGTCATCGCAGCCGCGCGTCGAATAGCCTAAAAGGTCGCATCTGGCGACCCATAAATCTATTGACAGAAATCATAATCAAGACGAGCAGAACGGTATATTATCTGACAGGTAAGCTGCCGCTGGCGGCTGGGGGTGCAGATGAACATCTTCTGTGACGAATGCAAGAAAAACATAGCCACTGTTTTCCTCACGAAGATCTCGGGAAACGAGGTCTCGAAGGTGCAGCTCTGCGAAGACTGCGCTAACAGGATGGAGGAGACAACAGAGGCTGCGAACCTTCTTGCGTTTCTCCCGCAGATCCTGTCGGGACTTCAGGGAATGGAAGAGCAGCATCTCATAGACGACGTGCTCTCGTCAGAGCTCGCGACCTGCGATTTCTGCGGGACGTCGTTCAACGACTTCCAGAAGATGGGTTTTGTGGGGTGTGCCGGATGCTACGAGGCATTCGGCGAGTCGCTCGAGGGCGTCCTCCTCGACTTCCAGGAGGCAACGGAGCACATTGGCAAGATACCAGGCAAGGCGTCCGAAAGCGCCCGGCTGCGCAAGCGCCTGTTGGAGCTTGAGCGTTACCTGGAGCGTCAAATAGCTGAAGAGGAATACGAGGCCGCGGCGGCGCTCCGCGACCAGATAAAGGAAATAGAAGGCAAGCTCGAGATGGAGGCCGACAGTGGCGCGGAGTAAGACGCCCAAGGCAGGCGTTGACTGGCTAAGAGAGCAGGGACCGGGCTATCCCCTGGTCCTGTCGTCGCGCGCGCGCCTGGCCCGCAACCTTGAAGGGCTGCCGTTCCCGATAGCGGCGGGTGAAGAAGAGTTCGAGCGCGCGAGGGGCATGGTCCTCGAGGCTGTATCGCGGCGCGTTGCCGATGACCGCGACTGGGACATTCGGTTCGCCGAGGAGCTGTCACGCAACAAGCTCGAGATCATGGCCGAGGATCACGTAACGAGCGCTTCTTTCTCGGACCGCATCGGAGGCCGCGCAGTGGCGATAGGACCGGCCGACGGCCGGAGCGTGATGGTCAACGAGGAAGACCACGTCCGCATCCAGGCGATACTGCCCGGCGCGCAGTTTATGAAAGCGTGGAAGGCGGTCGATGAGATTGATAGCCAGATCGAGAGCGAGGTGCAATACTGCTTCGACCAGAGGGTCGGCTACATGACCTCCTGTCCGAGTAACGTGGGCACGGGCCTCAGGGTCTCCGCGATGCTGCATCTGCCGGCGCTGGTTATCACGGGCGAGATAGGAAAGACGATTTCTGCGCTCGCCCAGGCGGGCATCTACGTGCGGGGGCTGTACGGAGAAGGGTCCGGCGTGGCAGGCAACATATTTCAGATCTCGAACCGGCAGACGTTAGGGCGCACCGAAGAGTACATAGTTTCTAACATGGACATAATAGTGCGTCAGGTGGTAGACAATGAGAGGACGGCCAGAAAGATGATGTTGAGGGAGGACCCCCTCGACCTGGCAGACAGGGCCTACCGGTCGCTCGGCGTAGTGGAGCGCTGCAGGCGGGTCTGCTACTACGAGGCACTGGAGCTCATCTCGCTGGTTAAGCTCGGGGTGGAGACGGAAATCGTCCCGGTCCGCGATTTCAACATCGTCGAGGTCGGGGTGGGCATTGGCCCGTTCCACTTGCTCGAGATGCTGGGCGGTGAGGCGGGCGAGGAGGAAGTTGACGCCGAAAGGGCGGTCCAGCTCCGCAGGATGCTGGACCTGTAGTGTGGATTTAGTGGTGGCCTGATGAGACTGTGGTCATCATGCCTTAGAATAGACATGGGAGGAATGCAGTTTGTTCCAAAGATTTTCAGATAGCGCAAGACGGGTTGTAGTACTGGCCCAGGAAGAGGCCAGGAAGCTCAACCACAATTACATAGGGACGGAGCACCTGCTCCTCGGCCTGATCCAGGAGGGCGAGGGAGTCGCGGCCAAAGCGCTCGAGACTTTCCAGGTCAACCTCGATGCGGTGAGGAGCCAGGTCGTAGAGGTCATCGGCAGGGGATCGAGTCCCCCTAGCGGCCATATACCGTTCACGCCGCGGGCCAAGAAGGTGCTCGAGCTGTCGCTGCGCGAGGCGCTGCAACTCGGCCATAACTACATCGGCACCGAGCACATCCTGCTCGGGCTCATCCGCGAGGGTGAAGGCGTGGCGGCCAAGGTCCTCGTCAAGCTGGGCGTCGACCTGGAGCGCTTGCGCAACCAGGTCCTCAAGAGTCTGACCGGCGGCGCGGCCGCGGGCGAGCTGACCGGCGCCGAAGGTGCGCCGGGCACACTCATGCTCGACCAGTTCGGTCGCAACCTCACCGATCTTGCGGCCCAGAACAAGCTCGACCCCGTGATCGGTCGCGAGAACGAGATCGAGCGCGTGATGCAGGTGCTCTCCCGACGCACCAAGAACAACCCGGTGCTGGTGGGCGAGCCCGGCGTGGGCAAGACCGCCATAGTCGAAGGTCTGGCGCAGTGCATCACCTCCAACGAGGTCCCTGAGATGCTCCGCGGCAAACAGCTTTACACGCTCGACCTCGGCGCTCTCGTAGCGGGCTCGAGATACAGGGGCGACTTCGAAGAGCGTCTCAAGAAAGTCATCAAGGAGATCCGCGGCCGCGGCGACATCATCCTGTTCATAGACGAGCTACATAACCTCGTCGGGGCGGGAGCGGCCGAGGGCGCCATCGACGCGGCCAGCATACTCAAGCCGGCACTGGCCCGGGGCGAGCTTCAGACAATCGGCGCGACCACGAGGGAAGAGTATCGCAAGCACCTCGAGCGCGACGCGGCTCTCGAGCGAAGGTTCCAGCCGATCACGGTTGAGGAGCCGACTGTCGAGCATACGATAGATATCCTCCGCGGCCTGCGGGACCGCTACGAGGCGCACCATAAGCTCCAGATAACAGACGGAGCAATGATCGCCGCCGCGAGACTCGCCCACCGCTACATATCAGACAGGTACCTGCCGGACAAGGCTATAGACCTCATCGACGAGTCGGCCAGCAGGTTGCGCATGCGCGCGATGACGGCGCCGCCAGACGTTCGCGAGCAGGAAGACATCCTCTCGCAGTTGCGCCTGGACAAGCAGACCGCGATCGCCACGCAAGACTTCGAGAAGGCCGCTGAGATTCGCGACAAGGAGCAGGCGACCATACTCGACATCGCCGAGAGCGAAAAAGACTGGAAGGCCCCGCACCAGACGCACAAGCTGCAGGTGACGGCCGATGACATAACCGAGATCCTGTCCTCCTGGACCGGCATCCCGGTCTACCAGCTCACTGAGGCAGAGAGCGAGAAGCTCCTGCGCATGGAGGATGAGCTCCACCAGCGCATAGTCAGCCAGGACGAAGCGGTCGTAGCGATATCGCAGGCCATCAGGCGCACGCGCGCCGGCCTCAAAGACCCACGCCGCCCGGGCGGCTCGTTCATATTCCTCGGCCCTTCGGGCGTCGGCAAGACGGAGCTCGCGCGCACTCTCGCCGAGTTCCTCTTCGGCAACGAAGACTCGCTGCTCCAGATCGACATGTCCGAGTACATGGAAAAACACAGCGTCTCGCGACTGGTAGGCTCGCCTCCCGGCTACGTCGGGCACGAGGAGGGCGGCCAGTTGACCGAGGCGATCCGCAGGCGCCCGTTCTCCGTGGTGCTGCTGGACGAGATCGAGAAGGCCCACTACGACGTGTTCAACATCCTGCTCCAGATCCTCGAGGACGGCAGGCTCACAGACGCTCAGGGCCACCAGGTCGACTTCCGCAACACGATCATCATCATGACGTCGAACCTCGGTACCGCAGAGATACACAAGGCGGCGCCCCTCGGGTTCCAGTCCATCAACGAAGGTGGGTCGGTGCCGTATGCGGACATGAAAGAGAAGGTCGTGGCCGAGCTCAAGCGCACGTTCCGGCCCGAGCTCCTGAACCGCATCGACGACGTTATCGTCTTCAATGAGCTCTCAACCGAGGACGTCAAGGCCATCGCCGACCTCCTGCTCGACAGGGTGCGCGAGCAGCTGGCCGAGCAGGACATCAAGCTCGAGGTCACCGACCCCGTGAAGGACATCCTGGTCAAGGAAGGGTTCGACCCGTCGATGGGCGCCCGCCCGCTGAGGCGCGCCATCATGAGGCTCATCGAGAACCCGATCTCGGAGGCCATACTGCGCGGCACCTTCACCGGCGGCCACGTGATATTGGTCGATGAGAAAGACGGGCGACTCGAATTTGAGGTCCGTGACAATACGGAGACGGCCACGCCCGTGGGAGCGAACAACTAGACTAAGCGATAGAAGCCGGGCTTCTGATATCATGATGAAGCCCGGCTTTTTCTTTTGGGCGGGATTTTCCCGCGGGTGCTGAAAGAGACAGGCAGGCGTCAGGCAGCAGTCCCACCGGCTCGAGAAATTATGGCGGGGAACGCTGCGAGCGGGTGTGCGACAGGAGGACGTGAGTGAGAATCGACGCGGTGCGGCGCAAGCAGGAGCTTCTCATAGGGGTGCTCGAAAGAGTGGCGCCCGGGACTGAGCTCCGCGAGGCAATCGACAGGATTCTTCAGGCAGGCTCCGGAGCGCTCATCGTCATCGGCAACATCACCGAGCTGCGCCACATCATGTCCGGCGGCTTCAACATCAACACCGAGTTCAGCGCCCCGAGGCTGTTCGAGCTTGCCAAGATGGACGGTGCGGTCGTGGTCAGCCAGGACCAGAAGACCATTCAATCGTCCAACGTCCACCTGGTCCCCGAGCCATCGATAATCACTCACGAGGCGGGCATGAGACACCGCACCGCCGAGCGCGTCGCGCGAGGACACAAGAGCGCGTTCGTCATAGCCATCTCCGAGAAGATGAACACTGTCTCGATCTACGTGGGCGAGGAGCACTTCACCCTCGAAAACATCCCTCTCGTCCTTGCCAAAGCGGACCAGGCCCTGCAGACGCTGAGCCGCTACCGCGTGCGCCTCGACAAGGAATTCGGCCACCTCAACACTCTCGAGATCGAGGACATGGTCACACTGCGCGACGTGATAAAAGTCATGGAGCGCAACGAGATGGTGGTCAGGATAGCAGACGAGGTCCGCTTCCAGGTCAGCGAGCTAGGAAAGGACGGCAGGCTCGTCAGCCTTCAGCTGAACGAGCTGATGGCCGGAGTGGAGAAGCTCCAGAGGCTTCTGGCGAAAGACTACCTCGTGCCGCGTGACGACCGTGGGCCCGAGGTGATCGTCAGGGACCTGAGAAACCTCAGCGCGGACGAGCTGACCGACGACGTAACAATCGCGAGGGTCCTCGGCTTCCGCAGCTCGACCGAGCTGATGAACAAGCTCGTCAGACCACGGGGTTACAGGATCCTCTCCGTGATCCCGGGCATTCCCTCCGGAGTCGTGGACAAAGTCGTCGCCAGGTTCGACAACCTCAAGAACGTCATGCGCGCTTCACCAGCTCTTCTGGACGAGGTCGACGGCGTGGGTGAGCGCAGGGCTCTTGTCATCAAGGAAGGGCTCGACCGCATCTCCGAGGCCATCATGATGGAAGGCTACCTGTAGAAAGAGAGACGGCTCCAACGAAAAAGCCGCGCCGCAATCCGCATCCCGGGTCCTTACCAGTGGAGAAATCAAGGTGACATCTATGTTGTGCGCGGCAATCGTAGGGGCAGTTTCTGTACCGGATAGCTATTGTGCCTGGAAGTCAGTTGCTTGACCGTTACTGCTGTTCCAGGCAAACGACCCACTTCTCGTGAGCGTTCCGAGGTCATATACCGAAAAGAAACCCCTGTTGTTGGATTGGTTGAGAACTATTACAGTGATGTACCTGTACGTGGGTGTGGTGGTTGTGGTGGCAGGATACCATTTATTGTCACTGCCCACGTAACCTTGATAAATACCGATTTTTCCATACAGAAAGGTGAAATACCGACCAGTACCTGTTCTGGTTACAACTACGTTCTTCTTGTATCCGCTGCCTATGCTCATCACGTTACTACCGGATGTGGCAGTCAGGGTAACCCAGGTTATCTTGGTTTCTACGGTACTCAAATACCGATACCAAGTTGTCGGGTACGGCGCGTTACTGTAGCTAGCCAGTCCCAACCCTAAGAATGTAGTGGTGTTCGCCCCTTCCCCAATACGATGGTTTGCTTTTGCCACGGCGTCTGCCGCTCTAGTCTTCGCAAGGCTCATAACAGCAACAGCGATGCCCACAAGGATTGCCAGGATGAGGATAACTATCATCAGCTCTATGAGGGTGAACCCCTCAGAGTGATCTAGAGGATTGCGTCTCGGTGTCTTTGGTAGTCGTTCTACTATCACGCCTGTCTCACGCCCAATCAGGCTATAACCGCGACAGACCCCCAAATACCCCATAGTAAAAACGAAATATGAAGAATCAGGATCCCATCTGCCGCGTCACAGCAGCCACCCAACATACTTCCAGTCCTCAAGCGCGGCCAGAATAATAGTACATCTGGATTTGGAAGGACGTCAAATACCACAGGTGAGGGCATATCATCGTGCGGTGCGACTATGCCCGGGGTCAGAAACGTTGCACAGTGCTGAACTCGTGTGCAATACAGAAAGGGTCGGCAGCGCTTCAGGTCAGGCTGTAGAAACCCAAGGTGGTTATGCGGTCGTTCTCGCGCTTGATGACGCCGTGGAGGTCGATGCCCGTGAGCGTGCAGATCGCGGCGAGGAAGAACATCGACTTGCCCATCTCTTCCTCGATGATCTCGGCGCAGTTGGGACAGAGATGACCTTCCAGGTGTGTCTTGACGTATTCGCTCATCTCGCTCAGTGAGGCGTCTGCCGGCAGCTCCTGCTTTGCGGCGTTGACCTCGAGGCAGCCGCAGGTGGTAACAGCCTTGGCGAGCGCGCGGTTCACGCGGGCACAGGCGTCCTGGTACTTGGTCATGACGTCGAGGACGCTGCGGTGCCGGATGAGAGAAAGGGACACGGTCTGTTGGAACTCGTTACACGTAGACTCGATTTCTCTTGGCATCTCATCCTCGTTCCGCGTTAGAAAGCAACCGCGATAACAGTCATCCCATTATATTTATACGGTTTCAAAAGTGTCAAGAAAGCCCTGAATCAAGGCAATCTTGCTGGAAGGCCCGTTCTGTGCTACCATGAAAAAGCTTCATCTTGCGCTGGAATTTGAAAAATTCTCCGTCAAGAAACAAGTAGAGATTCCCTCGGCGTCTTTTTGGCCGTAGTACGTAAAAACGCGGCCTGGATATATAAGTGACCTGAGTCTGAAGGGAGATGCTGAAAAGTGTTCAAGATTGGAGACAAGGTCGTCTATCCTCATCACGGCGCGGGTATCGTCGAGAAGGTAGAGATGCGCAGCGTCGAGGGTGAACGCAAGAAATACTTCGTCTTGAGCCTGTGCAGAGGCGACCTGAAAATTACTGTCCCCGAGGAAAGCACCGACGATGTAGGACTCCGCAGCGTTATCCCAAAGAACCAGGTCAAGTCTGTCTTTGAGGTACTGAACCAGGAACAGAGCCAGATGCCGACGAACTGGAACCACCGCTACAAGAAGAACCGCGACAAAATCAGGAGTGGCGACGTCTACGAGGTCGCTGAGGTAGTGAGGAACCTTTCGATACGCGAGCGCGAGAAGGGCCTTTCGACCGGCGAGAAACGCATGCTGAACCAGGCGCGCCAGATACTCCTTTCCGAGATAATATTCGTGTTGAACATCGACGACGAGAAGGCTTCGAAGATGTTGGACGAGGTTTTCTCCGGCAGATAGGTCGCTCGCGGCAACGCACCTTGAAATGTTATAGGGGAGGCGTCCAGCATGGTGGTCGTCGCAGTCCGCCTCTTGAGCATGTTGATATTCTCTTACGGCGGATACCGGATCTCCCTCCTGCTGAACGACAACTACATCTTCAGGACCCAGCAACAGGTTCTCGCAATCATCGTAGGTATTATACTGGGGCTCCTCATCGGATTCGTTGTCGGCGGCCCGGTCGGCAGATCCATTGCTAACATACTCGGTGACCTCGAGTCAGTCTTTTATAGGGCCTCGGGGGCCGACATATTCTTCGGTACGATGGGGGCTTTCATCGGTCTCGTGGTGGCGCTGTTACCTTCCATTGCGCTGTTCCGATTCGGATATCCGGGCACTATTGTCTCAATAATCCTCTTCCTGCTATTCGGTTTCGCCGGGGCACGCATCGGGGTGATCAAACGATCCGAGCTCTCGAGCATGTTCAAGCTCGGCCCGAGCTTCGGGACCGCGGGCGCAAGCTCGCAGGCCCAGATCCTCGACACAAGCGTGATCATCGACGGGCGCGTGGTGGACATTGCCAAGGCCGGCTTCGTGGGCGGGACCATGGTCGTCCCGCGATTCGTCCTGACTGAGCTGCAGGCCATCGCTGACTCCGCGGACACCCTGAAGCGCAGCCGCGGCCGCAGGGGACTGGACGTTCTCAATGCGCTCCAGAGGCTGGACAATGTCAGGGTCGAGATCACCGACCAGGATTTTCCGGAGATAATGAGTGTCGACGCCAAGCTCACGGCCCTCTCGAAACTCACGGGGATGCCGCTGACCACCAATGACTTTAACCTGAACAAGGTCGCCGAGATACAAGGCGTAATGATCCTCAACATCAACGAGCTCGCAAGCGCGATGAAGCCCGTGGTCCTGCCAGGCGAGGAGATGCATGTCAAGATCATCCGAGAGGGCAAGGAGCCGGGGCAGGGAATCGGCTACCTGGATGACGGAACCATGGTGGTCGTCGAGCACGGCAAGAAGAAGGTCGGCTCGGAAGCGACCGTCGTTGCAACGAGCGTCCTGCAGACGCCGGCCGGCAAGATGATCTTCACGGAGCTCAAGGAAGAGCGGCTGGAGGGCTGACGATGGCCTTCGCGGTGATCGCAGCGGGCGGAAGCGGCGACAGGCTCGGTGTCGGCGTCGCTAAGTTCGAGGCCGAGATACTCGGCAGGCCGATGGTCTCCTACTCACTCGAGACGTTCCAGAGCTCGAGCGCCATTGACGATATCATCCTCGTGGTCCCCGCCGATCGCCTGGCTGACTGGAGCCCCCGATCCTTGAGCCAGTCCGGCATCTCCAAAGCATCGTTGACGGTTGCCGGAGGGCGCACGCGGCAGGAATCGGTGTTCCTCGCAATCCAGCTCATCGAGGGAGAAGAAGGTGTGGTGGCTGTCCACGATGCCGCCCGCCCCCTGGTGACGCGCAGGATGGTCGACGCAGTGTGCGAGATACCCGAAGGCTTCGACGGGCTCATCACGGCGGTGCCGGTGACGGACACGATCAAGTCCATCGAGGGTGGAGCGGTAGCATCGACGCTGGAACGCTCGCAGCTCGTCTCTGTGCAGACCCCCCAGGCGTTTGATCTGGCGACTCTCATCCACGCACACCGCGCCGCGTCGCGTGACGGTTTCACCGGCACGGACGACTCATCACTCGTCGAACGGGAAGGCGGAAGGGTAGGGATCGTCGAAGGACGGCCAAGCAACATCAAGGTCACTTACCAGGCCGACCTGGTCATGGCTGCCGCGGTGCTTAGCGGGAGGGGAATGCGATGAGGGCAGGTCTGGGCGTCGACGCCCACCGTTTTTTGGCGGGAAGGAAGCTGTTCCTGGGCGGCATCGAAGTTGCCCATAGCGAGGGCCTCGCCGGTCACTCCGACGCCGACGTTGTCCTGCACGCCCTGATGGACGCGATACTTGGCGCCTGCGGCGCGGGCGACATCGGGGAGCTGTTCGGCGACACCGACGAGAAGTACCGCGACGCCTCGAGCGTCGAACTCCTTGCCGAAGTCATGTCCATGGTCACTTCATTGGGCTTCAAGGTCGCCAACGCCGACATTGTCGTGATCTGTGAGGAACCGAAGATAGGTCCCTGCCGGCAGCGGATGCGCGAGAAGATCGCAGGAGTACTGGGCGTGGGAGCGGAGGCCGTTTCCGTCAAAGGAACTACGACCGAGGGAATGGGCTTTACCGGGCGGGGCGAAGGCATATGCGCCATGGCGACCGTCCTTGTCGAGTGAAGCGAGGAGCAAGATTTGGCCGGGAAAAGACTCAAGCCGGTACGCGTGCCGGTCAGGAGGCGCGGACCGGAGGAGCGGATAAAGGATTTCGGCGAAGTAGCGCTCGGCTATGACCTCGATGAGGCCGCGGCAGAGGCGGACAGGTGTCTCGCCTGCAAGAAGCCGGTGTGCGTGAAAGGATGTCCTGTCGGCATAGACATCCCCGGCTTCGTCGGGGAGCTCAAGGCGAAGCAGCCCGGCGCGGCGGTCACGAAGCTCAAAGAGGAGAACCTGCTTCCGGGCATCTGCGGTCGGGTGTGCCCGCAGGAGCGGCAGTGCGAGGCCCAGTGCATCCTGGGAAGGAAGGGCGACCCGCTGGCGATCGGCAAGCTTGAGAGATTCGTCGCTGACTGGGAAGCCGAGGGGGGGCAGGCGCCGGCTGTCTCCAGGCCGGAGAGAAGCGGCCTGCGCGTTGCGGTCGTCGGCTCGGGTCCGTCGGGGCTTACAGCGGCCGGCGAGCTCGCGCGCAAGGGCCACGATGTCACGATCTTCGAAGCCCTCCACGTCGCCGGCGGTGTCCTGACTTACGGCATCCCCGAGTTCAGGCTACCCCAGTGGGTCGTGGACCGCGAGGTCGGCCTGCTTGAGAGCATGGGGGTGAAGCTGGTCCTCGACTTCGTCGTGGGCAGGACGGCGACGCTCCAGGACCTGGCACGCGACTTCGATTCGGTTTTTATAGGCATAGGCGCCGGCCTGCCGACCTTCATGGGAATACCGGGAGAGAACCTGAACGGGGTCTACTCCGCGAACGAGTTCCTGACGCGCGCGAACCTGATGAAAGCCAGCAGCTTCCCCGAGTACGACACCCCGATCAAGCGGGGCGGCACGGCTTGCGTCGTCGGCGGAGGGAACGTGGCAATGGACTCCGCGCGAACCGCGCTCCGGATGGGGGCCGAAGTCAACATCGTCTACCGCCGTTCGCGCGTCGAGATGCCGGCTCGTAAGGAAGAGGTGGACCACGGCGCCGAGGAAGGCATCGTCTTCCATATGCTTACCAACCCGGTTGAAGTGCTGGGTGAAGGTGGGTACTGCAAAGCCGTCGTCTGCCAGCGCATGGAGCTGGGTGAGCCGGACGAGTCGGGTCGAAGGCGGCCCGTTCCCATTGAAGGCGACTATTTTACAATCGAGACTGACACTCTGGTCATGGCGATCGGCACGCGCGCCAACCCGCTGCTTGCAGCAACGGCGAGCGGCCTCGAGCTCAACAAGCGCGGCTATGTAGTCGCGTCCGCCGACACCTTCGCGACCAGCATCCCGGGGATATACGCGGGTGGTGACATCGTGACCGGCTCAGCAACGGTCATCGAAGCGATGGGGGCGGGAAAGGTTGCGGCGGACCAGATGGACGGTTTCATGCGGGTGGGAGCCGCGCGCTGAAGCGATTGGCTACTGTTTACTTGTTCAGGGAGTTCTGCTGTTCTTCCATCTTCTCCGCGGCCTGCGCTTCTTTCTTTATAAAGTCTTTCACGAGGAGCGGCTTTGGCATGGGCTTCTTGCCCTCGAGCACATCCTGCGCGAGGTTTCTCTGGTACGTCCATACCCTTTTCGCGTCAGTGTCGGTACTCTGGGCGATAGCCTGGTCGAACCAGTAGACCGCCTTGGCGGGGTCCTTGCCGTAGAGAAGGTAGATCGAGGCAAGGTTCTCTTTGAGGTCCGACGAGTCGGGGTTGTTGCGGATCCCTTCCAGCGCGAGGTCGATTCCCTGCTGCGTCTGTCCGAGAGCACAGATCATGTAGCTCGCGTAGTAGTAGGCGATCGCATAGTGCGGATCGAGCCTCGTTATAAGCCAGTAGTACGGGAAGAGTGATGTCTCGCGCGTGATGTCTCCGCCATAGTACTCGTGGTGGATCTCGTCGGTCTTGCTCCACAGGTAGGCGGCCAGCGTCTGCCGCACCCCACCAAGCAGGTCCAGGATCGAGTGCGCCGCGTCGGAAGGCCCTGAAGCGCTGACCCCCGAGCTCCCACCGTTGGCAGAGTCGATCGCGGCCTGCAGCAGACCCGCTCCGACGATGAGCACGACGATGAGCGCAACTACAAGAATCGTGTTCCTCTTTGCCTTTACCCACCGGCACGCTTGTCTCAAAGGTCTCTCCTCCTGAAGGCAAGAAAGCCGAGGATCATGAGCACCGCGGCGAACAGGGCCGCGTACCCGGTGATGCGCAGGAGGCCGTGAAGTGAGGCGGCGCGGCCGTAGCCGACCTGGTTCGAGGTGCTGAAGTTCTCGAGGTTCGGTATCGCGTAGTACACTGCGCCAGACAGCACCTTCAGGAACCCGTGCGTGCCGGTGACCATCCTGGTATAGAGGAAACCCGTCTTCATGTGGCAGATGAAGTAGAAGAGGATTGCCGCGAACACGGTGATGGGCGCGGCCGCGAAAGTCGAGAACGCCAGGCAGAAAGCCGCGATCAGCGCCGCCTCCAGGAAGACCGCGAAGACCCCCTCGAAGACCACTGGAGAGAAGACGTGGACTTTCGCTCCCAGCAGGATCAAAATCTCGATACCCATCACAAACATTATGGCGGCAAGTGAGACGAGTATCCCGACGTACTTGCCGAGGAAGTACTGGGCCCTGGAGACCGGCTTGGACAGGACATTGTATATGGTCCTTTTGTCGACCTCGCCAGGGACCTGTCCGACCGAAAGCACGACCGCCAGCACAACTCCGAACAGCGAGGTGAGGCTTATAGAGATGTCGCGAAGGAACTGAGCGCGAAGCCCCAGATCGAACGTCGGAAGGAGCGGAGCGAGCGCGAGGACCGCGATTCCGAAAAGGAACACGACGTAGAAGACTTTCTTGCGCGCCGCGTCTCGCACGACGCTGGAGGCTATCGCGATGACGTTTCTCACTGCGGCGCCTCCTTGATGCTAGCGAGGAAGAGGTCCTCCAGCGAGCGGTGATAGGGCTGCGCCGACACGAGCTCCAGGCCGAGGGACCTGGCCTCATCAAGGGCCAGGTAGGCTTCCCTGCTGTCCACCTCGATGGCGACCAGTCCGTCGTCGCTCTGGACGGAATGCGCGAAAACGAAGCTCTTCTCAGGGGGAGGCGGGCCTTTCAGCGTCACGCGGGTGAGGCCTTCTACCGTCAACAGGTCGGCGAGCTTTCCCTCTACCACGCTGCTGCCGGCGCTCAGGATGCTTACGCTGTCGCAGATGTTTTCGACTTCGGAGAGCATGTGGCTGGAAAGAAAGATCGTCTTGCCCTGCTCCTTGAGGTCGAGCAGTATGTCGCGGACCTCTTTCTGCCCCACCGGGTCGAGCCCGCTCGAGGGCTCGTCGAGGATCACCAGCTCGGGGTCGTTGAGCAGCGCCTGGGCGATGCCGAAGCGCTGCTGCATGCCTTTGGAGTACTTGTCGAGAGTGAGGTGGCTGTTGTGGGGAAGACCCACCAGTTCGATGAGGTCCGCCGAGCGCTTCTTCAGCAAGGCTTTGTCCATGCCAAAGAATCTGCCATAAAGAGCGAGGCCTTTCTCGGCGGTCAGGAACCCGTAGAAGTAAGACTGCTCCGGCAAGAACCCGAGCTTCCTGTGCGCCGAGCGGTCCCCCAGCTTCTTGCCCAGGAGAGTGCCTTCCCCGGACTGGGGGTAGACCAGACCCAGCATGACCTTGAGCGTGGTGGTCTTGCCCGCCCCATTGGGACCCAGGAGCCCGAAGATGTCGCCGTAGCGCACGTCCAGCGTCAGGTCCTCGACAGCGGCCTTGCGCTTCCGGGAGGCCCCGATGCGGTAAGTCTTCTTGATGTTTGTGAGCGTTACGGCCCGTTCGTCCATGAGCCCTCTAAGGGTCGTTTCGTTGAGCACTGACGAGATTATAACGCTTTGGGTTCGAACCAGTGCATGACATCATTCGTCATACTTTCAGGGCGTGAACATCCGCCCGGACTTCCGGGGGTCGGTCTGCTTTCTCCAGCGCCCTAGTCGGGGCATAAGCCGGGGCCGGAGAGAATACTCCGACCCCCTCCTTAATAATCCAGTAGAATGTATCTGACACCTATTTTCGGAGGCGAATGAACTTGTGCGAGTCTAACGTCTACGTGCGGGACGATTCAGGTGATACGCTCGTCATGGAGGATGCGGTACTGGTCGAGAACGAAGGCGGCCGCGTAAAAGTAACGGACATCCTCGGGGACGAAAAAGAGATCGAGGGTCACCTCGAAGAGATCACTTTCCTCGAGCACCGCATCGTCATACGCAAATAACGCAAAAAGGGGTTAAACCCCTTTTTGCATTTCACGGTCAATGCACCGCGGGGGCCAGGCCCCGTGGTGCATTTTTGACGTCAAGCGGCGAGTGAGTACAAAAAAAGCGCTTGGCAGCGCATTTTATGGGGAGAGGACAACCGGGCCTTGGAACGGGGTCCCGATCAAGACCGGCGTATCAGACCTTAATGCGGCAACTCTTGGGGATATTTGGATGGTCCAAATACTTTAACCCTGAGCTGTACCCGGTTGTCCGAACTTGG
>Ga0209747_1000443_pt1 | contig 22698 bp, 20 predicted proteins | sample BarGraNGADG00311_FD_184498 | JGI IMG/M metagenome (GOLD analysis project Ga0209747, IMG submission 184498) | Arctic peat soil microbial communities from Barrow, Alaska - Barrow Graham LP Ref core NGADG0011-311 (SPAdes) (version 2) | ecosystem: Environmental > Terrestrial > Soil > Wetlands > Peat...
CCCCTGTTGCGAGCCCGAAAGGTTCGTTGACGCGTGCCACGTTAGCGCCCAGGCGCTCGCGGCGGGGGTCGCTCAACTGGAGGGCTACGTCGCCGTGGGCATAGTCGGAGACCAGGACCTGCGTAGGTTCTGTCCCCATGTACGCGATGAGGTTGCCGTCGGCTGTAAATGTCCTGGTGCGGCTGTCATAGGCGAGCTCGTTGATGGCGGCAAGGGTCTCGGGGTTCGCGGGGCGCACCGATACCACGAGAGAGGCCTGCGTCGCCTGGCAATGGATGTTCGTCACCTCGCAGAGGCAGAGCACGACAGGCATGGTCTCCAGGGGCGCGACGAACGCCGTGAGCGTGCATTCCAGGCCGAGGCCTTCAAACGAGGTCCTGACGATCGGGACTCCGCCCACCAACTCCTGCCTGACCTCGTCGATCCGCGACGGGCAGACGAGCTCGTCGCCGCACTTAAGCCAGACGTCGATGGAAGGGGAGAACGGCCATGGCGTGATCAGCCCTCGCGGGTCGACCGTAGCTTCATTCGGGAAACCGCACAGGCCGATGCCGGTCCAGTTCCGGTGCGTCATGTTGCACTCGAGCCAGTAGTGCCCGTGAGGGGTGAACGAGTCCGAGCCGGGCGTGCGCTGGCGATCGAGCCAGTACGGCATGACCCAGCCGTCCATCTGCTGCTCGGCGAAGGGAGTGAACACGAAGCCCGACCACATGTCCGCGCCGAGGCCGAACAGCTCGGTTGGAAGGCCGCTGGCAGCCGAACCCGACAGGGCCATGAAAGACTCGAAGTTTCGCACCGCGCTCTGCTGGACGCCGAAGCGCTTCTCAGCTTTGCTGACGGCCGCGCCTTTGACCTTCGACTTGATCCACTCGACGATCATCATGCCCTCCACCGTTTGACCTCGACCCCACGATGCCGTGTCTCCCGCAAAATGTATTATATAGAGAAGAAGCAACTGGAAGGTTCCCTCGCATGCCGGAAGACAAAGCCGCAAATCAGCCGGGCGACCAGGGTGTCGCCGGCAAGCGCGCGCCATCACCGGGGGTCGAGGCGCTCAACCGCTTCGCCGCTCCGGTCACGCTCCTGCCCGGTGTGGGGCCGGCCGGTGCGCGCAGGCTCGAGCCGCTCGGCATCAGGACGATCGCGGACCTCCTGTTCCATTTCCCGAGGCGCTATCTCGACCGCTCGAACGTGACCCCGATCCGCGACATCAAGACCGGCGAGGACGTCACGGTCGTGGGACGCGTCTACGACTCCGAGAGCCGCACCACGCGGTCGCGCAAGAAGATGCTCGTGGTCACCCTGTTCGACGGGACGGGATACCTCTCTGGCATCTGGTTCAACCAGGACTACCACAAAGACAAGCTCCAGGTCGGGTCGCTCGCCGCGTTCTCGGGCAAGGTCACGTTTCAGTACAACATGCTCCAGATGTCCAACCCGTCGTTCGACGTGCTTGGGACCGAGGAGTCCGACTCCAGGGTCGAGGGCCTTCACACCGGCCGCATCATCCCGCTCTACCCCGCGACCGCCGGGGTCACGAGCGCGGGCCTCCGCAAGCTGGTCAGCACGGCGCTCGAGGCGGTCAAAGGTCTGGCCGACCCGGTCCCACCCGACGTCGTGGGAAAGTTCGGGCTGATGGGTCTGGAGGACGCGCTGCGCGAGACGCACTTCCCGAGCGGCGCGGAACCTTTGAAGAAGTCGCGTTACCGGCTCGCTTTCGACGAGATATTCACGATGCAGGTGGGCCTCGCACTTATCAAGAAGCGCCGCGAGAGGGAAGCCCGCGGGGTCGAGAACGCCGGCTCGGGTTCCCTGACGGACAAATTTCTGGCCGCGTTGCCCTTCGAGCTCACAGGGTCCCAGAAGAACTCGTGGTCCGAGATATCCGCGGACATGGGCAAGCCGGTGCAGATGAACAGGCTGCTGCAGGGTGAGGTCGGCTCCGGCAAGACGGTCGTGGCCGTGCTCGCGCTGCTGAAGGCCGTAGAGAGCGGGCACCAGGGAGCGATCATGGCTCCCACCGAGATACTGGCCCACCAGCATTACCGGCGCATCGGCGAGATGGTCGGTGGCCTGCCGGTCCGGATCGAGCTGCTGACCGGCGCCCCATCGCGCGGGGCGCTCGAGGCGATCGCGTCCGGCGAGGTGGATATCGCCATCGGCACGCATGCCCTGGTGTCGGGGCAGGTGGAGTTCAAGGACCTGGGGCTCGCGATCATCGACGAGCAGCACAGGTTCGGCCTCGCCCAGCGCGTCGAGCTGACGCGAAAGGGGAGCGACCCCGACGTCCTGCACATGTCGGCCACGCCCATCCCGCGCACGCTGTCGCTGACGCTTTTCGGAGACCTGGACGTCAGCGTCATCGATGAGATCCCCGCGGGCCGCAAGGGTGTGGTCACTCACGTCGCGGGACAGGACGAGCGCGAAGGCGTTTTCGCCATGGTGGGTAACGAGGTGGCGAAGGGGCGACAGGTCTTCGTCGTGTGCCCGATAATCGAAGAGTCCGAGAAGCTGGAAGCCCGCGCCGCGGCCGACGAGGCGGAGCGCATCTCCAGGGTGTTTCCGGAGGCGAGAGTCGAGCTCGTCCATGGCCAGATGAAGGGTCAGGACAAGCGCGATGTCATGGACCGCTTCGCGGGAGGTGCGATCGACATCCTCATCTCGACGGTCATGGTCGAGGTAGGAGTGGACGTGCCGAACGCGACGGTCATGATCGTCGAGAACGCCGACCGGTTCGGGCTGGCGCAACTGCATCAGCTCCGCGGCAGGATAGGGCGCGGGGAAGAGCGGGCGATCTGCGTGTTTTTCGCCGATCCGACGACCGCGGAAGGGGAGGCGCGCATGGAAGCGATCAAGCGGTACGAGGACGGCTTCGCCCTCGCGGAGGCGGACCTCGCGATAAGGGGCGAGGGTTCGCTATTCGGGACGCGGCAGTCTGGACTGCCTGACCTGAAGGTAGCCCGACTGTCCCGCAACCTCGACCTGATACGAAAGGCGAGGGCCGAGGCTTTCAGCATCGTCGAGTCAGACCAGACGCTGGCAAAGCGGGAGCACGTACTACTGAGGTGGGAGACGAACAGGCGCTTCGCCGGCTCGCTCGCCTGGCTCTTCCACGCTTAAGATGCATGAGAGAGGTCAAACGACTTTGGTGCGTGCATTGCGTCAACGATGCATGAGAGGGGTCAAACGACTTTGGTGCGTGCAAATCGTCCTCATGAAAGGTGTTCGAGCATGCACCGAAGTGGTTTGACCCCGAACGTGCGTCGTCCTGACCCCAAAAAGTTAAGGAGGGGGTTTGAGGGTAATCGCGGGGAGCGCTAAAGGGACAACATTGCATGGGGCTAAGGGGCGCAAGCTTCGTCCCGTGCTGGACCGCGTGAAGGAATCGATGTTCGCGGTCCTCAGCGACAGGGTGGAAGGCACGCGCGTGCTCGACCTCTTCGCGGGCGTGGGGGGCCTGGGCATCGAGGCCTTGAGTCGCGGCGCTGAGCATGCGGTCTTCATCGAGCAGCACCAGGCCACCGCGCGCGCCATAGAAGAGAATCTCGCCCGCGCGCACCTCTCGGAAAGAGCCACGGTGCGAGTTGCGCGCCTGCCCGGCGGGCTGTCCGCGGCGCGAGGTGAGTATGGTTTGATTTTTGTCGACCCCCCATTTAGAATTGATAATCGCTTGCTGGAGGGGCTGTTTCGCCTCATTCTCGACAGGGGGCTTCTCGAGGACGACGGACTTGTTGTCTATCGTCACTCGCCACACGCGAGGTACGAGCCTCCCGCTGAGGAGTGGTCGCTCACCGAGCGTCGCGACTACGGCGATTCGATAATCTCGATCTACAGCGCGGTTGAGCAAGAAGGCGATGGGTGAGACATGTTGGACGTAGCCATATGCCCCGGCACTTTTGACCCGGTGACTTACGGCCACCTGGACGTCATTGCCAGGGTCGCGAGGCATTTCGAGAAGACGATTGTTGCCGTTGCGGCAAATCCGAGCAAGCTTCCCCTCTTCAATATCGAAGAACGTATGGCGATGCTCAACGAGAGCCTCGGCGGGGCAAAGAACATCGAGGTGGTCGCCTTCGATTCTCTGCTCATCGACATCGCACACGAGCGCGGCTCTCGCTGTATCGTTAAGGGCCTGCGCGCAATGTCGGACTTCGAGTTCGAGTTCCAGATGGCGCAGTTCAACAGGCAGATGGACGAGGCGATCGAGACGTTCTTCGTCATGGCCAGCCCGGAGTATACTTATCTGAGCTCGAGCGGCCTCAAGGAAGTCGCTTCATACGGCGGTACGATAACCGGCCTGGTGCCCGAGTCGGTCGAGGAAAGACTGCTCAAGAAGCTGGGCAGGAGCAAGCCTTCCGGCAAGTCGGAAAAGGAGTAGGTAATGGACATATTCGCTCGGCTGGACAAGCTTGAAGATTTCATCGCGAACTCCAAGCGCATCCCGCTGTCCTCCTCTGTGGCTGTAAACGAGGCCGAGTTCTACGACCTCCTCGACGACGTCAGGGCCACCCTCCCGAACGAGCTCAAGCAGGCGAGGCTCGTCTCGAAAGAGCGCGACAGGATAATGGGTGACGCCACCCGCAAAGAGGAAGAGCTACTGGCAGAGGCCGAGAAGCGCGCTGACTCGATGGTACAGCAGACCGAGATAATCAAGCAGGCTGAGCTCGAGCGCGACCACCTGATCGACGAGGCGAACGAGGAATCGCGCAGCATCATCTACGACGCCGAGGACATCGCCGACCGCATCTTCGGCGAGCTCGAGGCCTCGCTCGTCGAGGCCAAGGACTCGACCGAAGAGATACTGACCCGCATCACCTCCTGGAGGGAGAAGCTGCGCGGATACAGCGAGCAGCCTTCTGACCAGGATTACGAGTACGAGCGCGAAGAGGAGTGATCCTCGAGCGCAAATGAGTGATGACCCCGGCCCGGAGGTCGGGGTTTTTCATGTAGCGGGCGCAGGCCGACACGCTGAAGGGTCGGCCCTACCGGCGACGAATACGGAACGAGCTATGAAAGACAAGTCACCTCTCGAATCGCTGGATATCGACGTATCCGCGGCGCTGCCATCCGTCGGCGACCGCAAGAAGGTGCTCGGCGGCGCCGACCTGGTGCTGCGCGACGGCTTCGACATGGACTTCGGACCGGGCAAGAGCATCGAGTGGGCGCTCGACTTGAGGCGCATCGCGGGAGCCGTCGAGATATCGGGCAAGGTCACCGGTGACGTGATGCTTCAGTGCTACCGGTGCCTCGAGGACTTCACTTTCCCGCTTTCGATCGAACTGCGCGAGCACGCCTTGTGGCTGAGCGGTGGCCCGGGTGAAGAGGACGAGGAGACCTCCCCTGACTACCTCGTAGTGGACGGCATTCTCGACATAGAGCCTGTCCTGAGGGACGCGGTGGTCCTCGCATTCCCGGCGCGCCGCATCTGCGACATGGAGTGCAAGGGCCTTTGCGTGAGGTGCGGTGCCAATCTCAACCTCGAACCGTGCACCTGCGAGGCCCGTCCGGTCGACGTCAGGCTGAGCCCGCTTGCCGAGCTCAAGAAGCGCATGGAGCAGGACGCATGACAGGTATCCTTGACGCCTTCCGCCTGCTCAAGTACCCTTTGTAAAGGTTTTCAAGACGTAAGGAAAGATAGTAATGGCCGTTCCAAAGCGGAAAACATCAAAAGCGAACAGAGATACGCGACGCTCACACCACGCGTTAAAAGTAGTCATGCTTGGCAAGTGCCCGCAGTGTCACCAGCCCAAGCTGCCTCACCGAGTATGCAGAGAGTGTGGCTATTACAATGGCCGCCAGATCTTCGAGGTCGAGTGATAAGGCCGTAATCAAAGAAGCTTTCTTCGAGCCCCGGTCCCTGGCCGTGATCGGGGCCTCTTCGCACCCGGACAAAGTCGGTTACGCCGTCCTCGCCAACATCGTCAAATCCGGATACGAGGGCAAGGTCTACCCTGTCAACCCCAAGGCCCACGAGATCCAGGATATCGAGTGCTTTAATGACGTCCACGACATTCCCGAGACCCCCGACCTCGCGGTTATCATAGTCCCCGCCATCCACGTGCCGGAGACTGTCAGCGAGCTGGCTGGCAGGGGAGTCCGCGGCGCGGTCATCATCTCCTCCGGGTTCAAGGAGACAGGCATCGAGGGCAGGCGCCTCGAGCGCGATATCGTGAAGCGCGCGCACGAAGGCGGCATGCGTCTGATGGGCCCGAACTGCCTCGGGATCATCAATACCGCGCTGCCGCTCAACGCGTCCTTCGCCCGCAAGATCCCGCCCAAGGGCTCCATCGGGGTCATCAGCCAGTCGGGCGCCATCTGCACTTCGCTCATCGACTGGGCGCGCGACGAGGTGGTCGGGTTCTCCAAGGTCATCAGCCTCGGCAACAACGCCGACCTCGTGGAGAGCGATTTCCTCGAAGCCCTTACGGAGGACCCCGCGACCTCGGTGATCTCGATGTATCTCGAAGGTGTCTCCGACGGCAAGAGGTTCTTCAAGGCGCTCGCGGCGGCAAACAAGATCAAGCCCGTCGTGTTATACAAGGCCGGCATCACACAAGCCGGCGCTCAGGCCGCCTCATCCCACACCGGGGCGCTCGCTGGAAGCGAGAGCGCTTATGACGCGCTGTGCACCCAGGCTTCCACGCTCAGGGCGCGCTCGGTCGGAGAGCTGATGGGGCTGTCGCGGTCGCTGGCCACCCAGCCGATACCCAAGGGCCCCAGGGTCGGTATAGTCACGAACGCGGGTGGGCCTGGCATCATCGCCTCGGACGCGTGCGAGAAAGCCGGGATGACCCTCGCCCATATCTCTAACAGGAGCGTTGAGAGGCTGCGCAAGTACCTGCCGGCGGCCGCGAGCACTCACAACCCGGTCGACATCCTGGGTGACGCCGACGCGCTTCTCTATGCCATCGCCACAGAGGCCCTGCTCGACGACCCGGCCGTCGATGCGGTGTTGATCATCCTGACCCCCCAGGCGATGACGGAGATCTACCGCACCGCCGACGAGATCATCCGCATCGCGCGCAACGCGCACAAGACCGTGATGTGCTCCTTTATGGGCGCCGGCTCCATCGACGCGCCGGTGAAAAGGCTCCAGAAGGCCGGCATCCCCAACATCCCATATCCGGACGAGGCGATGCTGATGCTGGGCAGGATGTACGAGAGGCAGATCGAGCTGCAGAGGCCGACGTCGCGCGCCGTGAAATTCGAGGCTGATAAAACTCTCGTCAAGAAATTGTTCCAGACGTACAAGGACAAGGGAGACGTCCAGGTGGAAGGGGACGACTGCAGAAGAGTCCTAGACGCCTATGGCATACCTTATGCTCCGTACAAAGTCGCAGGAGATCTCGATGAGGCCCGGCGGGAAGCCGAAGCGATGGGTTACCCCGTCGTCATGAAGATCGTTTCTCCTCAGATCCTTCACAAGACCGACGTCGGAGGCGTCGTGTTGAACATCAGGGACTCCAAGCAGCTCGACAAGGAATACGACGACATGATGATGAACATCCACCGGCTGATGCCGAGCGCCGAGATATACGGCGTCGGAATACAGAAGATGGTTCAACCGGGGCGCGAGCTGATCCTCGGCGTTGTCAAAGACCCGCAGTTCGGGCCGATGGTCATGGTCGGGCTCGGCGGGATCTACGTGGAAGCATTCAAGGACGTCGTGTTCAGGCTGGCCCCGGTTCCCCCGGGCGAGGCGGCGCGCATGCTGCGCGAGCTCCAGGCCTTCAGACTGCTCGAAGGCCTGCGCGGCGAGCCGCCCGCGGACGTCGAGGCGGTGGAGGAAATCCTCCAGCGGACGTCGCAGCTCGCGGTCGAAAACCCCGCACTCTCTGAAATGGACATCAACCCACTCATGGTCTACAATGCGGGCGACGGCTGCACGTGTGTAGACGTGAGAATTACCCTCGGAGGCTGACTCTCTTGGCGGCAATACTGGTCGTTTCATCAGAAAGATACAGTGGAAAAAGCAGCATTGTGGTCGGTCTCGCACTCGAGCTCCGGGACAGGGGCTTCACGGTCGGCTACATGAAGCCTGTCGGGGCTTACCCGATAAAGATCGGCACCCAGAAGGTTGACGAGGACGCTTACTTCGTCAGGGAGGCCCTCGGGCTGAAGGACGCCGAGCTGTCCGACGTATCTCCGTATTTCCTTACCTGGGACACTCTGACCAGGTACATGCGCAAGCTGCCCGGCAACCCGCAGGCGCGGGTCGAGCAGTCCTACAAGAAGCTGTCCGAGGGCAAGGACGTCATGCTGCTGGAAGGGGCCCAGAACTTCCTGCACGGCCGCATCCTGGGCCTGTCGGCGCTCGAGGTCTCGAACCTGTTGGACGCGAAGGTCCTTCTGCTGGACACCTTCAACGAGGAGCTGTCCGTGGACCGCATCCTCTCGGCGCAGGACTTCTTCGGCAACAAGTTCCTGGGCGTCATCCTCAACTGGGTGCCGCCGCGCCGGGTCGAGTTTACGAAGAACCTCCTGGCGCGATACATGTCGCAGAAGGGGATCAACGTCTTCGGCTCGATCCCGCAGGACCGGTTGCTCAGGTCCATCACGGTCAACGACCTGGCTAACAGCCTCAACGGCAAGATCATCTGCGCCCAGGACAAGGGCGACGAGCTCATCGAGTCCATGATGGTCGGCGCGATGGGGCAGGACCAGGCGCTGCGCCTCTTCCGCAAGCAGGCGAACAAGGTCGTGGTGACCGGCGGCGACCGCTCGGACATACAGCTCGCCGCGCTCGAGACGCCGACGAAGGCGCTCATCCTCACAGGGGGGCACAGACCCAGCCCGCTCGTGCTCGGGCAGGCTGAGGAGATAGGCGTTCCCGTCATCATCGTGGACTACGACACGGCGACGACGGTAGAGATGGTTGAGGCCGCCATCGGCCATCAGAAAGTACACAGCCCCAAGAAGATCGAACGGATCAGAGGCTTCATAAGGGATGGGCTGGACCTCGACCTGATGCTCGAGCAGCTCAGCCTGCACATGTTCAAGTAGTCTCTCGAAAGGCTTTTTATTGGCTCCAGCCAAAACTGACAGGATTCTCGAGGCTGTAGAGAACCTTCTGGGTTACACCTTCAACGACCGCACAATTCTTTACCAGGCCCTGCTTCACAGGTCCTACGCGAACGAGAAGGGCATGCCTCTTATCGAGTCCAACGAGCGGCTCGAGTTCCTCGGTGACTCCGTCCTCGAGCTTTCCGTTACGCACGTGCTTTATGAAGACTTCCCCGAGTACCCCGAGGGCGAGCTGACCAAGCTGCGGTCCCCGCTCGTGCGCGGGGCGGCCCTCGCGGAGGCGGCGGAGAGGCTCGGGCTGGGCGACTACGTCCTGCTCGGTAAAGGAGAGGATGGGACGGGCGGCCGACACAAGCGCTCGATCCTCGCCGACACTTTCGAGGCGGTCGTAGGGGCGCTGTATCTCGACGGCGGCTTCGACGTCGCGCGCGGCATGGTCATCTCTTGCCTGGAGCCCCTCATCCACGACATCCTCAAGTGGGGCTCCGGCGACTTCAAGAGCGAACTTCAGGAGATGTCCACCAAGCGCGTCGGGTCAATCCCCCGGTACCGCATCAGGGAGGAAGGGCCGGACCACTTCAAGACTTTCCATGCGACCGTCGAGGTGGGTAAAAATAAGTTCGGCCCCGTGGCAGGGCCGTCAAAAAAGGAAGCCGAGCAGGGTGCCGCGCGCGCGGCGCTGCTAAAGCTCGGCTGGTCGGGCGGAGAAAAAAAGGGGAAGTAGGGCATGGGAGTCGACCGCATCCCGGAGTCGGGGCTGGCGCCCGCTACGCTCGTCTCCAGGATCGTCGGTGAAGACGAATGCGTCATCGGCGCGGACCTCGGGGGCACCAAGATCGCCGCGGGGGCGGTCGACAGCAGGGGCGCCATCATCCTGAGACACGAGGCGACATCTCCTGCCGCTGACGGCGAGCGCATGGTCTCGACGCTGATGGAAATGATCTCCTCGAGCGCGGATGCGGCCCGCAGCGAAGGCTTCAACGTCATGGCGGTCGGCATCGGCGCGGCCGGTTTCATCCTCCACGACGACGGAATCCTCATTGAGTCGCCGAACATCGCGTGGTCCGACGTGCCTCTGCGCAGGCTCGCGGCCGAGGCGACGAGCCTGCCAGCTTTCCTCGACAACGACGCGAACGCCGCGGCGGCCGGGGAGCACTTCGCGGGCGTGTGCCAGGGCGTCGACGATTTCGTCTATCTCACCCTGGGAACGGGCATCGGCGGCGGCATATTCATCAACGGCAAGATATATCGCGGGTACCGGGGGACCGCCGCGGAGCCCGGCCACATTACGATAGACCCGGAAGGCCCCCTGTGCGGGTGCGGTCGCAAGGGCTGCCTGGAGGCGATGGCTTCGGGAACGGCTCTCGAGAGGGAGGCGGCCCGGCTGGCTGAAGAGAACCCCGGCTCCTTGCTCCTGGAGATGACCGGCGGGGACACGGAGCTCATAACAGGAGAGATGGTCTCGGCTGCCGCGGAGCGCGGCGACCCGGCCGCCCTCGGCGCGTTCACGTACGTCGCTTCGAGCCTGGGGCTCGGGATAGTCAACCTGATGCATCTCTTCGACCCCGAGATGGTGGTCCTCGGGGGCGGGGTGTCGCGCTCGGGACACCTGCTCATGGACGAGCTGAACAAGTACGTCGCGGACCATGGGATACCGGCACTCACCGAGGGAACGACCATCGCTCTTTCCGCGCTCGGAGGCGATGCCGGCCTGGTCGGTGCGGCAGCCATGGCGTGGGAGGGGATTGGCGGCCTCGCATAGAACTATCGTCGAAGTTATCAGGGTTTCCGGAGGTTACACAGGGGAGCGAGTTTGTTTTTACGGTCCCTGACCATCAAGGGTTTCAAGTCTTTCGCGAGAAAAACCGTGCTCGAGTTCGAGCCGGGAGTAACGATCATCGTAGGGCCCAACGGGTCCGGGAAGAGCAACATCGCCGACGCGGTGATGTGGGTGCTTGGGGAGCAGAGCCCCTCTTCCCTTCGCGGCAACCGCATGGAAGACATCATCTTCTCCGGCTCATCGAGCCTGAAGCCGGTCAACATCGCCGAGGTCTCCCTCGTCCTCGACAACTCCAATAAGGATTTCCCGCTGGAATACTCCGAGGTCATCATTACGCGCAACGTTGTGCGCGGGGGTGACAGCGAGTACCGGCTCAACAACAGCGCATGCCGACTGCTCGATATCCAGGAGCTGCTGTCCGACGCGGGCGTCGGCCGCACGCTGAACTCGGTCATCAGCCAGGGTAACCTGGACGAGGTCCTCACCTGCCGCCCCGAGGAGCGAAGGGACTACATCGAGGAGGCCGGGGGGTTGCTCAAGTACAGGAAGCGGCGCGATAAGGCGATTCGGCGCCTGGCCCGCATGGACGAAGAGCTCCTCAGGACAAACGACGTGGCCCGAGAGGTGCGAAGGCAGTTGCGACCGCTGCAGCGCCAGGCTGGAAGGCTCGAGCAGTATACGTCTCTGGTCCGCGAGCTGAACGACGCGAGGATACGGCTCGACGTCGCCCGGCTGCGCGCGATGCAGAAGGAGTGGCAGGAGCACGAGGCGCGGCAGAAGGGACGCTCGAAGCGGCTCGAGGAGCTGGACGCGGAGCTGACCGAGAAGGCTGCCGAGGCTTCCGCCCTCGAGAAGACGCAGGCTGACTGGCGCGTGAGGGAAGCCGCCCTGCGCGGCGCGCTCTACAAGCTGGTCTCGCTCCACGAGCGACTCAAGGCGATGCTGACGCTGTGGGAAGAAAAGGCCCGCCGCGTGAAGGAAGAAGAGTCCGCGCTGCCCGCGCCCGACCCGGCCGAGCTCGAGGTAATGGCCGCGGAGAACAGGGAGCTCGAGGAGACACGTGAGAAGTTGCTCGCGCGGCACGAAGAGATGAAATCGCGCGACGAGGAGCTCACCGCGAGGGCGGCCCAGATCAATGCTCGGCTGACCGACCTGGTCCGGCAGCGCGCGTCCATCGAGGCCCGGCTGGAAGTGATCAGGTCTTCCCGCAGCCAGGACACCGGCCTTTCCGAGCACAAGATCCGGGACAACAAGGAAGAGATCGAGCGCCTCTCGAGCGCGCGCGCGGGCATGGAGGAGGACATCTCGTCCCTCGAGGCCGCACTGACCGCCGCCCGCGGCAGGCACGAAGGGGTAGAAGCAAGGATAGACGAGCTGCACGAGGAAAGGGCCGCCGTGCTCGTCGAGATCCGCGAGGCGGAGCGCCTGCAGGCCGGCATGGTCGCGACCCTGGAGATACTTACCAGGCTCGACACCGAGACCTGGAGCCCCGCGAACACCTCGGCCGCGCTGCTCGAGACGGATCCGACCGGCGGCGGCCTGAGCGGCATGCTGCTCACCAACCTCAAGGTGGACCCCGAGCACGAGACCGCTGTCACCGCCTACCTCGGGCCCTGGCTGTACGGCCTGGTTGCCCGCGACACCAATGCCATCATCGTCTCGATCGAGCACCTCAAGAAGAACGGCCTGGGGCAGGGCCTCTTTTTCAAGCACAACGACGAGCCTGTCACGCGACCGCCACAGGCGGTGGTCGAGGGCGCTGTAAGGGCGAGAGATGTGGTGGAAGCGCCGCACTGGTTCGGCGACGCGCTGGACGTCCTGCTCGAGAACGTCTTCCTGGCGAAGGACCTCGACTTCGCGGTCGAGCTCGCGGAGCGACATCCGAACCTGGTGTTCCTCACGCCGGACGGAGACGTCATCACCGGCGGGACGCTGGTCAAGGGCGGGAGCACGTCGGTGAGCCGCGCGGCCCTCGAGATGACCGCGGGGCGCAGGCAGAAGCTCGAGGATGCGCTCGCCACGGCGCGGGAGACGATCGACGAGCTCGACCTGCGGCAGGCAGGTCTTGCGCTCGAGATAGATGACGCGAGGTCTGCTCTTGCAGCCGCCAGGACCTCGCATGAGGATGCGCGCGACGCTCTCGAGAAGGCGCGCGCGGGCGCCGCGCTGCTGGACGCCCAGGTCGTAGCTCTCGAGTCCGCCCTGGAGCGCTGGGCCGGGCAGGAGGGCTCTTCCAGCGAGCCGGTGGTCGATGCCGCGGAGCTGGAGGCGCGGGTCGAGGCGCTCGCGGTGGAGGAGGGCAGGGCAAAGGCCGAGCTCACCGAATGCGAGACGGGAAGACAGCGCCTGACCGAGGAGCTGAGGTCGGTGTCCTCGGAGCTTTCATCGGCAGAGCGGCGGATCGAGATAGGGCGCATCAAGGAGCGCGACATGCGTGCCAGGAAGCAGGACGGCAGGCAGGCGGCCGACCGTCCCCCGATAGACGACGAAGAGCTCGCGATGCTGGTGGCGCTTCACGAGAAGCTGGCCGACCAGCTAGACCGTGCGAGGGAGCGCACGAGGCGAGACATGGACGAGGGCGCCCTCAAGGAGAAAGATGCCGCCGAAGGGCTGAGGTCTCTGCGAGAGAAAGTCGCGTCCATGCAGGAAGGCCACGAGGCGCTGCGCGACGAGATCCACGAGGAGGACCTGGCCCGCGCTGAGCTGAAGGTCCGGGTAGAGCAACTGGTGGACCGCATCACCGACGACCACAAGGTGCCGCTCGAGTTCGCCCTGAAGCACTATCCCGATGAAGCCGCCATCGATGAGCTCGAGGAGAAGGTCGAGGCGCTTGCGACGCAACTGGAGCAGATCGGCCCGGTCAACCCCGAGGCGATCATCGAGCGCGAGTCGCTCGAGCAGCGCCACGATTTCCTCAAGACCCAGATGGACGACATAGACAAGGCGCGCTCGCAGCTCAAGCGCGTCATCAAGCAGGTGGACAACGAGATAGAGCAGAAGTTCCGCGAGACACTTGGGCTCGTGAACGAGCACTTCGTGAAGATATTCTCCACGCTCTTCCCGAACGGCTCGGCCGAACTGCGCCTTACGGACCCGGAGGACCTGCTCAGCACGGGGGTCGAGATCATGGCCCAGCCCGAGGGCAAGCGGCTGCGGCGCATATCGCTCCTGTCGGGCGGAGAGACGTCCATGACCGCACTCGCCTTCTTCTTCGCGCTGTTCAAGGTGCGACCCAGCCCCTTCTACTTCCTGGACGAGGTCGAGGCTGCGCTCGACGACGTGAACCTGCACAGGTTCCTGGACCTGGTGCGCGAGTTCAAGGGTGAGTCCCAGCTCGTTCTCATAACCCACCAGAAGCGCTCGATGGAGATAGCGGACATCCTCTATGGTGTGACGATGCAGGACGACGGCATGTCGCGAGTCCTGTCGCAGAGGATAGAAGACATCGACGAGAAGGCTTCCTGATGGCCAAGGGCACGAAGCGGCTCAAGGAGCCCAAGGAGCGAAGGCGGGACAGGAAGCAGAGAGAGGCGGCACTCGAGGCGGAGGTCGAGGTTATCGATGAAGAGACCGCCGAGGAGCCAACACCCGAACCACTTCACGAGATAGTCGAGACCGAGCAACCTCCCGAACCCGAAGAAGAGATCCCGCTGGAGATAGTGGGCGCGTACGAGGAGGAAGAGGAAGAGGAAGATGAGCTCGAGGAGGAGGGCAAGAAGCTCCGCAAGGGCATGTTCCGCTCCAGGCGCGTGCTGTCGAGGCCTTTCGTGCGGGCGGCCACCCGCAAGGCGATCGACCCGGAGTTCTGGCAGGACGCCGAGGAGGCGCTGATCGCGGCGGACGCCGGAGTCCCGGCCGCGACGGCTATAGTCGAGGGGGCGCGGCACAGGATACTTACGCAAGGCATCCGCGACCTCGAGGGGTTGAAAGAAGCTTTCAGGGAAGAGATCGCCGAGATGCTGCGGTCGTTCGGCAGCCCTCCGCCGCTGCCAGAGGAGAGGCCTCATGTCATCTTCATGGCGGGGGTCAACGGCGTAGGCAAGACCACCACGACGGCAAAGGTCGGTTATCAGTACAAGCACAACGGGTACAAGGTCCTGTTCGCCGCGGCCGACACTTTCCGCGCAGCGGGCATCGAGCAGATGGAGATGTGGGCCCAGCGGGTCGGCGCGCCTTGTGTGAGGCACAAGACGGGAGGCGATCCCGCCGCGGTGGTCTTTGACGCGCTCGAGTCGGCTAAGGCGAAGGGCATCGATGTGGTCCTGGTGGATACCGCCGGGCGCCTCCACACCAAGAAGAACCTGATGGACGAGCTCAACAAGATGTGGCGCGTGGCCGAGAGGCAGATGGAGCACGAGCCCGAGACGATCCTCGTGATCGATGCGACGACGGGCCAGAACGGCGTGTCCCAGGCGCGCATATTCGGTGAGGCCCTGCCGATAGGATCGATCGCGCTCACGAAGATGGACGGCAGCGCGAAAGGCGGCGTCGTGCTGGCCATAGGAAGCGAGCTGGGGATCCCCGTCGCCTACGTGGGGATGGGCGAGGGGCTGATGGACCTGCGCCCGTTTGACCCCGACGCGTACGCGGCCGCGCTGTTCTGATAACATTTCTTCAGTAGCGCCGGCGTTGCCGGCATCAAGCCCACTCGATTCGAGGCTTCATGCATTTCGAGCTCAGGTTCTGGGAGGAGTCTCTCGCTCCTCCTGATATTGTAAAAAGGGCGCTCACGCTACTTACGGACTACTCCGCCGGCGTGGCCATAGCGCTTTACCCGACGTCACTCACGCGCAAGAACGCTACCGCCATCCACAAGCTCAAAGACGCCGGGGTCGAGGTGACGTTCTGGCCGCTCCTGGAAAAGGAGCAGGGTTACTTCCCCGGAGAGCGCAACGTAGGGCAGTATGCCGGCCTCGTCGCACACCAGCTCGAGTGGGCGGAGAAGAACGACGTCATCCCGGACATGGTCGCGGTCGACCTCGAGATGCCCTTCCAGCAGATGCGGACGGTCATGTCCGCGAAGAACCCGTTCGAAAAGCTCATGGGTGTCTACGCTTCCGCGCGCGAGAACCTCGACCGCGAGAGATATTACAAAGCGAAAGAGCGGCTCGACCGGTTGAACATCGAGATACAGGACCGGGGGATACGGACGCTGACCGCGGTGCTGCCGTGGGTGAGCCTCGAGCTGGAGACCGATTACGAGCTGCTGCAGGACATGACCGAGACGCCGGTCTCCGGAATCGGTTGGGATATCGTAAGCCCGATGCTATACGTCAGCATGCTCGAGGGGATGTCGGCGGGCGCCATCAAGAGGCGCGACGCGAACTGGCTCGTCTACGACAACTGCCGGCGGCTGCGCGAGAAGTTCGGCGGCCGTGCCGGGGTTTCACTGGGGCTGACGGGTGGAGGCGTGCTGGAGGACGAGCCGATCTTCGGGTCGCCGGCACAACTCCTCATCGGCCTGCAGGCTGCGCTGGCGGCGGGCATCCGCGACGTCAGCATTTACAGCCTCGAGGGGATACTCACGCGCGAAGACCCACAGAAATGGTTTGAGGTTGTCCGTGCGGCCGAGCCCAAGGTCCCCGAGAGGTCCAGGAAAGTCGCCGACAGCCTCACCGCCGCCCGCCACGTCTACCCCCACGTAGCCCGCATCATCGACTGGTACCGCCGCCCCCCATAAGCGTCGTTCACTTTTTACTTTTCAGCGTGCTCTCTACAAAACGCAAAATAGGGGTCAGACCCCTATTTTGCGTTTTGCTGGCTTGATGGCTGAAAAGTAAACAAAAAAGTAAAAAGTGAACGACCTCGATTCAGAAGCCGAGGGGCTCGGCGGCGAGGAAGATTTTCAGGTCGGTCCACATGGGCTTCATGCTGATGATCGTCGTGACGCGACAGATGTTCATCGGTGTGCGGCAGTCCACGCAGCGCCCCTTTTCGACGCACGGTGTGTCGATCCCCAGCCTCCGAGCATTGGCAGGCGCCGCGATGTTACGGATGCGGTTGAACGCCTCGGCTCGGTCCTCGACGATCTTGTTAGCCCCGGCCAGCACGATGACTGTCGCCGGCCCGAATATCATCCCTGCGACGCGGTTGCCGATGCCGTCGGTGTTGATGAGCTCGCCCTCCATGGTGATCGCATTGCTCGAGCACAGATAAAAGGGGCAGTTGAGGGCTTCTTTGCGCACCGCCATGCTCTCTTCGAGCTCCATTTCGGGGACGTGGTAGACGAGTTGGTCGCCTCGCTTATCGAGCTTCTCGAGGAGGCCTGTCTCACGCATGGTGACCGAGCCGCCGGCGCCTACGCGCGACCCGGCAGGGATCGTCTCGAGGACCGCGCTCACGGCAGCCTCCGCCGACGCGAAAGCGCGCGCGTCGAACCATCGCTTCTCGAGGACCTTCACCGCCGCTTCGCACCGGCTCTCGTAGTAGCCCTGGCGTACCCCGTCGAATGACTCGGCCATCCTGATCTCCTCCCGATCGAGACTTCGGAACAGTATAGCACCCGCCCGGCCTGCTCTATCTTTCGCTCCCGGCGTTTGACACAAGCGGTTGACCGCCCGAAGGGGTCAAAGGTATATTTGCCCGAACGTCCAAAGTTTTGTACGTACAGGACATGACTCTTGAATCCCGGGGGTTCATGGAAAAGGAGGCAAGATGGCTGAGGCTTATTGCGTGAAGTGCAAGGAGAAGGTAGAGATAAAGGAGCCCGAAGATGTCGTCATGAAGAACAACATGAAGGCTTTGAAGGGCACGTGCACCAAGTGCGGTACGAAGGTCTTCAAGATCGTCGGCAAGGCATAATCTCTATCCATTGCGAAAATTGAAGGCCCGGGCCGCGAAGGCGCCGGGCCTTTTTCGTGAGTCATCCTGTTTGAGCAAATCGCTGGCAATGCCAAATATTGCCTGTTACAATCGCTCGAGGAGCCGGGCGAAGCTTCTTGAAGACGCCGGCTCTTTCTGTTTTTCGATAGTTGTACGACCTGTAAGCGCGGAGGTGCGATCTTGAAGAAGTCAGTCGCTGTCGTCCTTGCCGTCTTGTTCGCCGCTCTCATTCTGATCCCGCTCGGCTGTAGTACGAACGCGGCGTCATCCAAGGGCGAGCAACTGCTAACCCAGGCACAGCAGCAGGTCAAACTGGCCAATTACACGAAAGCCGAAAAGCTCTTCAGGCAGGCGTGGCCCCTCCTCGTTCAGCAGGGCTTGAACGCCAAGGCCGTCGAATGCCAGAACGGAGTGCAGACAGCCGAGATGTACCTCATCACCTATTCGCTGACGCCCGCGCAGATGAAAGAAGCACTCGCAAAGACCTATCCGCAGGTCGCGGAGGCGGAGCGCCAGAAATGGATCGCCAGCGGAGAGCTCGAGCACATGAAGATCGACGGCGCGACGCGATACTTCGTCCAGGCTGCGGACAACATCGTGTTCCGGCACCTGGACGTCATGCAGAACGACCCCGCGAAGCAGGCGGCATACGGCCCGCTCCTCCAGAGTTTCATCGATAACGTGGTTTTTGTTCCCGCCCCGCCCCCGTCGCAACCTTACTCGAACCCGGCGACCTGGACCGGCACAGGTACAGTCACCATCCCAAGGACGAAACTCCCGAAGACAGGGGTATTGAAGATATGGTTCCCGCTCCCGATCCAGACAGGCCCGCAGCAGCCGGTCTCGATGGGTGCCGTGAGCGGTTTCACGGTGAAGCAGCCTCCGTCACAGAGCCAGGACATCGGTCTGGCCTACACAGAAGTGCAGCTCGACAAGCTGCAGGGTGATTTCAACGCCACGATCAACTACACGTTCACCCACAACGAGCAGCGTTTCACGGTCGACCCGGCAAACGTTGGGACTTACAACAAGTCAAGCGCAACATATACGCAGTACACCCGTTCTTACGGCAACACGAAGATTACTCCGGACATCAAGAAGACGGCGCTGAAGGTCGTCGGCACCGAGAAGAACCCCTACCTGCAGGCAAAAAAGCTGTACGACTACGTGATCAACGACATCAAGTACAGCTTCATGCCCCACGCCACCATGTTGCCGCGTGGCCAGGCCGAGTCCGTCTACGTCCACACGATGAAGCGCGGGGACTGCGGCGCGCAGAGCCTGTACTTCAGCGCACTCTGCCGTTCGCTGGGCATCCCGGCGCGGACCTCCGGAGGGTACCAGATGTGGTCAGGGAACTTCGGCGACCACTTCTGGGCTGAGTTCTTCCTGCCGAACTACGGCTGGCTCCCTGTCGACCCGACGGCCGCGGAGCTTGCCAACTACGTGAAAGGCCTCGACCCGCAGAAAGCCAAGGCTTTCAAGGACTTTTTCTTCGCGAGCCAGGACAATATGCGCTGCGTCGTGCAGAACGACGTCGACGAGGCGCTCGTGCCCCCGTCCGCCCTCCAGCCCTTCCTGCCGCTCGCCATCCAGAGCCCCGCCGCGGCATGCGACACGATGATCGACCCGATCGGTGAGCTGGTCCTCGAAAGCTGGAAGCTCACCGCGGTCAAGCAGCCGTAGCCTGACGCTGACCCCCAAAATTTAAGTCCTTGACAGTGTTCGGGGTGCCCTCCATCCTTCAGTAGGGACAATGACGTGGTACAATCCCTTACTTGATCGACTATTGGAGAAGCTATGTTCGAGAGCCTCGGCGACAGGCTCCAGGGAGTGTTCACAAAGCTCCGCGGGCGGGGAAAGCTCACGGAGAAAGACGTCGACGCCGCGATGCGCGAGATCCGTCTCGTGCTGCTCGAGGCCGACGTCAACTTCAAGGTCGTCAAGCAGTTCATCGACCGGGTGCGCGAACGCTCCATCGGCGAAGAGGTCATCAAGAGTGTCACGCCCGCCCAGCAGGTGGTCAAGATCGTCTACGACGAGATGGCCGAGATCCTCGGCGGCAAGGAGCAGGAGGTCAACTTCGCCCCCCACCCGCCTTCGGTCATCATGCTCGTCGGCTTGCAGGGCAGCGGGAAGACAACGGCCGCAGCCAAGCTCGCCGTGATGCTTCGCCGCCAGGGTCGCAGCCCGATGCTGGCCGCGGCTGACATCTACCGCCCCGCGGCGGTCGAGCAGCTTCAGACGCTGGGACAGCAGATCGAAGTGCCGGTCGTGTCCTTCAAGCACAAGAGCGCCCTCGAGATCGCACAGGAGGCGGTCAAAGAGGCGGTGCGCACGGGCAACGACGTCGTGATTCTCGACACCGCCGGGCGCCTCCACATCGACGAGGAGATGATGCAGGAGCTCGTGGACATCATGGCCGCGATCGAGCCCAGCGAGACGCTGCTGGTGGTCGATGCCATGACCGGACAGGACGCCGTCAACGTCGCGCTGACCTTCCTCGACAAGATCGACTTCAACGGCCTGATCATCACCAAGATGGACGGCGATGCCCGAGGCGGCGCGGCGCTCTCAATGAAAGCGGTCACCGGCAAGCCGATAAAGCTGGCGTCGGTCGGTGAGAAGATGAACGACCTCGAGGTCTTCTACCCGGACCGTGTCGCCTCGCGCATCCTCGGAATGGGCGACGTGGTCACCCTGGTCGAGAAGGCCGAGGAGAGCATGACCGAGGAGAAGGCCCGCAAGCTGGAGGAGAAGCTCCGCAAGCAGAAGTTCGACTTCGACGACTTCCTCGACCAGATGCAGCAGCTCAAGGAGATGGGCGGGCTTACAAAGGTCCTCGAGATGGTCCCGGGCATGGGCGGCATGGCCCGGCAGCAGGGCATGGAGGTAAGCGACAACCAGCTCCAGAAGATCGAGGCCATCATCCATTCGATGACGCGCGACGAGCGCAAGAACCCTCACGTGCTGAACGCCAGCCGCCGCCGGCGCATCGCTTCGGGCAGCGGCACGACCACCCAGGACGTGAACCAGCTGGTCAAGCAGTTTGCCCAGATGCAGAAGATGTTAAAGGCTTTTACGGGCAAGGGCGGGGCCAGCATGGGGATGCTCAAGCGCCTGTTCCCCTTCTAAACTACTGATGTTCTGCTAGAATATACGAAATCAAAGGAGGCGCATTGGTCAAAATAAGACTGCGCAGAATGGGAAAAAAGAAGCAGCCGGTCTACCGCATAGTTGTGGCGGACTCGCACATGCCGCGAGACGGCAGGTACATAGAGGCTCTGGGCTTTTACAATCCCAAGACGGAACCTTCGACGATCGAGCTCAACGGCGAGCGGGCGCTCTACTGGCTCGGGCAGGGGGCACAGCCCTCGAACCAGGTCAGGAACCTGATGAAGATCATGGGCGTCTGGGAGCAGTTCGAGTCCTCGAAACTCGAGTCCTCGAAACAACAGTAGCGACCGAAGGGACACGAGATGGCTGGAAGCTCGGACTTGAAAGAACTTCTCGAGTACCTTGCGAGGGAGCTCGTAGACAATCCTGACGAGGTTCAGGTCGAAGTGATCGAGGGCGAGCGCTCGGTGATCCTGCAGCTCAAGGTGAACGTCGAAGATATCGGCAAGGTCATCGGCAAGCAGGGCAGGATAGCGCAGGCCCTGAGGACGCTGGTGAAGGCCGCGGCGACAAAGCAGGGCAAGAACGCGATAGTCGAGATACTCGATTGATAGATGAGAACAAGATGTCGGGTGGCGAGAGCCTCCTGGCGGTAGGAAAGATACTCAGGCCCCACGGGATTCGTGGGGCCCTTGTCGTTGAGCCGCTTACCGACTGGCCCGACAGGTTCTCGGCGGGCAACAAGCTGCTGCTCGAAAAGGCTGAGGGCAATTACGTCGAAGTCACGGTGGAATCGGGCGGGCCGCACAAGGGGCGTTACCTGGTGGCGCTCGATGGTGTTGAGGACCGCGAGGGCGCCGAGGCCCTCAAGGGACTTTTCCTGATGATCCGCGCGGAGGACGCGTCACCCCTGGCTGAGGATGAGTTCTGGGCGCACGAACTCGTCGGGATGGAAGTCGTCCAAGAAGGTGGAGAAAAGCTGGGCGAGGTCGCAGAGGTCCTCCTGCGCAATGCACAGGACCTTCTGGTGGTAGAGGCCCTCGACGGAAGCGAGTTCAGCATTCCCTTCGTAAAGGAGTTCATCGCCGAGGTGGACGTCGAAAACAGATCGATCAAAGTGACGCTCATGGAAGGGATGGCGCCGTGACCCTGGAGGCGCACGTCTTCTGCACTCTGCCTGAGATGCTGGCTTCGCCGGTGTCGTCCGGCATCATCAAGCGCGCCGCCGACGCCGGGGCGATCGAAGTGCACGTGCACGACCTGCACGCGCTGTCACCGGACCCTCACCACAAGGTCGACGACACCCCTTATGGTGGAGGCCCGGGCATGGTGCTGCGAGTAGATGTGGTGGCGCACGCGCTCGAGGCCGCATTCGACATTCCTGCCGAGCAGCTCCAGGAGCGCTTCCCGGTGATCCTGCTGACGCCGCAGGGCGAGCCGTTCCGCCAGCCCGTCGCCCGCGCGCTGGCTCTCGAGGAGACGCTCGTCTTCATATGCGGAAGGTACGAGGGCGTGGACGAGCGCATCAGCCAGCACATAGCAGGTCAGGAGATATCGATCGGCGACTTCGTCCTGTCCGGCGGTGAGATCGCGGCGGCGGTCGTCCTCGAGGCCGTGGCGCGGTTGCTACCGGGAGCTCTCGGCAACGCCGAGAGCCTTGAAGAGGAGTCATTCGCCGCCGGTCGGCTCGAGTACCCGCACTACACGCGACCGGCTGAGTATCGCGGCTGGAAAGTGCCGGACATTCTCACGAGTGGCGACCACGGGCGCATCAAGAGCTGGCGCGAGGAGCAGGCGCTCGTGCGTACGCGCGAGCGGCGACCCGACCTGCTGAACGATAAATGAACTCCGCCCCGCCTTCAAAGCCGAAAAAGTCGATCTGGCGGACCATCCTCGATTTTGTTGTGATATTAGCGATCGCTGTCGGCGTCGCGGTCCTCGTCCAGGCGTTCTTT
>Ga0209747_1000446_pt1 | contig 22658 bp, 15 predicted proteins | sample BarGraNGADG00311_FD_184498 | JGI IMG/M metagenome (GOLD analysis project Ga0209747, IMG submission 184498) | Arctic peat soil microbial communities from Barrow, Alaska - Barrow Graham LP Ref core NGADG0011-311 (SPAdes) (version 2) | ecosystem: Environmental > Terrestrial > Soil > Wetlands > Peat...
GAAAGTGGAAAGTGAACGACGCCGTTTTTCAGGTGGAAGCAGGTTCGGGGACTTCGGCGGCTTCGGCCTCAGACCCCGCGGCGGCGCACTTGCGGCCGCTGAAGAACATGATGCTTTTGACTTTGCGGGTGATGATGTTGTTGACCCCGCGCGACTCGAGGGCCTCGAGCAGCTCGTCCTCGGTGTATACCGGCCGCGACATGTATCCGAAAGCCGCCCCTATCCGACCCATCAACAGGTCGGTCATCCAGCGCTCTCCTCTGACGTATGTCGAGCCCGCGAGCTTCCCGTTCGGCTTGAGGACGCGCACGAGCTCGTCCATCGCCTGCGACTTGTCGGGGAAGGCGTCGATGCCGTTCATGGTCAGCGCGCCAGAGAAGGTGCCGTCCGAGAAGGGCAGGCTGCGGACGTCGGTCCGCACCAGCATCACGTTGCCGAAGTCCTCGGCGCGGATCTTCTCGAGAGCCGACTCGAGCATGCCCCGGCTGTAGTCGGCGGCGATGAACTCCAGGTTCGGCTGGAGGCTGTACTCCCCCGCCGTGAATACGCCGGTCCCGACCGGTATATCCAGGAAGTAGCCCGGGTCGCAGTCGGAGGCCACGCTGTCGAGCAGCTCGAACAAGAGCGGGATGAACTTGGTCGTCCCCCACATGGCCTCGTTCATGAAGCGGTCCCATCCTGTGGCCCCGGTGACGTTCATCTCGTACCGGCGGCCCGCTATGCGCTCGAACGCTTTGTTAACGCGCTTCTGGCGGCCTTCGTCATCGCCGGTCACCAAGTCGGCGATCTCGTCCTTGACCCTGAACGCGTGCAGGACCTGCCCTTCACAGCAATACGAGAAGACCCTCGGCCTGTACCGCATCGTGCTTCCGCACGCCGGACATCTGAGCAGAGTGGCGAGGCGCTCATGGTTCACCCTGACCACTCCCGTCGTCCCCGGGGCCGCCCGGCGCGGCATCGTCTTCTTCCTCGCCTTCGCTTTCGGGCGCCGCGGAAACCTGCTTCGCAAGCGAATCGACAAGCTCTGCGGCTCGCTGGGCCTGGTAGGCCATGATGACGCTGAATGTTACGGCGATGACAGTGAATATTACGAAAACGATGTCGTGGTGCGGAGCCTTCACGAAGTATCCAACTATGAGGCCGGCAGCGATAACGACAAGGCCCATCGAGCCGACGATGTAACCGATTCTGTGGAACCTCGCCTTACGAAGGTCGACGAGGAGCTGCTCTCTAACCGCCATTACTTCCCTTCAATATATGCAAACAAGTATTACGCGGGAACGCCCCCCAGACCTTTGACCACCCGGACCACTGATATAATAGCCGTGCTCTAGAATTGGAGGTCTTTCGATTGTTCTTGAACATTATCGTGCAGTTCGCATCGGTCCAGAAGGCGTTCACCGACCTGTGGAACAAGATCGTGAACGTGGGGCCAAAGTGGCTGGTCGCACTGGCAGTGCTGATCGTCGCATGGCTGCTTGCGAAGCTGGTCAAGTCGCTCGTGCACAAAGCCGTCAGCAAGACCAGCACGCAAGGACATGTCGACATCCTGATCGCGAGAGGCGCCGCGGCCCTGGTATGGCTCGCGGGCATCATCATCGCGCTGAGCGAGATCGGGATGAGCTTCTCTGCGGCGCTTGCGGCCCTGGGACTGGCATCGGTAGGAATAGGCTTCGCGCTGCAGGGCGTCCTGGGCAATCTCTTCGCGGGGATCGTCCTGCTCGTCCAGCACCCGATCACCATCGGGGACCAGGTCCGGGTCGGAGACCAGGAAGGTGTGGTAGAGAACATCAGGGTGCGGGACACGCAGCTGCTCACGTACGACGGCCAGAGGGTCTATATCCCCAACAAGACGGTCTTCGATAGCCCGATAATAAACTACTCCTCTACGCCTTCGCTGCGTGTCGATCTGACGTTCCAGCTCAAGGAAGGCGCCGACCTCGTGAAGGTCAAGAGCCTCGCGCTGAAGGTGCTGGCTGGCGTGGAGGGAGTTCTTCAACAGCCCGAGCCCATCGCGCTGATCGAGCCGGACAAGGATTGCCTCAACCTTGTGCTGCGGTTCTGGGCCGACTCCGACCGCAATCGCGAGATGAAGCTGAAGTCCGCCATCATGGAATCGCTTGCGAGCGAGATAGGAACCTGCCTGGCCGACACCCCTTAATTCGGGGACAGGCACCAACTTAAGTCCTGCCCGCGTCGCAGTGCTGCGAGGTCACGTGTTGCGTTCAGGGTCAAACGTGAAAGTCTTGCGTTTCCAGAGGTATATGCGTCCTGATGGCTGAAAATGCAAGACTTTGGGTCTGACCCTAAATGCAATAGAAATGCAAGACTTTCGGGTTTGACCCTAAATGCAATTGTTAGACTTCGAGCTCGTTAAGGTAGACCTCGCGCCCTTCGTTGCCTGAGCGCATGGTTGCGAGCGCGAACTTCAGGACCTCCCGCCCGCGCTCCCCCGTCAGCACCGGCTCGGTGTCGTTCTGAATCGCGTCGATGAAGTGGTGCGTCGAGTCGCGGAAAGAGTCCGCCCAATCCTGCGGCATGTCGTCGTACTTCGTGATCTCGCCGTCTTTGTAGAGGATGACCGGCGGGACCTTCAGCATGTCCGCAGTCCATTTCATCACCCAGATCACGCCCTTCTCCCCGGTCACCTCCATGCGCTCGTCGATGGCGTAGTACTTGCTGTCGATGAAAAGCTCTTCACTCATCATCTCGTCGCAGATGCCGAAGACGTCTTTGTCTCCCTTGTATCGCCAGGCGACTACCGCGGGAGCGTCGATGTTCATCCCGGCCATCATGGGGCGCTTCCCGATCCAGGCGAAGACCTTCTCCACCTCTCCCAGCAGGTCGATCGCCACAGACCACTTGTGATAGCCGTCATCGAACAGGCACGGGCCCCCGCCGCACATCTCCTCCACGACGCGCCATGCCCACGACTCGATCGGGACCTCCCAGCCGCTCTCCGCCATGCTCATGCTCATCTTGATCCGTATGCCCACAGGGTCGCCGATCTCCCCCGCCTCGATGAGCTGCTTCGCGCGAAGGTAAGGCGGATAGAACACGAAGTTCTCGAAGACCTTGAACTTGGTGCCGGCTTTTTCCGCGGCGGCGATCATGTCGTCCATCTCTTCCAGGGTTACCGCGGGGGGCTTCTGCAGGCTCACGTGCTTTCTGGCCGCGAGCGCGTCGAGGACCATGTCTTTGTGGAGGTAGTGAGGGGTGAGCACCTCGACGATGTCCACGTCCGGGTCGGCCAGCATCTCCTTGTGGTCGAAGTACTTCTTCGCCGGGCCGTACTCCTCCACCCGGCTCTGGAGTATCTCCTCTTCCACGTCGCAATACGCCGCGACGCGCACGTCGTCCCGGTCGAGGTACCCGAGGATGTTGAGGTCCATGATGCGGCCGCAGCCGATAAACCCTACGCCAAGCTTGGACACATTACCCCTCCTGTGCTCCAGCCGCGGGTCAACCGCGACACACCATCGCAAGCCTTCGCATATAATACCAGAGGCGAAAGGAGCCTCAGATGGACGAGCCCTTTTCGAGGGCCACAAAGTCGTAGACCTTCCCACGGTGCACAAAGCCTACCTGGTGGAACAGACATACGGGACTCAAACGGTGAAGTGCGGTGTGTGCTCTCAGCGCTGCGAGATCGAGCCTGACACGCGCGGCAAGTGCGAGACGCGCCTGAACCTGGAAGGTCAGCTCTACACGCTTACCTATGGCGACCTGCTCACCTGTGTGAGCGGGCCGGTCGAGGCCACGCCCTTCTACCACTTCCACCCCGGAAAGAGCATGACGACCGTCTCGACCGCCTCGTGCAACTTCACGTGTCCGTGGTGCCGGAACCACGAGTATTCGCGTACGACGCCCAGGCCGCTGGTGGCACGCCACGTCCCGATGCGGGAGGTCGTCGACTCCGCGAGGGCGGCGGGCGACATCGGAGTCTGCGCGGGCTTCACAGAACCGTTGATGCTCTTCGAGTACTGCCTCGGTCTCTTCCGCGAGGCAGGAGCGAAGAAGATGCCTTGCGCATTTGAAACCAACGGCTACATGACCTCCGACGCGCTGCACATGCTGTCGCGTGCAGGGCTCAACGCCGTGAGCGTGGACATCAAGGGCTCTGACAAGGTCTACCGCGAGCAGTGCGGAGCGTCGGCCGGCGCACTACCGGCCTGGGAGACGGTCAGGAACGCGGTCGAGTCCGGCCTCCACGTCGAGGTGTCGCACCCCCTGATCACCGGCCTCAACGACAACGAAGCAGCCTTCGGGGAGATCGTCAGCAGGCACCTCGAATATGCCAGCCGCGGGGTCCCGCTACACATCAATGCGTACTCCCCGGCGTTCGAGTACGACGCGCCGGCGACGTCGGTAGCGTTCCTGGAGAAAGCACATGCGATCGCAAAGGAAGCCGGTGTCCTCTTCCCGTACGTCGGCAAAGTCGCGGGACACGAGCTTGCCAACACGTTCTGCCCCGAGTGTGGGGCGTTGCTCATCGAGCGTGGGGACGCCGGTCTCGAGCGAGACCTGAGCGACGGTTTCAAGTGCGGGCAGTGTGGCTACGTGCTGCCTGTCATCGCCTGAACAGCCCCTCCACGTTTTTAACACGTTTTTTACACGTTCCCGACTTTTTCATAATCGTCCAGGCCGTTAATAGTGTCATGAAGCATCGGGGCCGGCTCGGCTCAGCTGACGACAGGGGGTGTGGGTGAGCAGGGGTGCCGGAACCAGCACGATCGGCGGCTGCGATGACTGACCCGACTTGCGCCACCGGGGTCAGACCCTATTGGCGCAGTCTCATGAAAACGCAAAATAGGGGTCTGACCCCTATTTTGCGTTTGACCCTATTTTGTCGGGTGAACGATATAATCTTCTGTGACACAGGAGGTTCCATGGATTACGACGTGATCATCTCCGGTGGCGGCCCGGGCGGGTCGTCGACGGCTTATTACCTGGCAAAGCAGGGCGTGAATGTGCTGGTGCTGGACAAGGCCCAGTTCCCCCGCGAGAAGATCTGCGGGGACGGCATCGCGCCGCGCGCCGTGCGAAACCTGTACAGGATGGGGCTCCGCGAGCGGCTGGACGGCCAGTTCAACAAGTTCCACGGCTTCAGGTTCGCGGGCGCCGGAAAGGCCATGGTCGAGACGATGATCCCGCCGACCCCACGATTCCCCGACCACGGGTACATCATCAAGCGCGTCGACCTCGACAAGATCCTCATCGATTACGCCCGGCAGAACGGTGCCGAGGTGCGTGAAGGCTGCAAAGTCACCGAGCCGCTGGTCGAGCGTGGGCGAGTGGTCGGCGTCAGGGCCGTGCAGGACGGAAAAGAGATCGAGCTCACAGCCCCGGTGGTCGTCGGCGCGGACGGGCCGCACTCCACCCTGGGCAGCAAGATGGGCCTTCTGAAAAATGATCCGCTCTACCTGGGTATCTCCATCCGTCAGTACTTTGAAGGAGTGGAGGACATCGGGGACTACCTCGAGGTCTACCCCGACAAGGCCGTGAGCCCCGGGAGCGGCTGGGTGTTCCCGGTGACCCGCGACGGCATCGCGAACGTCGGCGTCGGGGCCATGCTCTACCACATGCAGAGGGACAAGATTAACCTCCACGAGTTCTTTGATACGCTTATCCACGACACTCCTTTCGTTGCGCCAAAGCTCAGGAACGCGAAGCCGATCTCGCCCCTGCGCGGGGCTCTCCTGCGTTGCGGTCTCGGTGGCAGCAAGGTCGAGTGCCCCGGCATGATCCTGGTCGGCGACGCGGCCAGCATGACCAACCCGGTGAGCGGAGAGGGCATCACCTACGCGCTGGAGACGGGAGAGATGGCCGCACAGCACATACTCGACAGCCGGTTCGCCAACGGCAGCTTCCATATCGACCCGGACGAGGACTCGTTCAGGCAGAAGCTCGCCGACCGCTACCAGCATTATTTCAACCACGGCATCATGAGCATCAAGTGGGGGAACCGCACGTCCTTCATGAGGCCGATGCTGGCGTTCACGAGTAAGAACGAGTACTTCCGCCGCTACCTCGTCAGGTCGCTCATGTACCTGAAACACTGAGGCCGCAGCTTGAAGGTCACTTTCGTCTACCCCGACTTCTTCCAGTACCCCGACGGGACGTTCATGCCCGAGGGCAGGATATACCTCGGCATCGCCTGCCTCTCCGCGGTGCTCAAGAAAGCCGGGCACGAGACCTCGCTGGTACACGTCGTCGAGCCCCCCACGCGGGAGTGGCTCGTGGAGCGCGTGCACTCCGAGCAGCCGGACCTCGTGGGCTTCAGCAGCACGACGCACATGTTCCGGCACGTGGCGCGCTGGGCCGACTGGCTCCGCGACGGCATGGACGTGCCCGCCGCCTGCGGAGGGGTCCACCCGACTATCGCCACGCAGGAGGTGATCGACACCCGGGGCATCGACTTCGCGTGCATCGGAGAGGCCGAGGACACGATCGTCGAGCTGTGCGACGCCTTGCAGCAAGGCAAAGATCCTTCCGGCATCCCGGGCCTGTGGGCGAAAGCGTCCGACGGCTCGATCTCCCGCAACCCGGCGCGGGCACTGCGCACGGACCTGGACGAGCTGCCTTTCCCCGACCGCAGCATCTTCGACCCTGACCTCTTCTGTGCCGACCAGCACCCTCGTGGCACACTGATGGCGTCGCGCGGCTGTCCATTCGACTGCACGTACTGCTCGAACCACGCCCAGAAAAGCGTGTACCCGAACCCTAAAGATTACGTGCGGTTCCGCAGCCCCGAGAACGTCGTGGCGGAGATCGTGCAGATGGTCGAGGCCGACCGGCGCATCGAGTACATACGGTTCGACGACGACATCCTGACTACGGACCGCGAATGGTTCGCTCGCCTTTCAGAGCTGTACAAGGAGCGGGTGGGCATGCCTTTCATCTGCAACTCGCGCGTGAACTTCATGGACGAGAAGATGGCGAAAGGCCTCGCGGACATGGGGTGCGAGGTAGTGTGCATGGGCATCGAGAGCGGCAACTCCTGGCTGCGCGAGAAAGTCCTGAACCGCCACATGTCCAACGAGCAGATCATGAGGGCCTTCGAGCTGTGTCGCAACGCCGGCATGAAGACGGTGTCGACCAACATGTTCGGGCTGCCTCTCGAAGAGACCCGGATGGTCCTCGACACCATCAAGATCAACGGGCTCTGCCACCCTGACACTATCCAGGTCTCCACGTTCATCCCCTACCCGAGCACCGAGCTCTTCCACCTGTGTGAAGAAAAGGGCCTGATCGAAGGCGAGCGCGTCGACTCGATCTTCGCCGGGCGCTCCCCGCTCAAGCCCGCTTCAAAAGGGTGGGAGGATAAACAGGCCAAGGCGAACTTCCACACGCTGGCTTACACCTATGGCAGGCTCAACGACATCCACCCGGCGGCCGCCGGGCAGCTCGGCGCACGCATCATTGACTCGCTGGTCCTTGGCACGCGGGCCTCGTCGGCGCGCCGCTTTGCCTTCGAGCGCCTCACCGCCTGGGCCGACGGCCGCTTCCAACCCGAATGGATCAAGTACTGAAATTCACCTTTGGGGTCAAACCTGAAAAGTGAATTCATTGTGTTATTGTGCAACATGCACTGCACGATATGACACCGATTTCAGGAGGATGAACGATGTTTGACCGGCGGAGGATCTTGCTCATCGCAGTGACCATGGCTCTTGCCGCACTCGTGACCGCCGTGGCATCATGCGGCAGCACTCAGCCGACCACGTACAACCCCCCTGCCGAGGGTAACTTTGCGAAGATGACCTGGACAAATGCGTTCGAGGCGCTCCACAAAAAGATCTCCAGAGAATACGTGTTCACCGAGTGGAAGAGCATCGACTGGAGCCGGCTCCACTCAAAGTACGCGCCGCTGATCCAGGCCGCTCAGGCGAGAAACGACGCTACGGCGTATCAGTCGGCGCTCAGGGACTACATATTTTCTATCCCTGACGGTCACGTGACTTTCAGCAAGGACCAGCAGTTCCAGAACAAGCTCGTCGGCGGCGCCTACGGCCTCAACGTCATGAAGCTCGACAACGGGAACATCGTCGCGGTATGGGTCATGGAGGGAGGACCCGCATCGTCCGCCGGCATCACCCCCGGAGCCCGGATCATCAGTTGGGGCGGGAATCCGATCAACACCGCGCTGAGCAAGACCCGGATATTTTTCGACCGGTCCAGCCATGCGACGACCGAGGGTGTTCTGCTGGCGGAGATGCGCCATATAGTGAGGGCACCGGTCAACAAGCAGACCAGCGTGAGCTTCCAGAACCAGGGCGAAAGCCAGGCGAAGACCGTGACGCTGACGGCGGTCGACGACGGTGGCGAGTCGCTCCGCCGCAACTATCCAAACTCCGTGATCCCGCCCGAAACCAACCTCGACATGACTGGTTCAAAGGAACAGTCGACGGTCGTGAAGAAGATGCTGCCCGGCAACATCGGCTATGTCTGGGTCCGGGCCGAGCTCGACCTCCCGGACCAGCTCCCCGGGAACCACACCCCGACCGTACAGCAGTTCAAGAATGCGATCGACGAGTTCTCCTCCCAGGGAGTCAAAGGCGTAGTCGTGGACATCAGGAACAACGCCGGCGGTTCAGACAGCATGGTCGCCCGCATGCTCGGTTCGCTGTACCCGAAGAAAACGTTCTACGAGTACCAGAACTACGTCGGCGCCGTCACGGGCAAGATGGAGATCTGGGTGGCGAACGAGACACCTGATGCAAAAGTGCCCTACATCGATCCGGGCCAGGGTTTGAACATCGTGCCGGCGGCGCCTCTGTTTAAGTCACCCATCGTCGCAATCATCAATAACACGTGCATCAGCAGCGGTGAGGGCATCGCGATGGGCGTCAAGAACCTGCCGAACGGCAAGACGACAGGCTTCTACACGACCAACGGGTCGTTCGGGATGGCAGGCGACATGGTCAACATGCCGGGGGGCATAACCATATCGTTCCCGTTCGGCCAGTCGCTCGACGTCCAGAAGGTCGTACAGATCGACAGCAGGAACATGAAGGGCGGCGTCACCCCCACGGTGCGCACTCCCCTCACGCTCGAAAACGCCCTGAAGACAGGCGCCGGACAGGACGTGGAGCTCGAGTTCGCACAATCCCTGATCCAGTAGATGAGCAAATAGCCTCGATAGCGGCTTCGCACCGGCCGGTCATTCCCGCTTTCCTTTCTGGTATAATTCGTGGGCGCCTTTGCGCGTGACCGGACTCGAAGACAGGAGGCTGTGATGGGAAAGACCGTCGTAATCGGAGGGGGCACCTCAGGGCTCGCCGCGGCGTATACGCTGCAGAAAGCAGGTGTTGACTGCGTCGTCCTCGAGAAAAGAGAGTTCAGCGGCGGCAGGATCTACGGGGTCGAAAAAGAGGGCTTCACCCTCGACCTCGGGGCGCAGTTCTTCTTCTCGCGCTACCGCACCACCTTCGACCTGATGCGCCAGTTGGGAATCTACGACCAGCTCGTCAAGTTCGCCAAGCCCATGGGCATCCTCAGGGACGGTACTGTCCACGTCGTGTCCCCGCGCATCATCGATAACATCAAGCACCCGACGCAGGCTCTGAAATTCAAGGCGATCTCCAACCACGGCAAGCGCGAGGGCGTGAAGATGGCGCTCAAGATGCTTACGCTCGGCAAGAAGCTGGACTTCGACGACCCGCTCAAGGCCATAGAGCTCGACAACGTGTCCTTCGCCGACTATGCCCGCCGCAACTGGGGCGACGAGATCCTCGAGTACGCGATCCAGCCGATAGCGAGCACTCTGACACTCGGCGACCCCGAGGACATCTCGGCGGCTTACGGCCTCGCCCTCGCCTGGTACTTCGTGCCCGGCCTGAGCACGACCACCAAGGGTATCGGTTACCTGGCGGAATCGCTCGCCAAGAACGTCAAGTCTATTGAGCTGAACACCGAGGCAACGCGCATCGTCATGGAGGACGGCAAAGTGAAGGGGGTCGAGATCAAGAGCGGCTCCGGCAAAGACTTCATCGAGGCGGACAACGTGATCTGCGGGACCCTGGCTCCGGAAGCGGCCGAACTGCTTCCCGCGCTGCCCGCCTCGATACTCGGCACGCTGTCCGGGATCGAGTACAGTTCGTGCGCACACGTCATGTACGCCACCAAGGGCAAAGTGATCGACGACATCTACGCGATCGCAACCCCTCGCCGGGAGGGCCTGTCCATGGCCGGCTTCACCGACAACGCGAACAAGGCGCCGACCTATGCGCCTCCAAACACGAGCCTCGTGCACGTCTTCACCTACGGCAAGCATGCGAAAGAGATGCTCGGTTGGGACGACGCGAAGATACAGGAATTCGTGACCCACGAGCTGCAGAGCGTGGTCCCGGCTTTCCCTGACGAGCCGATCTTCTGTGAGATCTTCCGCTGGCCGCAGGCGGTCTGCCTGTCGACCCCGGGACAGATCACCCTGGTCCAGAAGATGAAGGTCGCTCTGAGGGAGTACAGGAGCCTCCACCTGGTAGGCGAATACTTCGGTATGCCTTCCGTCGAGGGCTCGCTGAACAGCGGCGTCAAAGCTGCTCAGAAGGTGTTAAGGGGACTCTAGTCCAGTGTGATCAGGGCCCGTTTTCCGCGGGACGGTCCAGACGATAGACAACATCGTGGGATGATATATCGCTGTGAGTATCGCGGAATCCGGGTGTTACAATCGTGACAAGGTGCGGCGGCGGCGCCCGCTCCAGGTTCGGATTTTTTTGGCGGCAATATGGAACCACGAAATAACATCAGAGCGCTCGTTATAGAAGACGACCAGGAGATGGCGACTCTCCTCAAGAGGATCATCGCGAGCAAGTTCTCTATCGAGGTCGAGGTGGCGTTCGACTGCACTACCGCGCGCCGGAAGATGGATGAGCGTGAGTATGACCTCATAACACTTGACTACCGGCTGCCCGACGGCGCCGGGCTCGACCTTCTTGACGAGATCACCGGAGACGGTAAGCCACACCCCCCGGTCATCATGGTGACCGGCCACGGCGATGAGGACACGGCGGCGCGCTCCTTCAGGTCCCGCGCCTCGGGGTATGTGGTCAAGGACGCAAAGCTGCCGGAGCTGCTGATCGAGGCCGTCAAGAAAGCCCTCGCCGAGATAAGCCTCAAGCGCGTCGAGCGAGAGCTCCTCGATGAGAAAGTCTTCATCGAGGACGCGCTGAACGGCCTGCCGGACCTGTTCGCCGTGGTGGACATGGACGGCAAGTTCTTCCGTTGGAACCAGAAAGTCTGCGAGATCACCGGCTTCACGAATACCGAGATATCCAACATGACGATCCCCGAGATCTTCCGCGAGGAGGACCGCGAAAGGCTGATCGAGGGAATGCAGCGCATGTGCGAAGAAGACTTCTCGGTGGACGAGGTGGTCCTCGAGACCAAGTCCGGCGAGCAGAGATACTACGAGCTTTCCGGGAGACTGCTGCGCAACTTTAACGGGATCCCCATAGGCTTCAGCGGCATCGGGCGCGATATTACCGACAGGGTCGCCGCCAACCGTGAGCTGATGCGCTATAGGGACGAGCTGGAGGCACTCGTCGAGGAGAGGACCGCCGAGCTGTTGGCAGCCAACGAGCGCCACGAGCACGAGCTGGCCGAGAGGGTCCGCGCCGAGGAGCACTACCGGTCGATACTCGAGAACTCCATGGACGTCCTGGCGATCTTCGACGCCCAGGCCGTCATCGTCGACATCAGCCCTTCCATCGAGCCACTGCTCGGTTATGCTCCCGAAGAGATGAAGGGGAAAAACGTCCTGGAGTTCGTCCACCCGGACGATCTCGCGGGCATCATCGGCACGCACGAGAACGTCGCCACTGGCGTGACACCCAGCAGCCATGCGAATGCGCGGTTTAAGCACCGAGACGGCAGCTGGCATACCCTCTCGGCCGTCGGCAGGCTGTATACGGGTCATGGTGGCGAAGTACGGGTGATCGTCAACGCGCGCGACATCTCCGACGTCGAGCGGGCGCAACAGGCTCTCGCCGAGAGCGAGGAGCGGTACCGTCGCATGTTCGAGCTGTCCCCCGACTTCGTCTTCCTCATGGACCCCTCCGGCATGCTGATCGACGCGAACGACGCCTTGCTCGAGAGGCTCGGCGTGAGCTCTGAGGAGTTCACCAAGCGAGACTATCTTCATTTTCTCAGTGGCGATTACGAAGCCGAGGTAGGCGAAGCGGTGGAACGCCTGCGTGCCGGGCACGAGGTGCGCGGGATCGAGTTCCAGGCACGCACCGCCTACGGGGTCGACCACATGTACGAGGTCAACGCCATCCCCATCATCGAGGAGGGCGAGGTAAAGAGGATACTCGCTCTGGCCAGGGACATCACGGGGCGGAAAACCGTCGAAGACGAGCTCATCAAGCTCAACCGCGAGCTAGAAGGCTATGCGCAGACGGTCTCGCACGACCTGAGGAGCCCGCTGACTGCGATCAAGCTCGCGGGCGACAACCTCCAGACTATCTGGAACCAGAGAGACAAGGTGGAGGACCTGGACGCGGAGATCTCAAGGATATCCGAGGTCGTGCTGGCAAGCGCCGGCCAGGCCGAGGAGCTCATCGCGGACCTGCTCGTTCTCGCCAAAGCGGGCCAGGAGCCCGAAGATGTCTCCGAGGTGGACATCTCCGCCACGGTACAGAGGATCATCGAGGAACACGCGCCGGTGATCGCCGAGCGGAAGGTCACGATGATCGTGGCCGAGGACCTCGGCACCGTAAGGGCTAATCCCACGCAGATCTACCAGCTCTTCAGCAACCTCATCGACAACGGCATCGAGCACAACAGCAGCGAGGAGCCTATTGTCGAGGTGAACTTCCTGGGTAAGACGCCGGCCGGAAATGCCTACGTGGTCAAGGACAACGGTCCGGGCATCAGCCCGGAAGACGCTGAGAACATCTTCATGCCCTTCTACAAAGGCGAGGAGGGTTCCACCGGGATAGGTCTGACGATCGTTGACAAGCTGGTCGCTGTCTACGGCGGGTCGATCAGCGTCACCACGAACGGCGGCGCCTGCTTCGAGTTCACCCTGCAAGACCGTTAAAAGCCGCGAGTGCTCAGTGGCGCGGTGAAGAACCAGACCGCTATCGGGGCGAACATCGCTATGAAGGCGAGGCTTCCTCCGGTGAGGTTGCGGAGCCTCATCGACACCCAGGCGAGCGGGATGAACGCCACGACACCTAGAGCCATGTAGATCACCAGCGGCGCGCGGATCATGAGGTGCACCGAAACGCCGAGCCCCTTCATGAGCGGCAGCATCGTTGCGATCAGTGCGATGTCGAGGACCACGGCGCGAACGATCAGCACTCGCCACTGGCCCTTGAGACCGCCGCCCGAGTCCAGCGCGCGGTAAGCCAGCTTGTAGAAGAGGTAGTCCTCCATCCAGAACGCCATCCCCACCAGCGCAACGCCCAGGAAAAAGTAGATGGGAAGCTTCGCGAACGCCCTCGGGAGAAGCAGCGGCCCTCCAAGCACGGCAAGGACAAATACCATCACGACGATCGGGATCAGCCCGTAGCCGACGCTCTTCGCCCAACGCTTCGCCCCCGACTTCACCTGCTCGTCGAGCCTGCCCGCGGACGAGAACCTCCGCGCAACGAAGATCATGATGACGATGAACAGGGGGAGCAGCAGCAGCGTCCTCGCCAGGTAGAAGATGCTGAACTCGTTCACACCCATGTACGGTATGAACGGTTTGATGCCGAGTGCCTTGGCCAGCGGCATCGCCAGGAAGCTCGCCGCGATAAGAGGCAGAGCGTAGAGGAGCACGTCGAGCGCCGGGCGTCCTCCCGGGTATTCCCAGGGAGGCGTGACGACTATCTCGTCGCCGTCAGGGAAAAGCTTTCTGCGGACCAGCGAGAGCAGCCCGAACACGAGAAGGATGATACCGATCGCGATGAGGATGAAGCCCAGGAACCGACCGAGCAGGAATGGCGCGCCCTGGTCGGCCGCGACCGGTAGCCCCGCCCCCAGCTTGATCCAGTCTATAGCCTGGCGCGCGATGGAGCCGCTGGCGATCTCGCTTATGTGGTCGTCGTTGGTGACTATGAGCTTGCGCGCGGTGCCGGTGGTGAAATCGCCGTACTGTGTGTCGTCCTTGAACTGCGATTGAGGCCCGGTCCCCCTGACCTGGAGGGTGGCCTTCTCCATGATCTCTTCCTCGCGAGCCACCGAGGCAAGCTCGTCGATGCTTCCGATCGCGAGCATGTAGTTGGGCGGGCTTGTCGCCGTGACGTTTGCCACTACGTCGCGTTCGCGCTGCGCGGCCGGGTCGTTGATGTCCACCGTCCTGGAAAACGAAGTGAAGAGCCAGGACCTGCCGGTGAACGCGTCGAGCGGCCCCGAGAGGTCGGTGACTGCATCCTTCCAACTGCTCCACGACCAGATCGCGACCACAGAGGAGAACAGGTGGTCCGGCTGCACGATCCCTGCCCGCGTGACGGCTACGCCGCCCAGCGAGTGGCCCATGGCGATGATGTGCGAGGGGTCGACCTGCGGCACGTTGTTCTTGAGATAGTTCCCCGCCGCGATGACTTCGCTGACGTCGCCGGCGAAATCGGCTGCGCCTCCTGAGCCACCGTGTCCGCGGAGGTCTATCGAGAGGACGACAAGGCCTTCTTTGGCCATCTGCCTTGCGGTCTGGATGTACCACTCTTTAGAGCCGGTGATGCCGTGCGCGAACACGACTCCCGGGACCTTACCGTTGATGGCGCCCTTCGGCTTGACGAGGAGGCCGGCGATAGTGACGGGCTTCGATTCAAGCCCCTGGGTCGTGAGGGTGACCTTCTGGTAGCTCACTCCCGAGGTGTTGATGCTGATCACGACGATCCCGAACACGAGAGCGATGAGCCCTACCGCGAGCAGGACCATCCACGGCTTGACGCGGCCGCCCCACCGGTCACGCGGCCCAGCCGCCTCGAGCGCGGGTTCCGGGGTCGCAGCGCCGTAGGATTGAGGTTCGACCGACTCTGCCATCGCGGGCCTGGGCGCCTGCACCTGCGCCGACGGATCTTGGGGTGGTACCGGCCCTCCAGCTGGTGGTGTATGCTGCCCGGGGCCTTCGTTCTGGACCAAGTGAACTCCGTTTCACGCTCGGGGCGTTTCCAGGCGGTTGATGCTCCATAAATATTCTACAGCAAGTGCGGCTCGCCAGTGTTGCCTTACGGTCAAATGCCGGCGCTCGTTCCCTGCCCGCGGGGCCGACTTATTCGCTCGAAGAAAACGCCGGACTGTGTTATTTTCTTAATTGTGAAAAGGCAAGTGGTTAGTGGCACCCCCCGTAATAACGCACCTATTGAGCAGGTGTCCCGACGGATGAGGATGAACGCCGTCGTTGCATTCCTCGTCATCCTGGTCATCATCGTCGCCGCAGCGACCGTCGATGGCATCCGCAGCCATCACGGTGTGCTGACGTCGGTGTTGATCGCCGTTCTTTTTTCCGTCATCGCATTTTTGCTGATCTACTCATCGTACGTGTCCGCGACCCGGATGCTCACGAGGGTTGCCGAAGCCGACGAGGCGAGGCTGTCCGCGGAGGAGAAGCTCAAGGAGGTCAGCGAGAACGAGCACGTGTTGCTCAACGCTCCCGTGGCTTCGGCCGTCTTGATCGAGATGGATGGCACCGTCCTTGCCATAAACGAGACCGGGGCGCGCCTGCTGGGGACCACTCCCGGGGAACTGGTGGGCAAATCCATACTCGACATGCTGCCGGGTGAACTCGCCAAGGTCCGGGAGGACCTCAGAAAAAGGCTCCAGGAAAACAGGGCTCCTGTCGTGTTTACCGCAGGCATCGGGGACCGCCTCTACACCCTCTACATCGAGCCGATAATGAACGACGAGGGCGAGGTCGTGCGCACGGCCGTGTTCTCGGTGGACGTGACCGACCAGGCTGACATGCACCGAAGGCTGAAGGAGTCGGAAGCGCGGTACCGCACCCAGTTCGAGACGTCGGTCGACGGCATCGTGTTCAGCGACATGAGCGGCGTCATCTTGGACTGCAACGAGGCGTACGCCCAAATGCTCGGCTACGAGGTCGACGAGCTCATTGGCGCCGACGTCTGGAGCCTTACGCCGCGCGAGTGGCAGCAGGTCGACAGGGACATCATCGACAACCAGTTGATCCCGACAGGGCGCTCAGATACCTATGAGAAGCAATACCGGAGGAAAGACGGATCGCTGGTTCCCGTGAGCCTGCGGGTCTGGATGGTCCTCGACGAGGAAGGCAAGCCGACGGGCTCCTGGGGACGCGTAGAGGATCTGAGCGAGAAGAAGCAGTACGAGGACTTCATCCGTCAGACCATCATCAGGCTCGAGCAGGCCAATGATCGCCTGCGCGAGATCGACCGCCTCAAGACCGAGTTCGTCGGCATGGTCTCACACGAGCTGCGCGCACCGATAGCGGCCGTCGAGAGCGGCTTCAACGCCCTGAGGGCGCTGGGCGACAATGCCACCGAGGAACAGCGGGTCGAGCTGCTCGACCTCGTCGAGCGAGGTACGCGGCGGCTGGGGCACCTGGTGGACGACCTCCTCGACATCACTCGCATCGAGTCGGGCCAGCTCAGGCTCGAGCTCCAGGAGGTCGACGCCGTCGAGCTCATCGGGCGTGTGACGGACCTGTTCACAATGCGATACGAGGAAAAAGGCGTGGAGCTCGCGCTCGCTCACTCGAACGGCGTCAGTTGCGTCGTCTGCGACCCGGGGCGCGTCGAGCAGATGCTGACCAACCTCATCGACAACGCCCTCAAGTTCACCGAAGAGGGTTCCGTGACCGTGAGGCTCGATACGACGAGGGCCAAGTTGATGTGCTCGGTCACCGACACCGGGCCGGGCATACCGCCCGAGCAGCACCTGCTCGTCTTCGAGAAGTTCCACACCACGGGCCCGAGCGCCGGCATGGAGGGCGCGTCGGCCTTGGACTCGCGATCTCGCAGGGCATAGTGGAGGCTCATGGCGGGCGGATGTGGGTCGAGAGCCACAAGGGGTCCGGAGCCACGTTCGGTTTCGAGCTACCGCTTTCACCGACTCAGTAACCGGCTCACGCGCGCGATCAGCCGGCCCTTTCTTTAGTGACCTTCGCCAGGTCGAGCCGCCACAGGCGGCGCACCGAAGGCAACTCCGAGATGATCATGACGCAGAGGGCCGCTATCACAACGAAGACGACGGTGGCCCACGAGATCACGGCGTCCGGCACGAGCCGCTCAGATGTCAGGAGCCTGCCCATGATGATCCACTCGAGCAGGCGCCCGAGCAGGATTCCAGGGATCAGCGCGGCCAGGACAATGCATGCGGTCTCAATCGTCAGGAAGGAAAAGATCAGACCTCTGCCGGCGCCCAGGGTGCGTATGGTCGCGATCTCGCGGCCGCGCTCGAGCAGGTTCACGGTGATCATAGAGAAGATGACGGCAAAGCCCATGGCGAAGGCCATGACGTAGAAGATTATGAAGAGCGCTTTCACGGCGCCGACGAGCTCGTGGAAGATGCGATCGAGGCCGGATTTGGTGATCACCTGCGCTACGTTCGGCAGGTTGCGGATCGCCGCGGCAACGCGCTCCGAATGGCCGGGGACGGTCTTTACCGCGATGCCGTTGAACGCGCCGGGCACGCCGCTCACTTTCGAATACAGCGCCTGAACGTAAGCGAGGTTGACGTAGCAGACCCCACCAAACGGCTCTGAGACGAAACCTGCGACCTTGAACGGAACCTGTCCCAGCGGTGTCGAGATCGCTACGAACCCGCCCTTCTTCACAGGAAGCTTCGTCGTGATCCCGCGGTTCAGGATGACCTCGGCCGGCCCCGGCTGCGATATCGACCCGGGCGTGGGATAGAGGCCGTGCATCGTGGAGTCCCGCGTGAACGCGGTCACCGATACGTCCACCGACTTGCCCGCGGCCAGCACCCGACCGGGCACCGCAATAAAAGCTTCCGCCGTCTTCACGCCGTCCATCGCTTTTACCCGATCGAGCATCGTCTGGTTTATCGGCTGAGGCCAGGCCGCGGCGACGTCCCACTTGATCACCCCGGTCAGGTACTTGGTGACCGCGAAGTTAACGGAGTCCTTGCCGCCCGTGGCCGTCACGATCACGCACAGCGTGCCGATGACACCCAGCCAGGTGAGGACGGTGCGGCGCCTGTTCCGGGAGAGGTTCCTGAATGAGACGCGAAGCCACGTCGGGATCCCCCACCTGTCCGTCATGCGCGGCTTGCACGAGTAGCCTGCTTTCCCAAGCGTCAGGCCTGCCTCGGTCCTCATCGCGTCCGCGGGTCTCATGCGGACGGCGTGTCGCGCCGGTATCAGGGCTCCGGCGATCGAGAAGAGCAGGCCGGCGGCAACGGCCGCGATAATGATCACGGCGTAGATCGTGGTCTGGATGAGAGGCAGGCCGAAGACGTTTGCATATATGTGAGCGAACAGGCGCGATAGGAAGAACCCTGCAACGACACCGATGATGCTGCCGGCGGAGCCCAGCACGACCCCGTACCCGATGTAGTGCGCCGATATCGTCCGGCGCCCGTACCCCAAGGCACGGGTGACCCCTATCTCGCGCTGTTGAGAGAAGACTATCTGGGTCATCGTGATGTACAGCGCCAGCGATGCGACGGCCAGCAAAAGCAGCGAGAAAAAGAGGGCGACCTTGCTGACGTCCTGCAGCTCGAGGGTCAGGGTTACGGCGCCCGGCTCTTCTGTCCCCGCCGTCAGCCCGGTGACGCCGTATGGCGCCAGAATCCGCTCGGTCGCGTCCATCGTCGCGTCGAGCTTCTTCTTTTCGGCGACCCGCGCCACCACCTCGTTTATCTGGCCGGGCATTGCGAAGAGCTTCGCCGCGTCGCTGTACTTCACGAACACCACACCGAACTGCGCGGGGTCCGTCACGTACTGCGAGCGGCTCGGGACGAGGCGGAGGTATTCAGGACTCACGACGTTGCCGACGGTGACGAACGTCGCTTCACCGGACGCTCCCGTGATCGTGAGGGGGGTCCCGGGGGCGAGGTTGAGCTCGGTCGCGAGGTGGTGCTCCACCAGGCACCCTCCGCTGACGCCCGGCAGCAGATAAGTCCCCTTCTCGACTATGAGCCCGTTGACCGTTGACCTGCCGTCGTCGGGGACCGTGACGACGCGAAGGGTAAGCCTGCGTCCCAGGAGGCCACCCTGAGCGTCGCGGACGATGCGGCCTTCGGCGGCGGTGGCGTTGGGGAGCGCACCGACCTGACCGGCCGTGGTTGCCGGAGCGCTCTGGACCTGGGCCGAGAAGTCCTCGTAGCCCGTCCGCCGGTATATGTCGCTCACCGAATCATTGAGGTCTTTGGTAGCGAGCAGGGGCCCGGTGAACATGATCAGGCCGAGAGCGATCACCGCTATTATCGCGGCCACCTGCGCCCAGTGAGAAGCGAGGTCCCTGAGGAGCTTGCGGTTTAGACGGCTCAAACCTTTCCTTTCGGCAAGACATACGGCCTTCGATATAATCTAACGATGAAAGCCGCCGCGAGGCGCGGCGACAATTAGGAGGTTATCAGATGGATGTTTTCGAGGCGATAGCGAGCAGGCGCAGCATTCGCAAGTACAAGAGCGAGCCCGTGCCGCAGGAGCTGCTCGACAAAGTGCTGGAGGCGGCGCGAATCGCCCCGTCGACAAGCAATACGCAGTCGTGGAAATTCATGGTCGTGACCGACCCGGATAAGCGCAAGAAGATCAGGGATTCGGCCTTCGGCCAGCGGTTCGTCGAGCAGGCCCCCGTAGTCATAGTGTGCTGCGTGGACTTCGAGGCGTTCAAGGACCGCGGCAGGCAGACGCTCAAGCTCGTGATGAGGGGCGTGCGTCCGAGCATGGAGATGATCCTCCGCTCAGTGCGAGGAGGCAAGGACAAGGACTTTGACCCTGAGCGCGTGGTTATCAACGGGACGATGAACGTCACCATCGCGGTCGAGCACATGATCATCGCCGCCGAGGCGCTCGGACTGGGAACATGCTGGGTCAGGGCGTTCGACCCGGTGGCCGTCGCGGAAACGCTGAGCCTTCCCGAGGGGATGGTCGTGCTGAGCCTTCTGCCGCTAGGCTACCCCGACGAGAAGCCGAAGCCACGCCCGAGGAAAGCGATGGAAGAGATCGTCATCCCTTAGCGTGGCCGTCCGCATGCGGAGGGCCTGAAGGTCCAAGGTGTTCGTGTTATCTGGTCAGTCTGCGTGTTTTCCTGTGTTAGCTGATCTTATTAACAACCGTTTACAGACCCCTGGGTATATGTGTATCATATATGGTACACGTGTTCCATATCTGGACCGAGCAGGAGAGCGCCATGCGTATCAATAGACCGTTGGACGACATTCTCGGCAACAGGAACCACGTGCGTGTCCTCAGACACCTGATTCTATTTCCTTCCCCCGTTATCACAGGCAGAGGCATCGCACGGGAGCTGGGCATGAGCCATGTGTCCTGCATCAGGTCTTTGAACGAGCTGGAAACTGTTGGTGCGCTACTGAGGAAAAGGGTGGGAACGAGCACGATATACGAAATCCCCGCGGACTCGATACTCTTTTCAAAGATGCTGAAGCCCCTGTTCGTCAAGGAATCAAGATTGCTCGAAGGCCTCGTAGGGTGCTTGTTGGATGGCATTGAGAAAGAAATTCAGACTGTCTACCTCTATGGGAGCGTCGCGAGATCCGAGGAAACAGTAAATAGCGATGTCGACCTACTCGTTGTTCTAAAGAGCGGAGTGAAGAAGGGGGAGATTGCGAAGAAGCTCGCGAGCAATAAAGGCGAAGCTTTCAATCTCTATCTGGTTGGCATCCATGTCATCACCTACAGCTACAATGAGTATCAGAAGCATAAGCGGCAGGGACTGCCATTGATCGAAGAGGTCCTTTCTGAAGGGCGACTACTTGTCGGAAAAGAGGTCTAGCATCTGGTCAAGAAGTACAAAACGAGGCGTGCAACCGAAGTAGACTCGAGGTGCTTCGTGACCAAGGCGAGTCAATACCGGTCCGCCATGCAGGCAACTTTCACTCAAGGATTCTGGGACGCGGCGGTATCGAATGGTGTTCATGCAGTAATTCTTCTGGCCAACGCTCTTACAGCCAGGAAATCGGGTGAGTATTATGTCGGGCAAGATCACGGACAGGCCGCCGACTATCTTGAAGTCATCGAAGGACCAGATGCTGCGGGTGCCGCAAATCACATGCGCCAGGTCGTGGATTTGAAAAGGCTTGCTGAATACGAGTCTCGGGCTTGTACTGAGAAAGACGCCGCCTCTGCGGCAAGACGGGTCGACAGATTCTTCTCCTGGGCCGAAAAGCGAATGCCCTGATCTTCATGCGCCCGAATGGAAAACCGTTTTAAACTCGTTTGCAGAACCATTGCTCTCAAGTCTGATCCGTTCTTACAATCCGCAGAGCGGCGGTTCTCAGGCATGGGCGCGAGAAAGTGTCCCCGGGGCTTTCTATTGGCGCTTTGCGGTCAGCGCAGCCGGTGTACCATCCGTCTCGCCAGGCTAGTCCATCTTGCGGTAGTCGTTGAGCTTCTCCGCGAAACCCGTCTTGTCGATCCCGGCGAGGCGCTTGGCCAGCGTCTTCCGCTCCTCGAGGTCGTAGGTGCCGAGGATCGCGATGTCTTCCATCACCGGCGAGCCGCCCCCGTGCACCGCGGCGTACTGGTAGACTCCCGCGAGCGATGAGCACGTGTAGTCGCTCACCCACGCGAAGCACTTGTAGACGTCCTCGGGGCTGACGCCGTCCGCCCTGACCAGGTACTTCTTCACCAGGTCTCCCACCTCTTCGCTCACGAACTCCGTGTCGTAAGGCAGGGTCGCCGGCAGGCCGCCCGCCAGGTCGGAGAGGATATTGTACTCGTGGTAGATGCTCTCACCCGCATGCTTGCGCGCGACGTTGCAGTAGACGACGTCCGGCACCTGGGTGCCGCAAGGCATGCGCGTGGATTTCACACCGGCGGCGATGCCGCAGCCGTACACGAGCTCACCGACTGTGATGAGCTCAGCCAGCTTGGAGCGCACGTGGTGCTCCTTCTCGATGCCGCTGTACTCCGCGACCATCGCCGCGGTGCCCATGATCACGTCGCTCATCGCTGGCTTGCAGCCGGTGTATGAGTGACGGTGGAAGAGCGAGAACAGAAGGGCCAGCTGTCCGCCGAACTCGGACTCGCCGCAGAGGAAGACCCTCTCCCACGGGACGAACACGTCGTCGAAGATGGTCAGCGATTCTATCTCGCCCATTCCCGACATGAGCCTCTCCACCTCGGGAGAGCTCGGCCGGTGGCTGGCGCTGCGGCATACCATCTTCACGCCGGGATGGTCGCCGGGGACCGCGAACGCGACTGCCCAGTCGCCCTCCTCGGGGCGGAGGAAGCGTGTCGGTATAGCGATCACCTCGTCCGCCAGCGGCGCGAACGAGTTGTGCGCTTTGGCCCCACGCACCACTATGCCGTCCTTGCGGCGCTCGACTATGCGGAGATAGAGGTCGGGGTCGGCCTGCTGCGATGGCCTGCGGAGCCGGTGGCCCTTCACGTCGGTCTGCGCGCAGCATCCCACAAGGTCGTTCTTCTGCCACGTCTTGAGGAACTCCTGGAAGCGCGAGTGATACTCGGTCCCCTTGGCCTGGTCGCAGTTGTAGGTGATGACGGACAGCGCGTTCATGGCGTCGATGCCCATGCACCG
>Ga0209747_1000448_pt1 | contig 22638 bp, 17 predicted proteins | sample BarGraNGADG00311_FD_184498 | JGI IMG/M metagenome (GOLD analysis project Ga0209747, IMG submission 184498) | Arctic peat soil microbial communities from Barrow, Alaska - Barrow Graham LP Ref core NGADG0011-311 (SPAdes) (version 2) | ecosystem: Environmental > Terrestrial > Soil > Wetlands > Peat...
AGGCAGAAATGACTATTAAAATAGCAACTTTAGAAAGGAGATAACTCGAACGGCTGAGGTTTAGAAAATGCTCCCTTTTTAAAATTTTTCTGTCACGGAAAATCTCTTCAGCGCTGATAGTCAATCCAAGAAACAGGGCAACAATAAGGCTCATGAAAATATAGATCGGGATATTTTCATTTTCAGAAAATATGTAAATATCAGAGTCAGGGTCAGGGATATATCTGATTATGAAAGAAAGAATAAATCCCAGAATTGGGGCCTCCAGTAGAGTAAGGGCTACATATTGGCTGTTTGATATTTTACTTTTAAAATCTCTTGAGAGGTAGATCATGAACTGTCTCATCTTTCCTGGCCTCTGAAGACTCTTATGAGGTGGATCTTTTACTTCAGGTACGTGGGTTAAGTGATGTTTTGAGCTGAATGTGTTAGCCCATTCTTTTGGTTTGACTTTTCGTTTTTCTGTATATTTTCCGAACTCATCCACAACCTGAGTTTCAATAATATTAAAAATTGTCTCGGGGTTCACATTCCCGCATGAGGGGCATTCTCCCTGATTTGAATTTATCTGAGCATCAAGCGTTTTAAAATATATTACAGAGTCAACAGGGTTACCAAAATATGCCATACATCCGCCCTGATCGAGTATTATCACATTGTCAAACATCTTGAAGATCTCTGAGGAGGGCTGGTGAATAACATTAAAAATCAGCTTCCCTTTTAAGGTAAGATCGCGCAGAAGATCCATTAGGTTTTCAGAATCCCTCGAAGACAGACCCGATGTAGGTTCGTCGAGAAACATTACTAATGGTTCCCTTATAAGTTCCAGAGCGATATTCAATCTCTTTCTTTGTCCTCCGCTTATCACTTTGTTAAAAGGCGAGCCTACCTTGAGTTCTCTCTTCTCAAGTAAACCAAGATTTGAAAGTGTATGGTCGACCAATTCAGTAATCTCAATTTTTGTTTTGTCGTTAAAACATTGACAAGCAGCATAATAAAGATTCTCAAACACGGTAAGATCCTCAATAAGAAGATCATCCTGGGGCACATATCCAAAAACTCCCTCAAGCGCCTTGCTATCCTTAATTACATCTAATCCGTTAATTCTGGCACTTCCTGAAGTTGGTTTCTGAATGCCACTCATCAGGTTTAGTAAAGTTGTCTTTCCGGAGCCGCTTGCACCCATAATACCAATAAGCTTCCCCTCCTCAACTGAAAAACTAACATTGTCAATTGCTGCTTTCCCTTCGCGGAAATTAAAAGAAAGGTTTTCTACGGTGAATGAAATTTTATGTACGATTAAATTGGAAAGAAAGGTGGAACTTATATCGCTGTAATATATTGAATGCCCCTGCCTCGATTTTAAAGAACCCCCTTTTGCAAAAGTGTAAACGATTCCAGATCTGATTGGAAGACCATTGAGGTATAACTGATCATTTGAAATATACTTAACAAAATAGAGATCTACACTAGCTACTCTTAAAATGAAAATTTTCGTGTCCTGATATCCGGTTAACATTCTTTTGCAAAGATCACACTCTTCATCCTCCGGACTAAGAATAAGGATTGCCTTATTCTTAAGTTTTTCGGGATCGTCGTTCATTACGAATAACTCAGTGGCAGCAAATTCTTCGGATGAAATTTTGAAGACTTCAGCAACTGTATTTATGATGTTCATTCTCTGAGGCGTGAACTGGCGATCGGCATTTACCAGTTCATACAATCGCATAAGAACAACAACTTTTTGTTCCTGGTTAAGAGTACGGTTAATCTTTTTACAGATCCCCAGAATCTTAACAGAATCTTTTACGGAAGGCGAAGTAGGTTCTTTTACCGTTGACCTTTCCAGAACAGGACCCGCGTGTTCGTTAAAAAGAGCAAGGTATTCGTCAACGTTTTCTTTTGTTAACTGCTTGTCGAGAAAACTGGAAACATACTCCCGCTCATTCATAAGGATCCCGCTGTCCTGTTTAACAATCAGGGCAAACAATTCCATTAATGCCTTTAGAATTTCCTCACTCATAAATCAGTGGCGGTAACATTCTTTCTTAAAAACCGAAGTTAGAAAAAACTATTTCTTTTTTATCAATGGTTCAACAAATTTTCTTGCAATCCATCCCGGAATGAGCAACGCTCTAATAATTCAATAAGTCAGCCAACTCTTTTGTATATGGCTTAAATGATTATTTTTTATCATAAACCAGGCTGGTCTTTATTTCTCCGTCGGGACCGGTAAAAGATGTTGCAATCAGAAGTGTTGCGTTATTTTCTCCAAATTTCCATGTTTCCGATATTTTCATTTCGGTGGGTTGTCCTCCCATATCAAAAACCAAGGTTGTAGCAATGACCAGCGATTTTTTGTCAGCGGACCAGGTAGCTGTTGATTTCCTCTTGGAATCCATAAACCCTGTGTTTTCACATACTTTTCCATCGAGTGTGAGCTTTTCAGTTGTTTTCATCTCTCCCCCATCAAATCCTGGCTGAGTCCGATCATCAGTAAGATTATTGCCTTCCTGTTTAACAATCATAGTCACAGCAGCCATACGGAATTGGCTGTCTCCAAAATTGCTCTTGGTTTCGTTCAGTGCCCAGGTACCTGAAAAATTAATGCTGCTCTCCTGCGCAGATATACGGAGGCTAAAAAGAATAATAAGGAATCCGGCTACTGAGACAATTTTTAGTCTGCGCGTGTTTGAATTGTGAAAGTTTTCCATTTTACGTTAGATTAGGTATATTAAACAAAAGGCAATAATCAGAATTGGCATAGAAATACTTTGTTCGTTTTTTAATCATGTTAAAATTAAAGGAATATTTTATATTATTGTCCGAACTTACAGCAATTGTATTATTTTTAATTTATAGTTACCCAGGTATTATAATAAGTAAAATATGAAAATCAAACTCTTAATCTCCCTTTTTCTGTTGGTTGGCTCTGTTTCTGTAACAGCACAAGCCACACCTGAAAAAGCAAAAATCGCTGTTGACCTCAATATTGAAACGGGTAAGATAAGTCCTGCCTGGGCCTGGTTTGGATATGATGAACCAAACTATACTTATATGAAAGATGGCAAAAAGCTGCTTTCCGAGCTCTCTGCACTTAGCAAGGTGCCTGTTTATGTAAGGACACACAGTCTTTTAACATCAGGCGACGGAACACCTGCTCTGAAATGGGGATCAACAAATGCATATACTGAAGATGCAAACGGAAAGCCAGTTTATAACTGGACAATAATTGATAAAATATTTGATACGTATATTGAGCGAGGAATGAAACCTTTAGTCGAAATGGGATTCATGCCGGAAGCTTTGTCCACAAAACCGCAGCCCTATAAACACAATTGGAAACCCGGCGACTCGTATGATGATATTTATACCGGATGGAGATATCCTCCCAAAGACTATAATAAGTGGGCAGAACTTATTTTCCAATGGGTTAAGCATTCTGTTGAAAGATATGGCGAGCCTGAAGTTGAATCGTGGTACTGGGAGTTATGGAATGAACCGGACGGCAAGTACTGGGGAGGAACAATTGAAGAATATTGTAAGCTTTATGATTATTCTGCCGACGCGGTAAAGAGGGCCTTGCCAAATGCCAGAGTAGGGGGCCCGCACGTTACCGGACCGGCTGGCGCAAATGCTTCTAAATTCCTGAAAGAATTCCTTAGTCATTGTGAGTCGGGCACAAATTATGCTACTGGCAAAACCGGCACTACTCTCGATTTTATTGGATTTCATGCAAAGGGTGCGCCCCGCTTCATCAATGACATGGTACGGATGAACATGGGAGCTCAGCTCAATCAGGTAAACAGGGGATTTGAAATTATCGCAGCCAATCAGAAATATAAAAACCTGCCGCTGATTATTGGCGAATGTGATCCGGAGGGATGCGCTGCGTGCGGGATGACCCAATATCCCCAGAACGGTTACCGGAACGGTACAATGTATTCAAGTTATACTGCTTCATCGTTTGCCAAAATATACGATCTTGCACAATTCCATAATGTAAATCTATTGGGAATTGTTACGTGGGCTTTTGAATTTGAAGATCAGCCATGGTTTCACGGTTTTCGCGATCTTGCTACAAACGGGGTTGACAAGCCTGTTTTAAATGTTTTCAGAATGTTTGGAATGATGGGAACTACAAGAGTTGAAGCCAAGTCAAACGCAGGCTTTTCCTGGAAGAACGTAATTGATTCCGGTGTAAGGGAAAAAAGATCCGATATTAGTGCAATTGCATCAAAAAGCGATAAAGAAGCAGTAGTAATGCTTTGGAATTATTATGATGATGATTTACTCTCTCAGGATGCAAATATTGATGTGGAAGTGAATGGAATTCCGGCGAAAAACGTACAAGTTACGCAATATCGTATTGATAAAAGTAATAGTAACTCTTATGAAGTCTGGAAGAAGATGGGGTCTCCTCAGAATCCCTCTCCGGAACAAATAAATGTACTTGAAAAAGCGGGTCAGCTTGTTCCCCTGGGAGCTATCCAAAAAGGCATAGTAACAAATGGAAAACTTTCATTCAGTACTGTTCTTCCCAGACAGGGAGTTGCACTGTTTAAGATTCAGTGGAATTAAAAATGGGCTTATTGCTCGTTTTCTTTAAATAGTTTTACGTTCAGGGCGGTTGTTCCTTTAGGACCTTTGCCGATTTCAAAGATGACAATGTTGTTCTCTTTTATCGGCTCCTGAAGGTTGTTGGCATGAACAAAAACACTTTGTTTATTTTCCATATCGCGAATGAAGCCAAAACCTTTGGAATCATTAAAGAATGTAACAACTCCTTTTCGTATATAATCGGGTTTCTTTAAAGGATCGTTTTTTGTTACGCTAGTCTCAATAGCGTTTGCTTCAACTATTATTTTTCTGCTTGGATCGGGAGGAGTGGCAGTTATCATGCCAAATTCATCAACATAAGCTATCATGTCGTCGAAGCTGCTTTTTCCTGACTCTTTCCTTATCAGCCTCTTTTTTTCTTTTTCTTTTCTCTTCTTATCTTTTTTATTTTTTACTTCTTTTTTGTTCGATGTTTCCTGCGATTTGCCCATAAAATGATAGTTGGTTAGTTAATAATTTCCCCGCCGATAAAATTCGGTAAGCCCCTCAAAGGTACAGTTTTATTTCGGGAAAACTATTATGTTGATTGTTTAGCGCTTAGCCTTAGTGCCTTTTTCCCTTTACGTATTAAGATCTTTGCATTTTTTTAATTACTGAGCAATCCTGTAGAGAAACTTATCTGTTCTGAGTATTACAGACTTTCTTAAAAAGGCAGGCGTTGCCCAAATACCTGAATCCATCTGGTTCTGAGAGAGTACTTCATACTTCCGCCCGGCTTTTATTGCTATTGCTTCTCCTTTCACGGAGAATAGCCATATAATACCATCTATATAAATCGGGGAGGCGTTGAAAGCTGATGTCACACGTGTTGACCATACTTCCTCTCCGGTGGCTGCATCGATGCACATAAGGATACTCCTGGTAGTAATTGTATAGATCAATCCGTCCTTTATGACCGGAGACAGCATCTGGTTTTGTGACAAGGCATCACGTTTTTTCCAAAGGACATTTGTAGCGGTAATATCACCTTTGCCGTCGGGGTTTACTGCAAGTAACTCGGAAAATCTGGCACCGTCCTCACCTATCATAAACCCTGTGTACCAGAATAATACTCCATTTTCTGTAAAAGGCATTGCTATTGTCGATTCGGCTCCATCAATCACTCTCCATATCTCTTTTCCGGTGTTCGGATCGAATGCTTCACATACTGCAGAGCCGTTTGAGATAAGCATATCGCGTCCTTTGACATTAATTATTATAGGGGTTATATATGCTTTTCTTCCGATAATCGCCAATGGTTCATATGGTTCAACAGGTCTGTCTGTTCTCCATACAACCTTTCCATCTTTTTTATTCAGGGCAACAATATACCTTATATCGGTACCTTCGAAATGGAGGATCAAAAGATTTTTATAAATTATTGGTGAAGATCCCGGTCCCTGAACATGTTTACATTTCAGGTCTGTAACCTTCCAAACTATTGCGCCTGTCGAAGTGTTTATGCAAGCTGTCCCCAGGCTTCCGTAATGTACATAGACAAATCCTTTTTCTATAGCCGGTGTAGGAGAAGAGTATGTGTTAAGTGAGTTCTTTTTCTCTATCTCATCGGGAGTAAAAACGCTGATATCATAAATTATTTTACCGGTATTAAAATCAGCCGATACAGCAAAAAGCTCTTTCCCGTCAGGTTTTGATGTGGTTAGCCAAATCTGGTCACCGAATACTACTGGCGAGGAACAACCCCTGTCGTGAATTTCAGTTTTCCATTTAATGGTTGAATCATCCCATTTCAGAGGGATATTATCAGTTTCTGCAATACCATTCAAATTGCTCCCTCTGAAAAATGTCCAGTTCTTAGTCTGCGAATACGAATTTTCAGCAATTGAAAGAAATAGAGCAAGAAAGATGCAGAATATGACGGAAGGATTGTTCTTCATAACCAGATTGGTATATATAATTTGCTAATACACAAATAAAGAGAAAAATAGCCAGATCTCAAAAAAACCATGTTTATTGCGAAAGAAGTTGAAAAGAAGATTGGGAGAATGGGAGATATAATAATTATTTATTTGTCTCGTTTAGTAATGTTGGCAGGGAATTTGCGGAACTAGTCCGAAATTAATATAAACGGTAATATGAAAAAGGTTATTTTCCTCGTATTTATGGCAGTAGTCGGTTTACAGAGTACAAATGCCCAGTTTTTGAAGGATGCAAAAAAACTTCTTAATTCAGGAAGTAAAGGATTTACTGAGAAAGATGCGGCTGATGCTATTAAGGAAGCTCTGGTAAATGGTACAGGCGAAAGCGTTAAGCTGGTATCAGTAGCTGATGGATACTGGGGCAACCCTGAAATAAAAATTCCATTCCCTGCTGAGGCGAAAGAGATGGAATCTAAACTCAGAGCTATAGGGATGGGTAAAAAAGTGGACGAGTTTAACCTCTCTATGAATCGTGCGGCTGAAAAAGCCGGAAACGAAGCTAAGCCTGTTTTTATAGCAGCAATAAAAGGAATGACTGTAAAAGATGCGATTAATATTGTCAAAGGTGAAAACAATGCAGCCACAATGTACCTGAAGAATACTACATCTCCGGAACTGATACAAAAATTTCAACCGATAATAAAAAACGCTCTCGATAATGTTAGCGCTACTAAATACTGGACCGATTTGATTACAGCATATAACAAAATCCCTTTTGTCAAAAAGATGAATCCTGATCTTCCGGGGTATGTCACCGGAAAAGCCATTGATGGTCTTTTTGTTATGATCGCCAAAGAAGAAATTAAAATCCGCAGGGATCCAATGGCCAGAACATCAGAACTGTTAAAGAAAGTTTTCGGGAATTAACTTCCCTGGTTCTGGCGTTTTAAGTTTGATATAATCAATCTCTAACCACACATTTATATATACCATCTCCCCAAAAATTTCCCAGAACTACTGCTCCTTTTTTGTTTGGATGAAGATAAAATGTACCCAAATTACCCTGCTCAGGAATGAGGTCTGTCAGATAATTCTTACTGAAATATCTGAATCCTTTTGTATCGCCCATATACAGATGACCAGGATTGGTCTGAGAGTACTGTTTAACGAGCGATTGGAGTTCAGGAAAATAGCTTTGTAAACGGGCCAGTCCTTCAGCCAGATATTTTGAACGCTTGGATGTATTTGGGCTATACCAGATTGGTTGCTGATAAACTATTTTACATTTCGGGAATTCTGATAATAACTTATCTGTTATTGATCGTATGTTTTTGCTATAGTCTTCGGGACTGACAGGAGCACCTTTAGGTCCTTCTTCGGCACTGTCGTTGGTGCCAAGAGAAACAGAAAAAATCAATAACCGCAAACTGTCAGTGTGAAACTGATGTGTCGCAATAATTACTTTTGACAAAGTCCCGTCTGCTGAAGGTAAAAAATTCAGCGTAGTAAACCCGCTCCTTCCCTGATTTAGAAACTGCGTGCTCCCCACTCTTTTTTTCCCGGACAGATATTCATTTGCAGTTGCCGGAGGTGCATCGGTCTTGGGGTTTTCAAGTTGAACACCCTGCGTAATACTGTTACCTATGAATACTATATCGAGATTGATTTTTTTCTCACCTGACTGACCATTTATACTCAGCATGAAAAAAGAAGAAAGCGAAATAATAAGTATTAAGGATCTCAGCGATTTTTGACTATTCATGGTATTTTTATAAATTAGTTTTTCAAGACTATACGGCATTTCTGCTCTGCAATTTAATGCTAAATCAGCAATAAATCTAAATTCATAAAGAGAAAACCGGAAGACAGGAGGTGATAATATTCTTTCAGGTTCAGAAAAGGGTTTGACGTGAATGATTTTATTAAAGCTTTAACGGCCTCTCCAGCCACAATTGTCATTTATTCTATAAGTGATGAGTAGTTTTAGTAAATTTGCAGCTTTTAGAAGGTGATTAACTGCCATTGATGAAACTCCGACGGAGAATATTACTTCCAATTCTTTTAATAATCGTTTCAGTTCCGGTTGTATTATTTGCGTGCATATACTTTGGAGCATTTGGTCACCTCCAGAGTAAAAAAGAGTTGCTAAGCTATAAGAATGCTGCCGCTACAATGGTGTTGTCCGAAGATGGAGAACTTCTGGGGAAGATATTCTCAGAAAACCGTACAGCTATTTCATACAATCTGATTCCGGGCCACCTTATTAATGCATTAGTTGCTACAGAAGATGCCCGTTTCTTTGAACACAAAGGAGTAGACTCAAGAAGCTTGTTAAGGGTTCTGTTCCGAACCGTTTTAATGGGGAAGCAAAGTTCAGGAGGAGGGAGTACTATTAGCCAGCAACTGGCAAAAAACATGTTTGGCAGAAAAGAATCGGGACTGTTTGCGACTCTTAAATATAAAACGAAAGAGGTACTACTGGCACATCGTCTTGAAAAAGTATATAGCAAGGAAGAAATTCTTACCCTTTACCTTAATACAGTACCATTCGGAGAAAATGTTTATGGTATTGAAGCTGCATCACTACGCTATTTTAATAAAAAAACTGAGCTTCTGAATATTGAGGAATCTGCAGTGTTGGTTGGCATGCTTAAAGCAAACGATTACTATAACCCGCGTATTAATCCTGAAAATGCAAAAAACAGAAGGAATGTTGTGCTGAATCAGATGAAGAAATATAATTATCTGGAACCTTCCCGGGCCGATTCACTGTGCAAACTGCCTTTGGTACCAGATTATGCAAACATCGAATCGAAAGGTCCGGCTGACTATTTTCTTTATCAGGTAAAAATTGAGGCTAAACAGATCCTTCAGAAATTGCAATCCGACACTGGTAAAAAATGGAATATGGAAGAGGATGGGTTGATAATTACTACAACATTGAATCTCTCTCTTCAGAACTATGCAAATGAATCTTTTCATAATCATCTGGTTATAATGCAAAAAAGGCTGAATGACCAATATGAAAGTGTTTCAGGGAAGAGAATTATTGAAGGAATGGCAAAAAATGAATTGAAAAAGCTAAAACTCACAGAACAGCCGGGTGAAATCAGACTTCGGCAGATTTTTGACTGGGACAGCACTTATTTTGATTTAATTTCAGTCGCAGACAGCCTCATCCATACAATTAAGTTGTTACAAGCCGGTTTGCTGGCTATTAATCCTGAAACGGGTGCTGTAAAAGCATGGGTTGGGGGGATTGATTTTAAAACTCAGCCTTACGATCAGATCCTGGCAAGAAGGCAATTGGCTTCAACATTTAAACCAATTCTCTATGCCGCCGCATTTGAAGAAGGAATCAAACCGTGTTATTATCTTGATAATGATTCAATTATCCTGAAGGATTTTGTAGAATGGAGTCCTCAGAATTTTGATAAATCGTATGGCGGAAAATATTCACTTACAGGGGCTTTAATCCATTCAATGAATATCCCAACCTTTAACCTTTTTATGAACGTGGGATTCTCCCGGCTCGATTCTTTGTGGAAAAAATTGGGGTTTTCATTTTCTCTGGAGAATAATCCTTCACTAGCTATGGGTACCGCTGAGGCAAGCGTTATGGAAGCAGCCATAGCCTACTCCTCATTTGCTAACGGAGGATACAAGATAACCCCGCAAAAAATTGTGTCAATTAAAAGTTCTGATGGAGAAGTAATCTGGCAAAATGAGTTTAGTGATGTCAAAACCAGGGTGTTAACAAATAGAACAAGCCTGTTGATGAGCGCTATTCTCCAAAGAGCAGTGAAGGAGGGAACCGGTGCTGCAATGAGTTCTGTTTATGGAGTTACGCTTCCTATGGCAGGAAAAACTGGCACCTCGCAGGATAATGCTGATGCCTGGTTTGCAGCTTTCAACCCAAGTCTGGTTATAATAAGCCGGGTAGGAGCATCACTCCCATCTGTTCATTTTAACGATGGAAGAAATGGCACAGGAAGTACGCTTGCGCTGCCACTGGTTGCGATGACATTGAAGAAAGTTCAGATGAACAGGGACTTAGCGAGGCTCCTGATTTCTTCATTCCCGGTTCTGACTCCTGAAATGGCTGCTGAACTTGATTGTCCTGATTTTAAAGAGAAGAAATTACTTGAAAAGTTTATTGACTTTTTCAAAAGGAATAAAATCAGGTACGACAAAGAGACTTCAGGTTCTGAACCGAAGAAAAAATCCATTTTTAAAAGATTATTTGGTAACAGGAAAGACTAAACTCCTGCTGGCACTTTTCTTACTTTAGTTGCCTGCTCAAAAGCATATCCCATTTTCAAAAGTTTATCTTCCTCAAAAGGTCTTACAATAAATGTCAGACTGGTTGGCTCTCCTGCCTGAGTAAAACCCATTGGAACAGTAAGGCATGGGTAGTGGGCAACAGCTGCCTGTCCGGCATTACGGTTATTGATAGAAAGGATTGCATCCAGCTTAAGTTCTGTCATAGGTTTCTCAAAAAAGCTGACACCTGCATTATGTAAGTTCATTTTTATCACACTTAACTCTTCAGGTTTTATATTTGTTTTAACGATTCCTGTGAAGAGACCTTGTCCGTATGGAATTCTTTTCAGGGAATCTTTCATATTAAAATCTACAATGTCCGATACAGATCGGAATGTAACATCATGAGATGCATATTTATTCAGATAATCGGGGAGGTCCGCTTTCATGTCGGCACTAAGTACAGAAGTGAAGCTTCCCATATTCATTTGTTCCGGTTCAAATTCAACCGCAATTCCCCCAAGAGCTATTATTTTTTCAACTGTCAGCTTATAGATCGAATCACTTATTAAAGCTTTATTAACACCAAATCGTAACCCGCTAAGAGTTCCTGTTTTTAGCTCTTCCCAGTATTTTTTATTCTTTGGATTATCCTTAGTTGCAGGATCCATTTTGTCTTCGCCGCTCATGGCGGAAAGCAAAATTGCATTATCAATAACATTCCTGGTAATAGGGCCAGGCGTATCGTAAGTAGATGATATAGGCACAATGCCACTCCTGCTTAATAAACCAACAGTAGGTTTGAGACCTGCAACGGAGCTTTTGCTTGAAGGTGATAGAATTGATCCTGATGTTTCTGTACCTACTGCTGCGGAAGCATAATTTGCAGCCATGGCAACCGCACTTCCGGAACTCGATCCGCCTGTATCAAAAATTTTACGTCCGTATGGATTAAGTGTCTGGCCGCCAATGGCACTGTAACCGTTCGGACAATCGGGAGAAAGGAAGTTGGCCCATTCACTGAGATTCGTTTTCCCCAGTATGATACCACCTTTTTCTTTAATTCTTTCTACAATAAACGCATTCGATGTTATATTGTTTTTCAGAGCAGCGGCACCAGCCGTTGTCGGCATACCCGCCATATCAATATTATCTTTTAACAGAACCGGCATACCATATATCGGATGATCCGTAACAGATTTATTTTTGTCTCTATTCCGGGCTTCACTTACGGCATCGGGATTTATGTCAATAATTGCATTAAGGAATTTGTCCCTGTCATTTTCATACTTAACGATCCGATAGAGATACCATTGTGTAAGTGTTTCATAAGTAAGGGCACCCTTTTGAACGTTTGCCTGAATCGTTGGTATGTCCTGTTCAAAGATTAAAGGCTTTAGACTCTGATAATCTTCTTCAGTGAAATTTTTTATTTGTTGCGATACATTTTTCCAAATATCATTCTTATCAGTAATTTTTGACTGGATCAGTCTGAACTGCATTTTTTTTGATGAGTGACCGGCATTTTTAACCAATTCTGCGGATTCATCGTACGGGATCCAGGTAGAAATAACCGTCTTTGGTTTTTGATTGCAGGCAAGTGAAAAGAGTAAAAGAAAGAAGATTACGTTTTTCATAATGATAATTTCATTTGTAAATTAATTATGGAGTAAATATGGGAAAAAAGGTTCAGCGACGCAATAGGAATGCTTTACAAACTTTAGGGTTTGGACGCACGACTCACGACGAAGGGGAGAAGGGGATACTGGGAGAAGAGGAGAGTTATGGAACGGAGGGCTCCCCTCCCTGGAGGGGTTCGGGGATTTTTGCAACCATCTTTGCCTTTGTATCCCTGACTTGAAAGGATTACCTGACCATTTGCTGCAGTCAGATTAAAGTAAAACTTTTCGTCTTTGCCGGTCGAAACTTGAAATTAAGGATGTGCCATTGCTTCTACATTTTATTCCTGAGAGACATTTTTCTGAGAGGTTTGTTTAAACGAATAGTGGTGAAAACGACTGCAAGGGTCATAAAGCCTCCAAATACAACCGAGGGCACTAATCCCATTAATTTAGCAGCAACCCCCGATTCGAATGCCCCAAGCTCGTTAGATGATCCGATAAATATACTGTTTACAGATGCAACCCTTCCCCGCATCTCATCTGGTGTAAACAATTGAAGAATCGTTCCCCTGATTACAACACTAATATTATCGAAGGCACCGCTGAGAATTAGCAATATACCAGAAAGAATGAAACTTCTGGAAAGTGCGAAACCAATCATACTGACACCAAATCCCAGGACTGAAATGAAGAGCACCTTCCCGGTTTCTTTCACTGGCGGATAAAACATGAGAACGAATGCCATTATCGTGGCTCCTATGGCAGGACAGGCTCTTAGTAATCCCAGTCCCTGTGGTCCGGCAAACAAAATATCAGATGCAAATACCGGAAGCATTGCGACAGCTCCTCCGAAGAGTACCGCAAACATATCGAGAGTAAATGCTCCAAGTAATTCAGGTGTTTTAAAAACAAAATTTATTCCGCTCTGTATACGGGTAAACACTCCTTCAGAACTCTCAACAACTTCATGTCTTCCCGATTTGACAAACATGATCATAAAGAAAGAAAGTGCATAAAATCCTAATACGAGAGAATAGGCCGGAATTATACCCCAGTAACCGTACACAAGTCCTCCGATTGCTGGCCCCATTACTGCTGCCACCTGCCAGCTGGCACTGTTCCATATAGAAGCATTTGCATATAAGTTCCTTGGTATAAGCTGTCCCATTAATGCAACATTTGCAGGGTTTAATATTCCACGTGCAAATCCTGTAAAAAAGATTGTTATGAAAATCGGTACGGTACCATATTTTTCAGAGTAATACCCAATATTGCCACTGTAGATCAGTAGTATCAGTGAACCCAGAATGAGTAAAATGGTAGTATAATTTACAATCTTACGACGGTTGTACAAGTCTATATAATGACCGGCAAAGAGTGATATGCTTACCTGAGGAACTACTTCTACAAGACCAATAAACCCAAGCCATAAAACATTATGGGTCAAATTATATATCTGCCATCCAACGATTACCGATTGCATGAGCGTGGCCATCGTCATCAATATGCGATAGGAGAGGTAAAAGCGGAAATTTTTAACATGCATTACTGAAAATGCTTCACCGGAAAACCAGGGTTTCATATTATTTTATTTTCACGGCAAAAGTAATTATTTGGAGAAGACAGAATGCCAAAGAAGTATATTTTTATTGTATTATGTGAAAGAGACGCATTACTAACGATTCACGACAAACGAAAGAAAAGATGGGGAAAAGGAGAGAGGGAGAAGAGGGGTTTAAGTGTGCAAGCTGTTAGTGTAATCATTATTAATATTCTGTTACCTTAATCATGCTAATTCATTATTGATTAAATTTGTTTTGAACATAAAATAAAGAGAATGAAAAATTCTGGTGACAATTCAATAATAATAATTGGTGGAGGATTTGCAGGCCTTGCTGCAGGAATTTACGCCCAACTTAACGGTTACTCCACCCAGATCTTTGAAATGCATAATTTACCGGGAGGTCTCTGTACCTCCTGGGATCGAAAAGGTTTTACATTCGATTGCTGTATCCATTGGCTGGTAGGATCGTCGCCGGAAAGCGGAATGCATGACATGTGGGAAGAGACTGGTATAGCTCAGGGTCAGGAGATTATTAATCTGGATGAATACCAACGGATTGAAGATTCAGCCGGCCGAACATTGATCTTTTATACTGATGTGAACCGTCTCGAAAAACACCTGCTCGAATTCTCCCCTCAGGATGAAAAACCCATAAAAGAGTTCATTGAGGGGATAAAAATGTGTTTCTCATTCGACTTTCCTTCGAAACATGATCCGTTTTTTGAACGATTCAGGAAACAGTCAAAGACAATATTCAACTTCGTGATTAATGGAAAGAAGATGAAGGATTGGATGAATATCACTACCGATAGTTTCTCGCAGAAGTTCAAAGACCCTTTTCTCAGGGAAGCTTTCAAAGAGATGTGGATACCAGAATTTTCTATGTTCTTTATGCTCTTCACTTTTGCGTACTTCCATAATAAAAACGCCGGTTATCCAGTTGGAGGGTCTATGCCAATGTCGAAGGCAATGGAAGCCAGATATAAAGATCTGGGAGGTCTAATACATTATAAAAATAAAGTAAATAAGATATTAACTGAATCCGGCAAAGCCATTGGTATCAGTCTGGAGGATGGAACGGAATATAATGCAAACAGAGTAATATCCGCAGCCGATGGTAAATCAACAATTTTCAGTATGCTCGACAAAAAATATGGCACAGCGAAAACATTCGAGCCTTACGAAAAATGGCCGCTTTTCCCATCGCTTATATTTGTCTCACTTGGCGTGAACCGGACTTTTGAGGACGTCCCAAAGACAGTTTCAGGACTCACTTTTCCACTTAAGCAACCGGCAGAAATAGGTGATGCTCTTCGTGATAAACTTTCCATCCATATTTATAACCAGGATTCAACAATGGCTCCCTCAGGTAAGACGGCTATCACTGTCACATTCTATTCTGATTACCAATACTGGAAAAACCTTGCCCAGAACAGGAAAGAATATCTTAACAAAAAAGAAGAAATTGGTAGAACAGTTGTTGAATTACTGGAAGAACGTTTTCCCGGAATAACATCCCTTGTGGAGGTTATTGATGTTGCCACACCGATCACATTCGAAAGGTATACCGGCAACTGGAAGGGAAGCTTTGAAGGCTGGCTCATTACACCCGAAAACGCCGGAGTAATTATGAAACCTATGTCACAAACAATCCCCGGGCTTGAAAATTTTTACATGTGCGGACAATGGGTTGAGCCGGGTGGCGGGCTACCCACATCAGTAATGTCGGGGCGAAGGTTAATAAAGAAATTGTGTAAGGAAGACGGACGGAAATTCAAAACGGAATAAATGAAGAAGGCGCAACGGTTCAACGGTGTAGCTGCTCATCCGGGGAAAGGAACTTTATGTTTCAGACAGTTTTGAAAGAGAACAAACGAACGATGGTTCAACTGTTCTTACTTCAAAACCCAGCTTTTGAGTCAAGCTCTGTGGTATTATTAATTTTCACTTTTGTCTTTTCACTTTTGTCTTTTGTCTTCAGCCTTCCGTCTTTCTCCTTCCCTGACTATCCCCCTGATATTTTCACTAACTTTGCAGATTATTAATCCTATCAGCTTTGTGATGAAAAAAATACCGGTTCAGATTAAGATCGGATCTTTAATGTTACTGGCAGTTGCAATACTTTCAGCAACCGGTTATTTATCGTACAGGAATCTCTCATCAATCGTCTCGTCAATAAGGGTAGATATGAAACCTGAACTCAGGTTATTTAGTATCCGTGACATTTCTATGGATCTGGAAAAAGCACAGAACAGTATCCGTATTTATAGAATTACCAACGATACACTCGACCTTCAGCCCTATTATTCAATCATCTCGAAGATTGACTATAAGGTGAGCCGGTTGCGTTCAGAATGCATCACCGATACATTATTGCCTGAGCAGATAGATACTATCGGCAAGCTTATTGAGGAAAATGTCGTTATCTGGAATAAACTTCTGTATCTCAATAACAATAAGAATGTTGTTGAGTACATGAATACTCTATCCGAAAGGTTGAAGACAGAGGCAGAAACTGCCAAAATACCTGAAAAGAATATCCTGAAACGAATATTCAGCCGGAGCAAAAAAACCCAGCTTAATCAGACAGAAATATTAACTGATCTTCAGGCTATTAAACTTCAGGATTCAATAACGAAAGAAAAACTCATATCCCGCGAGTCGCAGTTGGCGACTACCGGCAATGAGATAAAGGAACGGTTTTATGACCTGATAAATAAGATAGAAAACGAGATTTCGAGGCTCATTGAAGTTAAAGCTGAAGCTGCTGATAAACTTGCCAGAAAAACATATATCTGGTTGGCAATGTTCTCTTTGTCAGGAGTCTTGTTGGCAATAGTCGTAATGTTCATCATAATCAGGTTTGTGAGGAAGACGCGGTTATCGAGGATTGCTCTTGAGAATTCAAAGGATGAAGCTCAAAAACTGGCAACTGCTAAGGAGATGTTTATGGCTAATATGAGTCATGAAATACGAACTCCTGTTACAGCTATTTCAGGGTTTGCCGAGCAGCTTTTACAGGAATCATTTGATGAAAATACTACACGTTCGCTAAAGATTATTAAATCATCTTCCGACCATCTGAAGAATATTATTAATGATATCCTCGATTTTTCAAAATTGCAGAACGATAAGCTGGTACTGGAAAAAGTACACTTCAGCATCAGGCAGATACTTGAAGATGTATATGGTCTGTTTGAAAAACAGGCGCTGCGGAATAATACTATATTAAGCTTTTCATTGAGTCCTGATACGCCTCCTGTATTGCAGGGAGACCCATACCGGTTGAAACAGATAGTGATCAATCTTGTAAGCAATTCAGTTAAATTCACCCAAAACGGCAAAGTTCATTTTAGTGTGAAAAGTAATAAAACATCACCTGAGGAAATAGAGCTGATAATGGAATTCACAGATACGGGTATCGGTATTGACGAGGACAAAATTGACTACGTTTTTGAAGATTTTACGCAAGGCGAGATGAGCACTTCGCGTAAATATGGAGGAACCGGTCTCGGATTATCGATAGTAAAGAAACTGACAGATCTTCATGGAGGAACTATTAACTGTATAAGCAGGAAAAACCAGGGAACTCAGATTACAGTCAGGATTCCAATTTTGCGAGGGAATGAAAAAAATATTAAAGCAGATTTCGAAACGAACCTTATCATTCCTGAAGAGATCAGGAATCTTAAAATACTTATTGTAGATGATGAAGAATATAACCGACTTCTCTTTAAAGCTATCCTTGGCAGATGGAAAATAAAATATAGTGAAGCTTCAAGTGGTGCTGAAGCCCTGGAGCTCTTAAAAGCCGATCGCTACAATTTGGTTTTTATGGACGCGAGAATGCCAGTGATCGATGGAATAAGGGCAACACAGATCATCCGCAATGAAATGAATATAATTGAATCTGAAATGCCTGTAATTTGTATTTCAGCTGCAGCAGGGGATGAAGAATTGCAAAAATATAATAATGCGGGGATGAACGCATTCCTTCCCAAACCATTCACCGAAAAGATGTTGTTTAACATAATTCTTTCAGTAATAAGAAGTTTCGCCCCGGATACTGCGACCAAAACTATTATTAAAGAAAAAGGAAGCCCTTCCGACCCCCAAAAAATTAACCTGAATAATTTATATCATATATCAGGTGGTGATAAGCAGTTTGTAAAACAAATGCTTATCGCATTTACAGATAGTACAGAGAGCGGACTTAAAGAGATGAAAGAAGCTCTGTTAATGGGTTATATGAATCAAATTGCAGATGTTGCTCATAAATTGTTACCCCCCGCCAGGCATATTGGTGCTGTGGAATTATGCGATCTGTTGAAAAAGATTGAGGAAAGTATTCAGAACAACAGTGATAGCCTTACGGTTGAAAAACTTATTGAAGAATCACTAAAAGAATTTGAAGCTGTCAATGAACTTATTAAAAAGCAGATAGCCGAAATCAGATAAAATTCTGTTAGATCCCGCTATTTATTTATTACTTTGTGAGTTGACAAGATAATTGAGTACCCGGAAATTAAAGAATATGACTGATAAGCCTTTTAAGATTTTTGTTGTGGAAGACAGCGAATGGTATAACAGGCTTCTCGTGCATACTCTTTCATTAAATCCTGATTTTGAGATTAAGAGCTTTTCCAATGGTAAAGATTTTCTTAATTCTCTCTTTGAATCACCTGATATTGTCACTCTCGACTACCGGCTCCCTGATATGACCGGGCTTGAGCTTTTAAAAAGGATAAGGGAAGAAAACAGCGATATTCAGGTAATACTGATATCAGAACAGGGCGATATAGATACTGTAGTGAACCTGTTAAAGCTTGGAGCTTATGATTATATAACCAAATCTGATGATATAAAAGACAGACTTCTCAATACTGTTAAGAATATCCGGGATGGGATTGGTCTGAAAAGAGAGATATCTTCCCTACGCAGGGAGATACAAAAAAAGTACAGTTTCCGTCAGAGTATACTTGGCGAAAGTAAAGCTATCAAAGGGGTATATGAGCTTATTGATAAAGCTCTTGGCACAAATATCACAGTAGTTATAACAGGTGAGACAGGTACCGGAAAAGAACTGGTTGCCAAGGCAATTCATTATAATTCAAAGCGAAAGGATAAACCATTCGTCACTGTTAATGTTGCTGCAATTCCTTCAGAACTTATTGAAAGCGAATTGTTTGGTCATGAAAAGGGATCATTTACGGGTGCTTTATTCAGACGCATAGGCCGTTTTGAAGAAGCAGACGGGGGAACTCTTTTTCTGGATGAAATTGCAGAGATGGAACTGAATTTACAGTCGAAATTATTACGGGTTCTGCAGGAAAAAGAAATTGTGCGCATAGGAGGCAATAAGCCGGTGAAGACCGAATGCCGTATTGTTGTAGCAACGAATAAAAACCTGAAAGAGGAGGTAAAAAAAGGGAATTTCAGAGAAGATCTGTATTACAGGTTGCTGGGTTTGACAATTGAACTGCCACCTTTGCGTGACAGGCAAAATGATATCCTTGTTCTGGCACACCATTTCACGGAAACATTCTGCATTGAAAATAGTATTCCTTCTAAAAAGTTATCAGAAGAAACACAAAAAAAACTAATGAGCTATTCTTTCCCGGGAAATGTAAGGGAATTAAAATCGGTGATTGAACTTGCTGTTACTTTGTCGGAAAAAGATGAGATAGAACAATCCGATCTTGTTATTGACAAGGATGATCCATTGTCGACCATAGCCGACAAAGATCTGACTTTAAGGGAATACGAGTTAAAAATCATTAAAGCGACTCTTAAGAAGAATGATAACGATATAAAACTTACTGCAGAAAAGCTGGATATCGGGATTTCCACTATCTACAGGATATTAAAGGAATAATCCCTCCTAAACGGGAGGTTTTGCTCCTTCCCCCGTGGGGGAAGGTTGGGAAGGGGGTTGTTTTTTTTCTCAAAACGAGAAAAAGATTCTCAAAATGAACAATTTTCTGTTTCTTGTCAATTAATTAACATTCACATTAACAGCACGTTAATAAAATAATTCCTCCCGGGCATGCCATTTGATTAGCCTATATCAAAATAAATCAACGAGAGGAATCAATTATGAAAAACGATGAAGGAACAACATTTAAAAATGACCAGGGAGCAACTCCCAAAAAAGATGAGACTGGTATTCATAGTGGAATGAGTGAAACTACCAAAGCACGTTTTGTTGCCAGAGATGCCAGATCGGAAGGACTTAAAAAAGGAGTCTGGACGACTATAGCTGTCAGTTTAGTAATTTTGGTTACAGTCGGGATATTTGGTATTACGCGCTTTAATTCTGAAAAGCAGCAGCAGCTTGCAACTATTGAAAATCAGAAAGTTTCATATACAGAGCTGTTAACAACACGCGATTCTGTAATTAATGAATGGATAATTACATTTGATCAGATTGAAAAAGATCTGAACATGGTAAAAGAGAAAGAGAACATTATCACTGTTAATTCATCTAATGGAGAGTTTTCAAAAAGCAAAAAAGAACAAATACAAAAGGATATAGAGTATATCAATACAGTTCTTGATCAAAACAGGAAGAAAATAGCATCACTTACAGCACAGCTTAAGAATTCTGGCGGAGCAATAAAAGGCCTGCAGATAAAAGTTGCCGAACTTGAGGCTTCAATGAAACTTCGTGAAGCTGAAGTATCAGAATTAAAGCTGGCGCTTGTTGATAAAGATTTTGAAATCGGGAAACTGAATACGATTATGACCGATCAGCAGTTAGATATTGCACAGAAAGATGAGAAAATCAGTAATCAGATAAATGAAAAGAACAAAGCATATGTGGCTTATGGTACTTACAAAGATCTGAAAGCAAGAGGCCTTGTTTCGAAAGAAGGTGGATTTCTCGGACTAGGCAAGAAAGAAGCAATAACGGCAGAATTTGCAGACAGTTCATTTACTCAGGTCAATATCACCGAATTAAAGGAAATACCTGTTAATTCAAAAAATGCAAAGCTTATTTCTGAGCACCCTGCAAGCTCTTACGAAATGATAACAGATGCGGATAAACATATCTCCAGTATTGAGATAAAAGATCCTGAACAGTTCTGGAAAATTTCAAAGTATGCAGTTGTGGAAATCAAAAATTAGAAATGATGAATACTCTGATTCACAAGCTTGAATAACAGCTTGTTGATTAACAGGCCCCGCAGGGATTTTATATCTGCGGGGCCTTTTTTATAATTCCAGTTCTCTTAGCTCCGCCTCGTAATCGAACTGAAGATCTTCGTGGAGGCTGGTTGTTTTTTTTCTGATAGTCTCTGTTAATCCGACATATAGCTTCAGAAGTCCTGAATTCTTTTGAATGGATGGGCTTACTTTTTTCAGCTTTATACAAAAGTAGATCAGCAACTCCACCTCCGTCTCTTTCTTAAGGGAATATCTTATATATTTTCTGGTATTACGTAAAATCTTCCTGAGACTCTTTTTGATCAGGTACTGGCTTTTTCTGTTTCGCTCTTCAAACTGCTGATCGATATCCATTTTTACACTTTCAATGTAAGAAGCTTCGTCACCGGATTCGAACAGCAGATAAGTAAGCAACTCTTTATTTTCCTTTTTGAATTTTGAAAGACGAAGACAAAGTTCCCTTAATTCCTTCGGAGAACGATTCTCAAGATCAAGTTTTATTTCTTTAACAGTAACAGCTTTCATGGAAATAGCCTAAATCAACTCTGAATTTTTTTTATAGAAACTATCGACGGCGTAAATAAAGAGACAACTTCCGTTCGAAATCATATCTATTATTTCTTTTGAAATTTCAACCGGCAATGCGGGACATCCCCAGCTTCTTCCCAGCCTGCCATACTTTTTAATGAATTCCTGGCTAACATATTCAGCTCCATGAATTACAATTTCTCTGGCTCTGGCATTATCGTTAATCCCTTTTTCAAGTCCGTCAAGTTTCAGAGAGTATCCGTGCTTGCCTGTATAGGTTTCAGCTGTCAGGTAAAATCCGAGAGAACTTTTAAGAGATTCAGATTTGTTGGAGAATGTTGTTGCAGAGTCTCCTCCGGAGTTTTTTCCATGAGCAACAAAACTCTGAAACAGAAGCTGTTTTTTTACAATATCAATTACGAAAAACCTCTTTTCAGTAGATGGCTTTGAAAAATCAATTATAATAATTAGGTTTTTTTTCTTAATGCCATTGATCTTACTATATCCCATAATTGCTAAACTAAAGACATCAAAGGGAAGAACCTTATTCAGATGGCAATCCATCCAAAGCTGATTAATGTCTTCTGTTTTTGCCGACTGGGAATTACAGGTGTTTACAGCTGCAAAAGTTAATAATATGAACAGCAATATTTTAGAACAAGGTGTCATTTTGGTTTCAATAATTCCGCCCCGACTTTTAATAAAGAAGCCTTATCTAAACGGAATTCTTTTTTTGCATCTCTCAGAATCCAGAATATAACTGCGCTTATCAGAGCCGCAAAAAAGCACCAGACAGAAGTAAGATATTGAGTAAAGAATATTGCAGTAATAAGGCAAGACAAAAACATCAATATACCTAACAGATGGGTCCTTTGAATGCTCGAAATAAAAAGCGGAGCGATGGCAACGATTAAATAAATTATAAAGGCAGGCATTTCAAGCGATTTAGGGAAATCGCTGGTATACAGAATATGATAACCCATAATTTGCGGCGTTACATTGAAAAACAACAGAC
>Ga0209747_1000449_pt1 | contig 22593 bp, 21 predicted proteins | sample BarGraNGADG00311_FD_184498 | JGI IMG/M metagenome (GOLD analysis project Ga0209747, IMG submission 184498) | Arctic peat soil microbial communities from Barrow, Alaska - Barrow Graham LP Ref core NGADG0011-311 (SPAdes) (version 2) | ecosystem: Environmental > Terrestrial > Soil > Wetlands > Peat...
TAGCCACAGCGGACCCCTCACCCCAACCCTCTCCCCCAAGGGGAGAGGGAGCTATCAGGCGCCGCCGGGCATCATGAACGCCCAGAAAGCCACGACAGTCACCACGGCTACCGGGATGACAAAGAACGAGAAGGCCGACCGTCATCGAGATTCCGCGCCGCGCCAGGGGCCTGCTCGGGCGGCCTGCGCGCCATCCCCGGACGGCTGTCCGCCAGCGGTATGCTTATTGCTGCTCGCATCGAAATCCCCATTCGTGTTGCCTCCTGCCGCGGGAGCAACAGACAGGTTCTATTTCGGTGCGGGCGCGCAAGACCTTCCCCCGAGAGAGCTAAGAATTTAATAGGGGTCTCACTGCGGACGTGGAGCCCGCGGCCTGAATCAGGCCGGGCAGAAGATATCGAATCCCCGGTAGAACTGCTCAAGCGGGAAACCCGCCTCGATCTTTCCCAGGTAGTCCCTGTCGAACGGGTTCCTCGTAGCCTGGAGCCTCACGGCGTTAAGAGGACCGAGGACCCTGGGCCACAATAGGGGGGTCGGCGGCACCGGGTAGTCGGTGCCCTGGATGAGCCTGTCCACGAGCGGCGGCTCGAGCAGCTGTTTCCTGTACTGGCACCTGACCACGTTTGCGATCGCGGAGGTGTCGGCATACAGGTTCGGGTACTGCTCGCACATGCGGACCATGTTCGGGAAGTACTCGACCTTGTCGAAGTAACCGCTCGTGCCGGCGTGGCCGCCTACGACCGTGAGGCCCACGTCGAGTGGCAGGCGCAGCCGCTCAGGGTCGCCGAGCGACTGGTCGACCACGAAGACCGAATGCTCGTAGCCGGTGTGGCTCGTGAGCACGAGGCCGAGCTCTTTCATCTTCCGGTAGAACGGCTCGTACCGCTCGTCCCCCGGGTCGATGCCCATCGAGGGCGGCACCCACTTCACGCAGGCGGCCCCCTCTGCCGCGCAGCGCTCCAGCTCGTCGATGGCGTCCGGGCGCGCCGGGTGGATGCTCGCGCCGAACACGAAGAGGTCAGGGTAACGCTTTACTGCTTCAATGGCCCAGTCGTTCGAGACAAGCGCCTCCGTGCGGGGGTCGAGTTCCCCGCGCTCGTCGTAAAGCCCATCCATCGCGAACACCAGCGCCTTATCCAGGTATTTCGAGTCTTCAACCAACTTTGCCAGGTGGTCGACGTAGGCGATGTCAAAGACTTCGTCGGTCACGCGGGAGCTCACCCCGACCACCATCTTCATGTACGCGGCGATCAGCCCGTTCTTCCTTTTATCGGCGACAAAGCACTTGTGCTTCGGGGCGTCCATCGCGATGAGGTGGACGTGGGCGTCCAAGCGCAGGCGTTTCTCGCTGGCATCCATTGGATCTCCCGTTACTGTGACATTCCCGTCATGTGATGGCCGGCGCGTTTAGCGAGACCAGCAGCTTGTTGACGTCTTCCCTCGCGCGGTTGCGAGGTATCACGGCCACGAAGCCGCCCTTGTCGATGATTATCTCTTCGGGCATCAGGCCCAGCGCCAGGATGCGGTTCAGCATCGGCACCCTGATCCAGGCCTCGAGGACATAACCGCCCTGCGCCGAGGAGATCCTGACCATCTGGGGCGCCACCCAGAAACCTGTCCCCCTCTGGTACAAGCGCGATGTCTGGTCCTGGCCTCTCAGCTCGTAGCCCGACATAGCAGCCCATTTGTCGGCCGCGTCCCATATCTCGGCACCCGCCTGGATCTGCCGGACCGTCCTGCCTTTTACAGTCATCCTGGAGTCCCTTTCATCTCCGTTCGCTGCTCCGCGATGCAGGTCAAGTAGATGATACAAGCGGACCCGGCGCACCGCCACCCCACGTCCGTCGCGGCCCTTTGTTACAGCATTGTTAAGCATGCTCAGATTCGATTGACATCGGTATTACTGCGAAGCATGATATAGGTTCAATAATGAACCATGACGGAGGTGGCAGTTGGACGCCGTATATATCGTTGCGCTGCTCGCTGCGCTGGGAACGCTCCTGTTGCTGGTCAAAGCTTGCCAGAAGTTCTAGGGATCACATGGAACAGATAATTGTCGGAGTAATCGGGCTTGGCCTGCTGGGATACCTCTTCTATGCGCTGATAAGGCCGGAGAGGTTCTAGGTGCGGCGATGACAGTCTGGGGCTGGATAGAGATCGCCATCGTCGTGGTGGTGGTCACCCTCCTCGTAAAACCCATCGGGACATACCTTTACAAAGTGTTCGAGGGAAAGAAGGCCTTCGGCGACCGTGTTTTCGGTCCCATCGAGCGCCTGCTGTTCCGCATCCTCTCCATAGACCCGCGGACCGAGTACGGATGGTCCGGATACATCGTCCGCATGATCGTCGTCGATTTCGTCATCATGTTCTTCGCGTACCTGGTCCTGCGCGTGCAGGGGCATCTGCCGCTCAACCCGGTGGCAATACCCGGCATGCACCCCGACCTGGCGTTCAACACGGCCATCAGTTTCGGAACCAACACCAACTGGCAGGCGTATGCGGGCGAGATCCAGGTCTCCTACCTGTCGCAGATGATCGTGATGACGATGGCCATGTTCACGTCAGCCTCGGCGGGCCTCGTGATAGGCATCTCGTTCATGCGAGGGATCTCGCGCAAGGGCACCCCATACATCGGCAACTACTACGTCGACTTCATCCGCGCGATCGTGCGGGTGTTTCTGCCCCTGGCCCTCATCCTGACGATCATCGTAGTCCCACTGGGCGTGGTTCAAACGTTGAAGGGGCCGGCCAAGGTCACAACCCTGGAAGGTAAGACACAGGAGATACCCAGGGGGCCTGTCGCGAGCCTTGAGACGATCAAGCATCTCGGCAACAACGGCGGGGGCTTCTTCAACGCCAACGCGGCCCATCCTTTCGAGAACCCTAACCCGATCACCAACATTTTGTTCTTGATCGCGATGTTCCTCATCCCCGCTTCCATGACGCAAACATTGGGGAAGTATCTCAAGAGCTCGAAGCAGGGCTGGGTCATATTCTTTGCTTTGCTTATTCTGTTCATTCTGCTGGTCAGCCTCACCTACACGTTCGAGGCAAACGGCAACCCCAAGATCGCAAAACTAGGGGTAAACAACAGCGCGGGCAACATGGAGGGAAAGGAAAGCCGCTTCGGAGTGGCGGACTCGTCTGTCTTCGGCGCGACGACGGTCAGCGCCACGACCGGCAGCGTTAACTCCATGCACTCGAGCTATACGGCAATGGGCGGCATGATGCTGCTCTCTGGAATGATGCTCAACGTCATCTACGGGTCGTGCGGGGCGGGGATGACCAACATTCTTATGTACGTGGTGCTAACGGTGTTCATTGCCGGGTTGATGGTCGGGCGGACCCCCGAGTTCGTCGGTAAAAAGATCGAATCCCGCGAGGTGAAGCTGTCGGTGATCGCGCTGCTCGCGCACCCTATCACGATCCTTGCCTTTGTCGCCCTGGCGGTGGTGGTCCCCGCGGCCCGTCAGGCGGTTCTGAACCGGGGTCCGCACGGACTCACCGAGATCGTGTATTGTTACACGTCCGCGGTCGCCAACAACGGCAGCGCTTTTGCCGGGCTCGCCGTGAACTCGGGCTTCTACAACATCACCACGGGACTCGCGATGCTCGTCGGACGCTATGTGGTCTTCATCCCGATGATCGCGGTCGCCGGCTCGCTCGCCCAGAAGCAGACCGTTCCGCCGTCCGAGGGAACGTTCCGCACCGACAATGGTCTGTTCGCCGGCCTCCTGGTCGGTGTAATCGTAATTATCAGCGCCCTGACGTTCTTCCCCGTTCTGGCCCTCGGGCCCATTGCGGAGAAGCTCGGGCACCTTTTCTAGAAGAAGAGACAAAGAATGGCGGCTGAAGAAACGAGGAAAAGCAGAGGGCCAGGTTTCCTGGATGCCAAGCTGGCGCGCCAAGGCGTCATCGACTCCTTCAAGAAGCTGGATCCGAGGCACATGATCCGAAACCCCGTCATGTTCCTCGTCGAGGTCGGGGCCGTCGTCACGACATATTTCTTCATCAAGTCCCTTGTCGTCGGCGGGACCTCGGTGGCATTCCCGCTCCTCATCGCCATCTGGCTCTGGTTCACGGCTCTCTTCGCGAATTTCGCCGAGGCGGTCGCCGAGGGGCGGGGGCGGGCCCAGGCGGAGACTCTGCGCAAGACGCGGGTGGAGACGACAGCCAAGCTTATCCAGCCTGACGGCTCCACCAGGGAAGTCTCGGCCGGCGAGTTGCGCAAAGGCGATAAGGTCCTTGTCGAAGCGGGTGACCTGATCCCCGGGGACGGTGAAGTCTATGAAGGCATCGCAAGCGTTGACGAGGCCGCGATAACGGGAGAGTCCGCTCCGGTCATCAGGGGCTCCGGCGGTGACTTCAGCTCGGTCACCGGGGGGACGCAGGTGCTGTCAGACTGGCTCAAGGTCGAGATATCCGCGGACCCCGGGCAGAGCTTCCTCGACAAGATGATCGCGCTGGTCGAAGGCGCGGAGCGCCAGAAGACTCCCAACGAGATCGCTCTGACCATCCTGCTTATCGCCCTCACGATCATCTTCGTGGTGGTCATCCTGGTCCTGCCGCCGATAAGCGGCTACCTCAGCGCCAAGCCAACCATCACGGCGCTTGTAGCCCTCCTCGTCTGTCTCATACCGACGACAATCGGCGGACTGCTGTCCGCTATCGGCATCGCGGGCATCAACAGGCTGACCCAGTACAACGTCCTGGCGATGTCGGGTCGGGCGGTCGAAGCAGCCGGCGACATCAATACCCTGTTGCTCGACAAGACGGGCACGATCACGTTCGGGAACAGGTTCGCGAGCGAGTTCGAGCCTTTCGGCGATCACACCGAGGAGGAGGTCGGGAGCTCGGCCATTCTAGCTTCCCTCGGCGATGAGACACCCGAGGGCCGTTCGATACTGGACCTCGGCGAGAAGCTCGGGATCAAGGTGGATAAGCCCGAGGGAGGCACGGTCGTCCCGTTCACGGCGGAGACGCGCATGAGCGGCCTCGATCATGCGAGGAACAGCTACCGCAAGGGCGCGGCAGACGCGATCGCGGAGTATGTACTGGCTTCGGGGAAGGAGTTGCCCTCCAATTACCAGGAAGGCGTCGACTTCATCGCGCAGCAAGGATCGACCCCCCTCGCCGTGGCGGTGAACGGTGAGGCCATCGGCCTCGTGGAGTTAAAAGACCTGGTGAAACCGGCGATCAGCGAGCGCTTCGACAGGTTACGCGCGATGGGCATCAGGACCGTTATGATAACCGGTGACAACCCGCTGACCGCGAAAGCTATTGCCAGCGAGGCCGGCGTCGACGACTATGTCGCCGAGGCCAAGCCCGAAGACAAGATGGGCATCATCCGCAAAGAGCAGGCCGAAGGCAAGCTGGTGGCGATGACGGGCGACGGGACCAACGACGCGCCCGCTCTCGCGCTTGCAGACGTCGGACTGGCCATGAACAGCGGAACGCAGGCGGCGAAAGAAGCCGGCAACATGGTGGACCTCGACTCCGACCCCGCGAAGCTCATCGAGGTGGTCGAGATCGGGAAGCAACTGCTCATCACCCGTGGAAGTCTGACCACTTTCAGTGTCGCAAACGACGTTGCGAAGTACTTTGCGATCATTCCCGCCATGTTCATGATCGCGATCCCGGGGCTTAAGGCGCTCAATATCATGAAGTTGTCCACGCCGCAGAGCGCCATCCTGTCGGCGGTTATTTTCAACGCCATTATCATCGTCCTCTTGATCCCCCTGGCTCTCAAGGGCGTGAAGTACAGGCCCATGGGGGCGAGCGCCATACTCCGCAGGAACGTCCTGATCTACGGAGTCGGTGGGCTCATAGCGCCGTTCATCGGCATCAAACTTATTGACATGCTGCTGAAGCTTGTCCATTTCGGGTAGGAGGAGAATTGTCTGACGTCAAGAGGATAGCCAAGCTGCTGGTCCTGGTGGTCGTCGTACTGGGCATCGCGTATCCTCTGCTGATGGTCGGCGTCGGCCGCATCGCAGGCACGCGCGCCGACGGTAACATCCTCAAGGTCAACGGCAAAGCAGTAGGGTCGCGCGAGATCGGCCAGAACTTCACATCGAAGATGTTCTTCCACGGCAGGCCGTCGGCCTCGAACTACGACGCCATGAAAAGTGGCGGGACCAACCTCGGACCCAACAGCCCTCAGCTCCTGCTCGATGTTAAAGCGCGGATCAAGCTTCTGGAGAAAGAGAACCCTGGGCTCAAGACCAACCAGATCCCCGTTGAGCTGGTGACGTCATCGGCGTCCGGCCTGGATCCCAACATCAGCCAGGCATCAGCTTTGCTTCAGGTGCCGCGCATAGCGGCCGCGAACCATGTTTCGCAAGCGACGTTGCGAGACCTTGTAAAGAAAAACACTCACGGGCGTTTTCTGGGAATCTTCGGTGAGCCGACAGTGAACGTGCTGGACCTCAACATCCGTCTCGTCAACCTCCGGGAGGGGTAAAGTGCGCAATGTGATCACGATCTCGCGTCAGAAAGGAAGCGGCGGCTCGTGGATAGCCGGGGAGCTGGCCCGGCGCCTGTGCTGGAGGCTCGTCGGCAAAGACCTCATCACTGAAGCCGCAAGCAAGGCCGGGATCGACGAGGCCAAGATGCAAAGAGTCTTCGAAGCCAGGGTAAGCCTGCAGGACCGCATGACCTTTCAGCAGAGATCGGCGAAATACGTCGAAGCGATGTCGACCGTGATGTGCGAGGAGGTCGAAAAAGGTGACGTTGTGCTTCTCGGCAGGGGCGCAGCCGTGATCCTGGCCGAGGACCGGAGGCTGTTCAGGGTCCACCTGGTCGCAGACCTCGACACCCGCATCAAGCGGATCGCTTCAGAGCAGAAGCTAAAGGGCGAGAAGGGGCTGGAAGAAGCGCGCAGGCTGTGCAACGGGTCAGACTACGCGAGAGCCACGTTTCACCAGTACTTGTTCAACGTCGACTGGAACAGCCCGCTGCTCTACGACCTGGTGCTGAACACATCCGAGGTGACACTGGACCAGGCAACGGAAGTGATCGTCAGGGGTTTCGAAGCTGTCCAGGAGATGGGCCTTCGCTGCGAGGACTAAAGCGCAGGCGTCAAGCCTGGTCTTCTCTTGGTGACGGTGCGACAACAAGCACGTTGATTGGGCTCTCCATGTGGATCAGCTCGTCGGTGAAAGAAGATCCCATCAGCTTTCTCCAGCGTGGCTGATTCGGCGCCCCGGCGACTATCATGTCGATCTCGTTCGCGGTCGCGAACTCCATCACTATCTGAGCGAGGTGCGTCCCGGCGGCGCTGAACAGGATGTTCACCTTCCCACCCAGCTCTTCCACAAGCCACATGTTCTTTGAGAGCTGCTTGAGCGCCTTGTCCGTGAAATCGGACTCCTTGGGCGACTCGACGTAGACGGCGGTCCACTCGGTGTCGAGCCCTGAAGCAAGCGAGTTCGCGATGCGCACCAGGCGCTCCGACGTTTCGCTGGGAGTGATGCAGACAAGTATCCTGGAACCGATCGGCACCGCGCGCTTGACCGCCGTGGGCTCTTTGTAGGAGCGCAGGTCTCCCTCTACGTGCCGTGCGGTGTAGCGCAGGGCGAGCTCGCGGAGCGCGAATATGTTTCCCTTCTGGAAGAAGCGCCGCATCGCCTGCTCGGCCTTCTCGGGAACGTATACCTTTCCCTCACGAAACCTCTTGAGCAACACTTCCGGGGTGATGTCGACGAGCTCGACCTCATCGGCCGTCTCCAGAAACCTGTCCGGCACCGTCTCGGCTACCTTGACGCCGGTTATCTGCTGCACGACGTCTTTCAGACTCTCGACGTGCTGAATGTTCAGGGTGGCAAGGACTTCGATCCCGCAGTCGAGGATCTCCTCTACGTCCTGAAATCTCTTGGTATGCCTCGAGCCGGGGACGTTTGTGTGGGCCAGCTCATCGACAAGGACGGTCCTCGGGTGACGCTCGATTATCGCATCGAGGTCCATCTCGAGGAACCTTACTCCCTGATACTCGATCTCGCGGCGGGGCATAACCTCGAGCCCTGTGAGCAGGGCTTCCGTCTCTACGCGGCCGTGGGTCTCCGCGATGCCCACCACCAGGTCGGCGCCGGATGCCTGAAGCTCCTGAGCCTGGCTCAGCATGCGGTATGTCTTGCCCACGCCGGCGGCGGCTCCGAGGAAGATCTTCAGCCTGCCTCTCGCGGGCTTGTACTCCTTCTCCTTTTCCTGCGAGCTGACAGGCAGGAGGAGCTCTTCGCTTTCGACAGGCTCGACGTCATCGATCACAGGCGGCTACTTTCCAATAGCGCGAGGCTCGTCGCGGCCGCGGCCTCTTCAGTCACTGCTCCCCAGAACATTCTCGAGCGCCTGCTGGTTGTTCACGTTTGTCATGGCGAGGACCCGGTCGCCTTTATTGAGGACCGTGTCCGCGGCGGGGATCATCATGGCGTCCTCCCTGACGACCGTCACAATCACCGTCTCGGGAGGGAGGGCGAGCTCGGACAGCTTTTTGCCCACCGCCGTCGCGTCTTCCGGCAGGGTTATCTCGACCAGACCGATGTCGCTGGCGCGCAGCTTCATCACGGTTATGACTTCGCCGAGGGTCACCTCTTCGTCAACGATCCTCGAGATGATCTCAGGAGAGCTCACGCCGACGTCCACGCCCCAGCTCGGCGTGAACAGCCACCTGTTCTTGGGGTTGTTTACACGGGACACGACCTTTGGAACTTCGTAGGTGAACTTGGACAGGTAGGAGACCACAAGGTTGTCCTCATCATCACCCGTGACCGCCAACACCAGGTCGACGACCGATACGCCCGCCCCCTCAAGCACCGGAGGCTCGCAGCCGTCGCCGTTGATCACATTGACGTTTTCCAGGATCCCCTCGAGGACTCGGCTCTTGTCGATGTTCTGTTCGATCAAGGTCACGTCGTGCTTCTCATCGAGCATCTCGGCCAGGTAGGCACCCACCTTGCCGCCGCCCACGATAATGACCCGCATCAAAGCCTCCTTGGAATCAGGAAGTGAAGAATGTCTGCCTGAGCTTGTTCACGTGAGCCCGGTTGACTACGACGTGCGCCAGGTCGCCTTTCTCGAAGACTGAATCCTCCACGGGCATGAAGACCTCACCGGCACGCTCGATGGCTACGACATTGACCTCGCCGCTGATCTCGAACTCGCGGACTTTTCTGCCGGCCAGCTTGGCCGGGATGTGGATGTCCAGCTCGAGGAGCTCCGCTTCGATGGCGCCGTGCTTCTCTGCTGGAATCTTGCCCTCGACCATGAGGATATCGAGGATCCTGTTCACGCCCCAGGTGACCGGGGCGACCGTCGGTATGCCCATGCGCTTGTAGATCTCCGCCCTCCGGGGGTCATAGATCCGCGCGATGACCTGCGGGACGTTGAAGACGTCCTTTGCCACTTTGGAGGCGACGAGGTTCGAGTTGTCCCCGCTGCTCACGCCTATGAAAGCATCTGCGTTCTCGATGCCGGCATCTATCAGCGTGTTGCTGTCGAAACCGATCCCGGTCACCGTCTTGCCTTTGAAATCAGCGCCCAGCAGGTGAAACGAGTCCGGGTTCTTGTCGATTATCGCCACAGAGTGCCCTTGCCGGGACAAGTGCTGGGCAAGCCTCGAGCCTGCCCTTCCGCATCCCAGAATCACAATATGCATCGGATCGCTCCTCGGTCATCAGTGCCTGAAGTGCCTGCGGCCCGTCATCACCATCGACATCCCGTGCTTCTTGCACGCCGCGAGCGCATCGTCGTCTTTCTTTGAGCCACCTGGCTGAATAACCGCCGCGGCGCCAGCCCCCGCGACCTTCTCGACAGCGTCGGGGAACGGGAAGAAAGCATCCGACGCGACCGAGCACCCTTGCGCGCGGTCGCCCGCCTTCTCTACCGCTATCATAGCTGAATCGACACGGCTCATCTGCCCCGCGCCCACTCCGATGGTGGCTTTGTCCTTTACCAGCACGATCGCGTTCGACTTCACGTGCTTGCAGATCTTCCAGGCGAACAAGAGGTCGTCCCACTGCCCGGGAGTCGGCTCGTTGTCGGTGACCACTTTCCAGGCCGACCTGTCATACGGGTCGGTGTCATAGTCCTGCGCGAGAAGGCCGCCGTGGATCCGGCGGAAGTCCTTGCCGCCGGCCTGCGGCAACTTCACGTCGCCCATCTCGAGGATGCGGATGTCCTTCTTCTCCTTGAGGACCTCGAGCGCGTCCTTGTCGTATGACGGCGCGAGCAGGAGCTCGATGAAGTTGGGCTTCATAGCCTCGGCAGTGGCTTTGTCCAGCGGTCGGTTGACCGCGATGACCGAGCCGAACGCCGAGATGGGGTCGCAGTCGCGTGCCTTCGTGTAGGCGGTCGCAAGGTTGTCGTCGACTGCCGCGCCGCACGGGTTGTTGTGTTTGATGATGATGCACGCCGGCTCCTCGAACTCGAGGCAGCAGTTCCAGGCCGCCTCGCCGTCCAGCACGTTGTTGAAGGAGACCGCGGGCCCGTGGACCTGTGGGGCCGTCGCCAGGGACGTGCCCTTGGCACCCAGTTCGCGGTAGAGGGCGGCCGACTGGTGCGGGTTCTCGCCGTAGCGCAGCTCCGAGACCTTCCTGAAAGCCGGGACCAGCGAGTCCAGGAACTCGCCGCCCAGGCCTTCCTGCTCGGTCAGGTACGCGCTGATCATCGCGTCGTACTCCGCCGTGTGGGTGAACGCCTCGCGAGCCAGGTCGCGGCAGGTCTCGGCGCTGATCTCGCCGTTGAACTGCTTCATCTCCTCCACGATCGGCTTGTAGCGCTCGGGGTTGACCACGATCGCAACGGAGGCGTGGTTCTTTGCGGCCGCGCGAACCATCGTGGGGCCGCCGATGTCTATGTTCTCGATCGCGTCTTCCCGCGTGACACCGGGCTTCGCGATCGTCTGCGCGAACGGGTAGAGGTTGACGACGACCAGGTCGATCGGAGTGATCTTCTGGAAGTCCAGCTGGCGCAGGTGCTCGGGCTTGCTCCGGTCGGCGAGTATGCCCCCGTGGACCTTGGGGTGAAGGGTCTTGACCCGGCCGTCCAGCATCTCGGGGAACCCGGTCACCTCGGCGACCGGGACGGCCTTGACGTTCTCTTCCTTGAGGAGCTTGTAGGTGCCCCCGGTCGAGATTATCTCGACGCCCATAGCGGTGAGCTCGCGGGCGAGCCACACCAGGTCGGTCTTGTCCGAAACGCTAACCAGCGCCCGCTTGATCTTAGGCATTATTCCTCCTGTTATCGCTAACCGGGCAGCACCCTGACGCGCCGCCCCTCTACTATGAGCCGCCCCTCAGCGAAGAGCCGTATAGCCTTCGGGTAGATCCTGTACTCGGACAGGTGGATTCGGTTGTGGAGCGTCTCTACGTCGTCGTCCTCGTCCACTTCCACGGCTTCCTGGGCAATTATCGGCCCGGTGTCGAGCCCCTTGTCGACAAAATGGACCGTCACCCCCGTGACTTTGACCGCATGCTCAAGCGCGTCGCGCACTCCTTGCTCCCCCGGAAAACACGGGAGCAGCGCCGGGTGGATGTTCATGATCCGGCCGGGGAAAGCGTCGACTATCTCATCCCCGACCAGCTTCATGTAGCCTGCGAGGACCACGAGGTCCACTCCTGCAACGCCCAGCGCCGCCAGTATTGCCCTGTCGAAGGCCGGCCTGTCAGGGTAGTCGGAGAGCTCGATGACCTTCACGGGGATGCCCCTGCGCTCGGCTCGCTCGAGCGCAAAAGCGCCAGGCTTGTCGCTGATGACCAAGGCGATCTCGGCCGGCACCCCGCCGTCTTCGATGGCCTGCGCTATGGCCTCGAGGTTCGTCCCCGAACCCGACGCGAGCACGCCGAGCCTCGTCCTCTTCTCAGGAAGCGCCATGCCATCTCCCACAGCTAGTTGTATTTTACGGGGCCGCCGCCCGGGGCGATCTCGCCGATCTCGAATGCGCGGTACAGGTTCAGGTCCAGGACCTGAAGCGCCTTTCGGACCTGGCTCGGCGGCACCACCAGGAGCATCCCCACGCCCATGTTGAACGTTTCGAGCATATCGAAAAGGTCGATGTCCCCTACCCGCTGCAGGAAGGTGAAGATGTTCTTGACCGGCCAGCTGCCGTAGATGATCTCGGCGTGCATGTTGTCCGGGATGGCGCGCGGGAGGTTGTCCGTTATCCCGCCCCCGGTCACGTGCGCCGCCGCCTTCACGTCGCACTCCCTCATGACCTCGAGCACGCCGCGCGTATAGATGACCGAGGGGGTGAGGAGCTCGAGCCCGAGCGGGTTCGCGAGCTCCTTGGTGTGGTTGTCCAGGTTAAAGTCGCCTTCCTCGAACAGCAGCTTGCGCGCCAGCGAGTACCCGTTCGAGTGGAGCCCCGAGGAGCCGATGCCTATTATCCTGTCCTCGGGTTTCACCCGGGTGCCGTCGACTATCTTGTCCTTCTCAACGACGCCCACGCAGAAGCCCGCGAGGTCGTATTCGTCCGGGTCCATCACGCCGGGGTGCTCCGCGATCTCTCCGCCGATCAGCGAGCATCCAGCCTTGATGCAGCCGTCAGCGACCCCGCCGACGATGCTTGCGATCTTTTCGGGCACGACCTTGCCCGTTGCGATGTAGTCCTGGAAGAAGAGCGGCTCTGCGCCGCAGGTGACGACGTCGTCCGCGCACATAGCGACGAGGTCAATCCCTACCGTGTCGTGCTTGTCCAGCATCTCCGCGAGCTTCAGCTTGGTGCCGACGCCGTCGGTGCCCGATGCGATGACCGGGTTCTTGTACCTGGAGAGGTCCAGCTCGAAGAGCGCGGAAAAGCCGCCGATCCCGGTGATGACCTCCGGGCGTATGGTGTTCGCCACCTTCTCCTTGATGAGCTCGACCGCTTTGTCGGCCGCGGCTGTGTCCACCCCGGCCCACTTGTAGTCCTTGCCTTGCTGGCCTTTCTCGTCCGGCACGGCACCCGCCCCCCTTTAAGCCCGCGTCTTCTCCTCCAGCCGGAACTTGGACATCTTGAAGTCTTCCGGCACTTCCATCGGGTAGTCCCCGTCGAAGCAGGCCGTGCAGAACACGTCCTTGCCGGCGCCGCACGACTTCACCAGGTTGTCCATGCTCAGGTAGTGCAGAGAATCCGCGCCCAGGAATTCCCTGATCTCCTTGACCGACAGGCGCGAGGCGATGAGCTCGCTGCGCACAGCCGTGTCGATGCCATAGAAGCACGGGCAGCTGATCGGGGGTGAGCTCACCCTCATGTGGACTTCAGCCGCTCCCGCTTCTTTCAGAATCTCTACGATCTTGCGGCTCGTCGTGCCGCGCACGATCGAGTCGTCCACTACGACCAGGCGCTTCCCCTTGATGACCTGCGTCAGGGGGTTCAGCTTCAGCCTGACGCCGAGCTGCCTGATCGACTGCGTCGGCTGGATGAAAGTCCTGCCGATGTAGCGGTTCTTGATGAGCCCCTCGCCGAACGGTATCCCCGACTGCTCGGCGAAGCCGATGGCCGCAGGCACGCCCGAGTCGGGAACGGGGATGACGATGTCCGCTTCCACCGGGGACTCCTCGGCCAGGTGCATGCCCATCTCTTTGCGGGCCACGTAGAGCACCTGGTCGTAGAGAACCGAGTCCGGGCGGGCGAAATATATGAACTCGAAGATGCACAGGGAGGGCCTCGCGCGTTCCGCGAACCTCCAGGACTTGATGCCGTCGCCGTTCACCTGTACCAGCTCTCCGGGCTCGACCTCGCGGATGAACTTCGCGCCCACGACGTCCAGCGCGGCGGTCTCGCTCGCGATGAAAGTCGCGCCGTTGCGCTGACCGATGCACAGGGGCCGTATCCCGTACGGGTCGCGCATGCCGAACAAGCCCTCTTCGGTGAGCATGACCGCGGAATATGCGCCACGCAGGCGCGGGAACATCTCCGCGACGGCCTCGGCTGTGGTCGCCGCCTGTGAGAAGTTCAAAAGGGAGCTCATGACCTCGGTGTCGGTTGAAGAAGTGAATGTCGCGCCCCGCTCGGTCATCCACTCGCGGAGCATCTCGGTGTTCACAAGGTTACCGTTGTGCGCGAAAGCGTGGGGGCCCCGGCTCGTGCTGTCGTACATCGGCTGCGCGTTCTCCCAGTACGTCGAGCCGGTGGTGGAGTAGCGGACGTGCCCGATGGCCGAGTGGCCGCGCAGACTCACAAAGCTGTTCTCGTTGAAGACCTGGGACACAAGACCCATGTCCTTCACGACGAGGATCCCGTTCCCGTCAGTCACCGCGATCCCGGCGCTCTCCTGCCCCCGGTGCTGCAGGGCGTACAGCCCGAAGTACGTGACGCGGGCGACCTCCTCGCCCGGAGCCCACACTCCGAATACGCCACAGGCCTCCTCAGGCGAGTCGCTTTTGAACGAGCGCGCGTTTGATTCTTTCACAGTGTAATTATCCCCTAACGTCGAAAAGGTGGTATTGAGATATGACAGAAACGCGAGAACTGCAAAATTGTACTTCTCCCCCGTTTGCATGCACGCGGACTGAGAACTTGCGATCCAACTTCGACCTCGTTCCTCGTTCCTTGGTTCAAGACAAACGGGGAGGCACCTCTAGTGGTGCGCCCCGGCGATCATTTTCTCGAGCGCCGTGTCGTACACGGCCTTCATCTCGTCCAGCTCGACCTCGAAAGCTTCGTCGACGTCCAGGAGCTGGCCCCCGACTTCGCCCAGCACCCTCAAGGACACGCCCTTCTCGTCGGCCAGGCGCGTGAAGGCGGGCATGTTCTCGGCCGTGACGCTGACGAGCGCCCTGGCCTGGGTCTCGCTGAAAAGCTCAACGTGCGGCTGGAGGGTCCCCTCGAGCTCGACCTGCGCGCCGATGCCTCCCTGGAGGCACGACTCGGCGAGAGCCACCGCGAGGCCGCCCTCCGACAGGTCGTGCGCCGATGCCAGCAGGTGCTGGGTCGCAGCCCCCGTCAGCAGCCCGACCAGCGCCCTCTCGGCGTCCCAGTCGATGGCGGGCGGCTTGCCGGCGACCTTGCCGTGCAGGACCTTCAGGTACTCGCTCCCTCCGAGCTCATCGCGCGTCTCACCCAGGAGGACCACCTTGTCGCCTTCGCTCCTGAAGGCCGACTGTACGCGGTCGTCGACGTCCTCCATCAGGCCGAGCATCCCGATCACCGGCGTGGGATAGATCGCCTCTCCGAAGGACTCGTTGTAGAAACTGACGTTGCCGCCCACGACCGGCGTGTCGAGCTGCCTGCAGCCCTCCGCGAGGCCCTCGACCGCCTGGATGAACTGCCAGAAGATGCCCGGTTTCTCGGGGTTGCCGAAGTTGAGGCAGTTTGTGATGGCGATGGGCATGGCGCCCGTGCACGCCACGTTGCGCCCGCTCTCGGCCAGCGCCACCTGGGTGCCGACGTACGGGTCGAGGTAGACGTAGCGGCCGTTACAGTCGCACGAGAGGGCCAGGCCCGCGCCCGTCTCCTTGACGCGCACCACGCCCGCGTCGCCCCCCGGCAACTCGACCGTGTTCACCCTGACCATGTGGTCGTACTGCTCGAACACCCAGCGCCTGGAACAGATGTTGGCCGAGCCGAGGAGCGTCATGAGCGCGTCCTTGAGGTCGGCCGGCGCCGGAAGCGTCGACGGGTCGAAGGCGCTCACTTCGTCGAGGTATGCCGGCCGCTCCGCGGCCCTGTGGTACTCCGGGCCCTGCGCGAGAGAGCTCGCCGGCACGCTGGCCACAACCTTGCCGTCCCTGATGAGCCTCAGGTCGTCACCCTCGGTGACCTTCGCGAGCGGCGTCGCGTCGAGGCCCCACTTCTCGCAGATCCCCATGACTTCTTCGAGGTTGTCCGGAGAGCAGAGCGCGAACATCCTCTCCTGCGACTCGGACATCATGATCTCGATCGGCTCCATGTCCCGCTCGCGCAGGGGGACCTTCGACACGTCAACGTCCATGCCGCACCCGCCGCGCTCCGCGGTTTCGCAGGTCGCGCAAGTGAGGCCCGCGCCGCCCAGGTCCTGTAGCCCCAGCAGAAGGTTCTTGTCCAGCATCTCGAGGCACGCCTCGATCTCGAGCTTCTCGGTAAACGGGTCTCCGACCTGGACGCTCGGGCGCTTCTCGGCGCTGGTCTCGTCGAACTCCTGCGATGCCAGCACGCTCACGCCGCCGATGCCGTCGCGGCCTGTGCTCGAGCCCATCAGGATGCCGATGCTGCCCGGGACGGACGCCCGCCCGAATATGAGGCGCTCCTTCGGCATGATGCCGAGGCACATCACGTTGATAAGGGGGTTCTCCTCGTACGCTTCTTCGAAGTAGAGGTCCCCTCCCACGGTCGGTATGCCGAGGCAGTTGCCGTACGAGGCGATGCCCGCGACCACGCCGTCCAGCAGGTAGCGCGTCCGGGGGCTGGAGAGAGAGCCGAACCTCAAGGGGTCGAGGCTCGCGATCGGCCGGGCTCCCATCGTGAAGATGTCGCGGACCATTCCGCCGACCCCGGTCGCCGCCCCCTGGAACGGCTCGACCGCGCTCGGGTGGTTGTGCGACTCCATCTTGAAGACGACTGCGTACCCCTTGCCGATGTCGACGACGCCGGCGTTCTCCCCGGGGCCGAGGATCATCCTCGCGCCTTCCGTCGGGAGCTTGCGCAGTTGTTCCTTCGAGCTCTTGTAGCTGCAGTGCTCGGACCACATGACCGAGTACATGCCCAGCTCGACCTTGTTAGGCTCGCGGCCGAGCACCTGCTTGATCTGCTCGTACTCCTCCGCCGTCAGCCCCAGTTCCTCGTAAAGCTCTGGCAAAGCCACCACTCCCGTGCTTGTCAGCCGCCGCCCAACGGCGGGAATATCGACACTACGTCATCCGGCTTGAGCCTGGTGCGCTTGCCCTTCATGTGCACCACGTTCTTCCCGTTGACGAGCACCGTGCTTATCTTGATGTACTTGTCCAACTTGCCGTCGTAGTCGCGCTCCAGGGTTTCAAGAAGCTCCTTGACGGTCTTCGCGCTGGTCTCGATCTCGGACGCCCCGGCCGCCCTTCTGAGGGTCGCGAAGAATTTAACGGTCGGCATGCAGCGTCAACCCCGCACGTCCAGTTTCTCCAGGGTCGCAGTCGTGGGCTTCCCGCAGCGGTCGAGCCCTCGCACCCTGTAATACACGGGCAGCATCTTTGCCAGGGGGACCCTGGAGCGCGGATCGGATGTCTGCAGCTCCTCGAGAGAGCGCCGGGGGAGAGTGTCCTGCTCTCCGGTGATGCCTTCCCTGAAATTGAACAGCCGCTCGATGATATACGTCCTCTGCCCCACCTCGATGTATTTCCCGAAGGTCATCTTCATGCCCGTCAGGTCGGTGATCGCCTTCGGGTGCTGCAGCAGCTCGAGGGGCGGGACGAAGGCGAGCAGCTTCGGGTACCTGAGCATCAGCGAGATGCTCGGCCCGAAACCCTCGAGAGCTTTGGCGGCGATGCGATAGAGGAACCCGGACGGGTTGAGGGCGAGAGCCTGCTTGGGCACGGCGGTGAAAGCCGTGAACTGGCAGGAGCCCGCGTCCGAGAGCGAGTCGAGCAGTATCTGCATCAGCGCGGTCAGCTGCGGCTTGGCGTGGGTGGTCAGCGGGTCCATGGTCAGCGGGCCGTTCGCCTCGAAGTAGATCATGTAGCCGCCTGCGATGTGGCAGCCGCCGCGGTTGGCGATCGCGTACCCCAGGCCGTGGCCCACGGCGCCGCGAGGCTCGTAGCTCGCGAACTCCATGCCCTTGGCGTGCATGGCGAAGTCCTTGCCGCCGTACTTCTCGGACATGCGCTTCACGCCTTCGGCGAGGTCCGCGCCCAGCCCCCGTCGATAGGCGATGTCGTCGATGAGCTCGGTGATGCCCTCCGTCCGGCCGAACTTGAGCGGCGAGTCGAGGAGCCCCTTCTCGGTGAGCTCCATCGCGAAGCCGAGCGTATTGCCGAGCGAGATCGTGTCCACGCCCATCAGGTCGGCCTCGTAGTTCCACTCGCATATCTTGGACAGGTCCGCGTTCTCGATGTTCGGGCCGAGCAGCCCCAGCGTCTCGAACTCCGGGCCCTTGACGTTCTTCTCTCCCACCATCACGCGCCTTCCGCACTTGATCACGCAGGAGGGGCAGCCGAAGTTGCTCACCAGCAGTGTGTCGGCGAGGGTCTCACCGCTGATGGCGTCGGCGTCCTCGAAATTCCCGCGCTTGAAGTTGTGGGTCGGCAGGGTGTTTGTGATGTTGCACCTGTTGACGAAAGCGGCCGTGCCGTAAGCGGGCATCATCTCTCCGGTGGACGGATGCCCCTGGAGGATCTTGATCCACTTCTTCACGTCAGCCTGGAACTTCTCTGGGTTCGCGACCGGGACTTTCTGCTTCCCCGCCGCCGTGACCGCCTTGACGTTCTTCGAGCCCATGACCGCGCCCGCGCCGCCGCGCCCCGCCGCGCGCTCCTGGGAGATTATGCAGGCGTAGCGCACCAGGTTCTCGCCGGCCGGACCGATAACGATCTTGCCTGTCTTCTTGGGGAGCTTCTCCTGGGTCTCCTCGGTGTTGAGGCCCCAGAGCTCCGCCGCGTCTCTCAGCTCCACCTTGCCGTCGTCGATGTGGATCCAGGTCGGTTTCTCAGCCTTGCCCCTGATGATCACCCCGTCGAATCCGGCGCGCTTGAGGTACATGCCGAAGTTTCCGCCGCAGTTGCTCGACAGGACTCCGCCCGTCAGCGGGGACTTCGTCGAGATGTTGAAGCGGCTCGTGCACGGCGCGCCCGAACCGACCAGTGGGCCCGTGTTGGCTATCAGAACGTTGTCCGGCCCGAGGGGGTCGACGCCTTTTTTGGTGTTGTCGTAGAGGATGCGGGTCGCGAGGCCTTTGCTGCCGAGGTACATCTCGCGAAGGGAATCGGTGACGTCATACTCGCCAATCTTGCCTGTCGAGAGGTCTATGTCGAGGAATTTGCCCATGTATCCGGCATATTTACTGCTCATCAGCGGTTCCTCCAGTAGTGGTGGCGATGTGATTATATCAATAAGAATGGAGCGCGACGGGGTGATGGGCAAAATAGCTGGCCAAAACGCAAAACAGGGGCCTGACCCCTACTTTGCGTTTTTTAGAAGCAGCCGAGCTGGCACCTGGAGATCTTGATGTGGAGCAGGTCGAGGGCCCGACCGACCTCGGCGAGCGGGACCTCCAGCTCGCGCCCGATCCTGTGAGCCGTCTCGCAGTCGAGGCGGCCCTCGAGCGCCTCGTCCTCCAGGGCCGCGATCAGCTCGGCTGGCAGGTCGCGCTCCGGCTGCGGGCCCGAAGAGGCCAGCGCCATGTCCGCGGCCTTCCCGAAGGCCCTCTCCCGGCCTTCGTCGTCCCTGTAGACGAGTACTTTGGCGGCGCCCGTCTGCTCCTTCATCTGCGACTCGAGGCCGGCCTCATCGTCGCTGGCGAAGGCCGGGCCCCACTCCACGAGAACGAGCTCGGCGCCTTTCGCGGCCGAGCGCACCGGCAGGTCCAGCGCCTCGAGCGGCGCGTCGGTTATGAAGACACGAAAGCATGTGCCGAGCCCCACGAACGGCTCGTTGGAGTCGATGACGACCGGGGCCTCATCCACAAGACCGGACTCCAGCAGCCACTCCTCCATCTGCTCGCCGGTCGCCGGCTCTTCTTCCTCGTCCCCCCGTTCGAGAGCCAGCAGCCAGGCGTCCTCGAGGCCGGCCTGGATGGCTTCGGCGAGCTCCTTCTTCGCGGCCGTGCCGCTGACCTTGATTATATTCATGGCTCCTTCACGCCTCCGTTCAGTGGGCTCTCGCAGGCAGCCCGTTCCATGTCCCTCGGCTCGTTGATGTTCGCAAGCAACCTGCCCGAGCCATCCAGCCTCACCAGGTCTTCCCAGGGGATGAGGTTCACCTTCACCTTGCCGAAGAAGTCGGTCACCTTCAGGTCTCCGGCTTCGAGCTGCGCCTCCATGATCTCCCGGCAGCTGCTGTCGTACGCAGCGTGCAGCGGTTCCAGCCCATCGGGAGTGCTCGGCACGGCCACCTGGTAGCCGGCCAGCTGCTTCAGGACCAGCGCGACCGCGTCTCCCCTGACAAAAGGCATGTCGCACGCGAGCACAAAATTCTCCCGCGAGCCCGATAGCATGAGCCCGCTGAGGATGCCGCCCAGCGGCCCCTTGCCTCCCACCGGCTCCTCCACCACGCGGACGCCTTCGGCTTCGTACACGTGCAGTTTCTCCATACGCGCTGCGTTTCCTACGATGAGGATCTCGTCCACGACCGCGGACAGGACCTCGATCTGGATGTCGATGACGCGGCGTCCCGAGACCTCCATAAAAGCCTTGTCTCCGGGCATGCGCCTCGAAGTGCCCCCGGCGAGGATTATCCCGCAAGCCACCTCTAGCCGCCGATCCGCCGGGGATGCGAGTAGATGTTGAACCCCGCCCCGCGCAGGAAGCCGACGAGAGTGACTCCGGTGATGCGCCCGACCTCGACACCGAGCGCGGTGGGAGCGGAGACGGAGCAGAGCAGCGGCACCCCCGCCCGCGCCGCCTTGAGGACCATCTCGTAGGAGAGCCGGCCGGACAGTACCAGGCCGGTCTCCGCGGGATCGATCCCGTACATGAGGAGGTGGCCCAGGACTTTGTCGACCGCATTGTGCCTGCCGACGTCCTCTTTGACAACCAGCATGTTTCCTTCGGCGTCAAAGAGCCCTGCGCCGTGCGTCCCGCCGCTCACCTTGAAGACTTCCTGGGCGGCCAGCAGCTGGTCAGGCGCCTTGAGGATGACCTGCGGGTCGAAGACTTTCTCACTGGTGACGCGCACCTTGTCGAGGTCGATCTCGTGCTCGAGGTCGGCCCCTCCGCAGCCCGTCCTGATGACGCGAGCCGTGGCGAAGCGCTCCGACTCGTCCTTGATCTGAGCCTTGATCTCGACGAGGTTGCCAGGTCCTGCGCCCCCGTCTCCGGCGCCATCGGGAGCCTGTGAGTCGAAATCGCCGTCGACGCAGTGCTGGATCAGGTCGATCTCGCGGCGCTCGCTGATGAGCCCCTCGCTGTTGCAGAAGCCGACCGCGAGCAGGACGTCGTCACCCGGCAGGCGCATCAGGTACACGAGCGTCCTGCCGTTGAGCCGTATCTCGAGCGGCTCCTCGCGCGCGACCACGTCGTCGACGGGAAACGCCTGGCCGTCGCGGAAACGCTCGATCTTGAACTCGGTGAGAGCGTTGCTGGTGTCGTTGTCTTTCGGGTCTTCCATGGCTTGAATATACACCAACGTGATTGTGGGCCAAAACGAGGGTTTTGTGGTGTGCGTGGCGCTCGCCGCGGGCCGGCTCAGCTCCGCAGGTCGCCCGGGGGGAGCACTTCTTTGATCTTCCCTATCAGCTGGTCCGGCCTGAAGGGCTTGGTGATGTATCCCTGCGCCCCGAGAGAGAGCCCGCGCTCGACGTGCTCCCTGCCGGTCCGCGCCGACACGAAGACAACGGGGATGTCACGTGTCTGCTGGTCGAGCTTGAGCTTGCGCAGGACCTCGAACCCGTCGATGTCGGGCATCATGATGTCCAGCAGGACTGCGTCGGGCATTTCGCGCTTCACCATCGCGTACCCTTTGAGCCCGCTGAAAGCCTCGAGGACGTCGAAACCCATGACCCCGAGCATGACCCGGATGACCTTCACCATGTCCGGGTCGTCATCAATGACGGCTACGCGGATCTTTCGGTTTTCCGGTTTCCCATCCTGCACATGGACTCCGTCGCCGTGCCCGCGTCAGCAGGGCATGTTTGTCAGGGAAGTCTCTTCAACGCTTCAAAAGCCATTGTAACCTTGCGAGGCGCCAATGTCTCAAACGGGCGGACACGCGTAATTCCCTTGACCGCCGGTGCCCTTGAACTTAGCATAGGCACGGAAACCAAAAGATTCCGCGTGCGCATTCTGAAAGGACAATCCTTGGACGATAGCGTGACCGTGCTGCTCGAAAAAGTATCGAAGACGTACCAGATGGGCGAGGTCGAGGTCAGGGCGCTCAAGGACGTCGACCTGACCGTGGTCAAAGGCGAGTTCCTCGTCGCCCTCGGGCCCAGCGGCTCGGGCAAGACGACCATGCTCAACTGCATAGGCGGCATCGACTCACCCACCAGCGGCAAGATCGTCGTCGGCGGGCACGACATCTCGACGCTGAACGAGAAGGAGCTGACCCGCTTCCGCCGCGACACCGTCGGCTTCATCTTCCAGTTCTTTAACTTGATACCGACTCTTACGGCGCGTGAGAACGTCGAGTTCGCGCTCGACCTCGTGCCCAAAGAAAAGCGCGGTTCGGCCATGGACGTGCTCGAGCAGGTAGGGCTGGGCGACCGCGCCAACCACTTCCCGAGCCAGCTCTCCGGTGGAGAGCAGCAGCGCGTCGCGATCGCCAGGGCGCTCGCCAAGAGGCCGCCCGTAGTTCTCTGCGACGAGCCGACGGGCGAGCTCGACTACGACACGGGGATAATGATCCTGCGGCTGATGCGAGACATCGCCCAGCAGGAGAAGTGCAACTTCCTCATGGTCACGCACAACTCGGCGATCGCGCAGATAGCCAACAAAGTCGTGCACCTGCACTCGGGCGAGATCTCGAAGGTGGAGATCCAGGAGAATCCCGAGGATCCCGAGAACCTCGTCTGGTAA
>Ga0209747_1000451_pt1 | contig 22414 bp, 16 predicted proteins | sample BarGraNGADG00311_FD_184498 | JGI IMG/M metagenome (GOLD analysis project Ga0209747, IMG submission 184498) | Arctic peat soil microbial communities from Barrow, Alaska - Barrow Graham LP Ref core NGADG0011-311 (SPAdes) (version 2) | ecosystem: Environmental > Terrestrial > Soil > Wetlands > Peat...
TCGGACTTCGGACTTCCGACTTCCGACTTTTAAGTTTATTGCCTACCTAATGTCTCTTGGTGTTTCCAATGCCATTCGAAATATATTATAAAACATGTTTTTATAACTGTCTTATAATATGCTATTTACAGTCTGCATAATACTTTACTTCCCATTCTGGATTTTTTTGTTCGAAAATAATCATTAGAATTGCTTATTAATTAATTCAAATCGATTATGGACGTAACGAGGACCTTTGACATAGTTAAGCTGAATCTGGAAAAATATCCACGAAAAGATATGTATGGTGGGAAAAAGGATAATGAATGGATAACCTATTCCACCGAAGAAGTAAGCAATTATGTTAACTGGGTGAGTTACGGATTACTTGCACTTGGGTATAAGAAAGGCGACAAAATTGCAACTATAAGCGGGAATAAGCCAGAGTGGAATTTTGTTGATATGGGAGTTGCCCAGGCCGGTCTTATTCATGTACCAATTTATCCGACAATCGGTACCGATGAGTATGAATATATTCTCGAACATTCAGATGTTAAAATCATTATACTCGGAAACAAATCCATATATAATAAGGTAAGTCCCATTGCCGGCAAAATTCATAGTCTGAAGGAAATCTACTCTTTTGACAAAGTTGACGGTGTAAAATCTTTTGATGAGATTATCGAAACTGGTAAAAAAAACGCAGAGAAATTTCGGGATGAACTTGAAAAAATAAAAGAGAGTATAAAACCAGAAGATCTTGTTACAATAATTTATACCTCAGGTACAACGGGCAATTCAAAAGGAGTTATGCTCTCGCATAATAACCTTGTAAAAAATGCAATTACAACGTCAAAAGCTCACCATCTTTGTTATGGTCACAGAGCTATAAGTTTCCTGCCCCTTTGCCATGTTTATGAACGAATGGTAAATTATCACTTTCAATATAAAGGTATAAGTATCTATTATGTTGAAAACATGGGTACTGTATCTGAGACAGTAAAAGAGATCAAACCGCATATTTTCAACACAGTTCCGCGGCTTCTCGAAAAAATTTATGACAACATAATTGGAAAAGGACGTAACCTTCCCTGGGTAAAGAGGAAAATATTTTTCTGGGCTGTAGATCTGGGCTTAAAATTCAAACTCAAGGGAAACTCGCAATTTTATAAATTCCGTCTGAAAATAGCCCGCAAACTGATCTTTAGTAAATGGCAGGAGGCTCTTGGCGGCGAGTTGCAGGTTCTGGTCTCCGGCGGCGCTGCACTTCAGTCGCGACTTGAAAAAATCTTCTGGGCAGCAAATATACCTGTAATACAGGGATATGGCCTTACTGAAACCTCTCCGGTTATATCTGTAAATCCATTCCGCATAGATGAAATAGGATTCGGAACCTGCGGTCCGATAATTGAAGGTTGCGAAGTGATGATTGCTGATGACGGAGAAATTTTATGCAAAGGGGTAAACGTTATGATGGGCTATTATAAGGCTCCTGACCTGACTGCTGAAATGATTGACAAAGATGGTTGGCTTCATACCGGCGATATAGGCATATTGGAAGGTGGAAAATTCCTTAAAATTACTGACCGAAAGAAAGAAATGTTTAAATTATCTGCCGGGAAATATATTGCACCTCAGGTAATTGAGAATAAGCTAAAAGAATCATTTTTTATTGAACAGGCAATGGTAATTGGTGAAAATGAGAAATTTGCAAGCGCCATCCTATCGCCTAATTTCACTTTTCTGCACGACTGGTGCTCTATACATAAGTTCCAGTTCCGCGACAATGCGGAGCTTATCGAAATGCCAGAAGTTGTTGAAAGGTTTTCAAGGGAAGTAAAGGAGGTAAATAAATCTCTGGGCGAACATGAGCAGATAAAAAGATTCAGGCTGGTAACAGAAGAATGGACTCCCCAAACCGGAGCCCTGTCGCCTACCCTCAAACTGAAGAGAAACTTTCTTTCAAAGGAGTATAAGGATATTATTGCCGAAATTTACTTCAATGGTGAAAAAGATGCAACCGTATTAGCCAGAATTAAAAACGGCATTAACGGGGTTTTAAAAAACCTGCCAAAATTCTAGAAAATATTTTTGTACTTTTGAGGCTTTCAAAAGAGTAATGAGTAAAGTTGTTAGTGGAAGTCTATTTTTTATTGTGTCAGGAATATTCCTGTTATTTTATTCATGCACTCCACAATCGTGCTTCGAACAAACCGATGCCCTTGTAAAAGCGACTCTATATCTGAATAATAAAGGTTTGCTTGCTCCTGATAGCTTGACTGTTTATGGTTTAAATATGGAAACTAATAAGCTGTACGATAAGAGCAAAAGTATTACAATAGCGCTGCTTCCGTTAAATGCATCAGAATCGCACAGTACCTTTATAATAAAAATAAACGGAATAACCGATACTCTGGAGTTCTGGTACACCAGCTATCCCCATCTGGTATCTAAAGAATGTGGTTATACATTTTATCATAATCTTATTCCCGATTCAACCTTTTATTCTAATAATATAATTGATTATGTTGATATAAGAAATAACAATATCACAACTTTGAATGAGGAGAATATTCGCATATTTTATAAGTCTCCTGCTAATTAGTTACGGTAGCTTATTACAGGTTAATTCACAGGACACAATTATTGTTCCGCTAAAGATAAAGGCAGGCCTGGAAGTGTCTGGTATTGCTATTCAATATTTCGACAAGAATATTCTGAACACTGAAGCTTATATTTCTGTTGATATGAATGAGAAGGTCGCTGCTGTTCTGGCGGCCGGATATCTTAAGTATAAGTATTCACAATACAATTACACCTATTTGAATAAAGGAATGTTTATCCGCACGGGTTTTGATTTTAATTTGCTCAAGCCTGATAAATCGAAAGGTAAATATTATGCGGGAATAGGTGTGCACTACGGGTTAAGTGTTTTTACTTCTGATGTACCCTCTTTTCAACACACCGATTACTGGGGAACAACATCCTCTTCTATTGCCCAAAAGACAAACTGGGCCCATTTTATTGAAATAACTCCTGGTGTAAGAACCGAAATATTCAGAAATGTCAGTATAGGATGGACACTTAGTCTTAGAATGTTGCTCTATACAGGAACAGGCCAGGACCTCCGACCAATTTATGTCCCGGGCTTAGGCAATGGATCAAACAGAATCAGTGCGGGAATAGGTTACTTTTTTGTCTGGAGTATTCCTTATAAAAAGATAACCGTAATAATGAAAAAAGATGCACCTGAGGAACCGGACGATACGGAAACATCGAACCCGCCAGTTCCGGGAACGCCATATCTCAGGCAATAAACCATAATAAGAAGTTATAATTCAGACTTTTAGCGGGCAATAATTATTCCCATTCAGGAACCCTTTTTACTGAATAATAACAGCCCGAGAAACATCAACAACCCGTTTACGAGAAGCAATTCGAATCCAAATTTGTACCCGTTTAATAATTCAACAGAATAGCTGCTCAGGAAATAGCAGATAAGAGGGCAGAGTATTGCTATAAATGGTGTTAGCCTGTCATTCACTTTTCGCCTGGTAAATAACCCGAAGGAATATAAACCTAACAATGGACCATAGGTATAACCTGCGATGGTGAAAAGTTTGTCGATAACGGCCCTGTCATTTAACTTACTAAATATCAATATACTGACAAAAAACACAATTGCTATCAGAATGTGAACTAAATATCTGATCCGCGTCCTTTTATGCTCAGAAATTCCTTTCCTCTGGTCGAGGCCCAAAAAATCAATACTTACACAAGTAGTAAGTGATGTTAAAGCTCCGTCGGCACTTGGGAAAGCTGCCGAAATAAGACCAATCAGGAATACTAATCCAGCCATTGGGCCCAGATATTTAAGTGCAACAGTTGGGAATATTTCGTCGCTTGCCGTAACAACAACCCCGTTTTTTTGAACATAAATCAGCAACACAGCACCCAGAAAAAGAAACAACAGATTGACAAAAACAAGTATTCCGCTGAATGTGAACATATTCTTCTGAGCTTCTTTGATGTTTCGGCAGCTAAGATTCTTCTGCATCATCTCCTGATCAAGCCCTGTCATTACGATTGTTATAAACATGCCGCTGAAAAAATTCTTAATAAAGAACCTTTCATTATGCCAGTCAGTAATAATCATTGTTGAAATTTTACTTTCCTTCACAGTATTAAACAGACTTGCAAGCGAAATATCCAGATCTTTACTTATATAAATCACTGAGAGTACAACTGCCAGCAACATAAAAGTTGTCTGAAGTGTATCCGTCCAGATTATAGTTCTTATTCCCCCTTTTAAAGTATATAGAATTATCAGGATGATGAAAGTCAGACTATTCACCCAGAAAGGAATATTCCATGCATCGAATACAAAAACCTGTAATACATTTATAACCAAAAACATACGCAAGGAAGCCCCAAGGGTCCTCGAAATTATGAAAAACCCTGCACCGGTTTTATAACTCCAGAATCCAAATCGCTGATTCAGATATGAATAGATGGATGTTAATTTCAGTCTGTAGTATAAAGGGAGTAAAACAAGGGCAATTACAAAATATCCGAAAAGGTAGCCTAAAACTACAATCATATAACTGAACTGAGTATCTTTCACCCAACCCGGAACTGACATGAACGTTACTCCGGAAAGTGATGCTCCAATCATCCCATATGCAACAACAAACCATGGAGAAACTTTATTACCGATAAAAAAAGACTGGCTGTCGGCCTTTCTTGCTGTAAACCAGGTAACAGCAAACAAGGCGATAGTATAAAGAAGGAATATAATAAGAATTAATATAGGAGACATAACAGTTACAATTAATATACAAGTGTAACAAAAAGAAAGGAAGACAAAAAATACTTCACGCGTTTATAACACCGGAAATTTGAACTATTTTTGTCTGAAATAATCAGCTATGAGTTTTACCGAATTTCCTTCCAGATTGCTGGAAAATGCTGTAAACGAATTTGCTTCTCTTCCCGGGATAGGAAGAAAGACAGCTTTCCGATTGGTAATGAATCTATTACGAAGAGATGCTCAGGAAGTATTGAGATTCGGAGAGAGCATTATTAAGCTTCGGGGTGAGATTCTGTACTGTAAGATTTGCAATAACATATCCGACAACGAAATCTGCAATATCTGCAACGATGATAAGAGAGACAAAACAGTTTTGTGTGTTGTTGAAAGTATTCAGGATGTAATGGCCATAGAAAATACCCGGCAATATAAAGGATTGTACCACGTTCTTGGTGGGATTATTTCTCCAATTGATGGAATAGGTCCTTCCGATCTTAAAATCGATAATCTTGAAGAAAAAGTGAAAGCCGGAGGAATTAAAGAAATAATTTTTGCCTTGAGTACTACCATGGAAGGGGACACTACAAATTATTATCTGTTTAAAAGACTTGACAAGTACAATATTATCCTGACTACACTTGCACGAGGAGTTGCAATAGGCGATGAACTTGAATATACAGACGAGATAACTCTTGGACGGGCAATTAATAACAGAAATGCTTACCAGCAATAATTAATTCTCTTGTGTAAACAATGAGTTGATAATAATATATACAGAAAATGGATTTATCAGTTATTATTGTCAGCTATAATGTCAGCAACTTTCTGAAACAATGTCTGTCCTCGGTAAGGAAAGCTTCTAAAAATATTGACTGTGAGATATTTGTTGTTGACAACAATTCGAAGGATGACTCATGTAAAATGGTCACTCGGGAGTTTCCTGAAATTTTTCTTATTAAAAACAAAGTCAATTCTGGTTATTCGGTAGCTAACAACCAGGATAATAATGTCACAGGCTGAGACTAGTAGACTTCTGATGCATCGTACATTGTCCAGTCATGACCAATAGAGGAATGATCCGCACTACTACGTGGTGTAACGCCCACTACAATATTACCTTTTCTGATGCTTTTTTCATGTTTTTCAGCTCTGTCTTTTGGCATACCTGCACCAACCAGTGCTCCTAAAACTCCTCCAGTCACACCTCCTGCTCCTGCACCAGCAAGACCAAGTGCAATCGGGCCTGCTAATACCAGTCCCAATCCGGGAATTACAAGACTTGTCCCGATTGCAGCAAGAATTCCCACTGTTGCTCCAACAACTCCTCCGACAGCTGATCCAGCACCTGCTCCTTCCATAACCTTGGATCCAAGACCTTCATCTTCATTATTCTTAAAGAATTTTGCATGAGTAGCATCAGACATCATAACATCTATTTCTTTGTCGGTATATCCCTTCTCCTTCAATCTGTTATAAGCACTTTCAGCCGATTTGCGATCTCTAAAAGATCCTGACAGGTAATTAATTTTTGTTTCCATAAATTCTGTTTTTATTAGAATAAAACTAGCAAATATAATAATGTAAAATAACGGAGAATTCCATATTTAGATGTTATATAATTTAGAGAAAATCTTACATAATTCACGTTATTGTATCTAAGCCAAAAGAATGGCAGGGAAGGATGAATTATTATACCTTTGCCTTAAATTCCCTGCAAAACTTGGAAGAAAAAATGTTTTAGCACAAGTATTTGTTCATCCCGCGAGGCGTAAGTCCCGGTGTAAGTTCAAAAATTATGTTGTCAAGACGAAACATTAAATTCAAGGTGTGAAGGGTTAATAGTCTCTTTATTAAATATTTGTACTGCCAGTAATTATAAGCATGATCCCAATTCTAATCTCTTTAAAATATAATTATTCAATAATTTGTTTCATCAAGCCAGGGATATCTGAAACATTTCTACATATTGATTGTTTTCCATATGGAATGATTAGTAACTTTCTTAAGATTCTTAAATGGTTTCCCTACAAGCTACGCGGGACAGGCTCTAAAGAGTGGCTAATCAGAAGGTTAAATTTGAACCCCCTTTATGGGGCAGGGGGCAAGAAAATTGAGGCAGGAAGCAGGAGGCAAAAAAAGAAGAATAAGGTAACATTTTAGTGTTTTTAAGTAATAAGTAAGTGAGTTGGTATAAAAGTATGTTATAGAACACAAATATCAAGGATTATGGCACGGATGAATATAATTTTACCCGCAATGGGAGAAGGAGTCATAGAAGCCACAATTAATAAATGGCTTGTAAGTGAAGGTTCTATGGTTAATCAGGACGATTCGCTTGTTGAAGTTGCAACCGATAAAGTAGATTCTGAGGTTCCATCGCCACTAACCGGTATTCTTGTCTCTATTATTGCAAAAGAAGGTACTGTATCGAAAGTTGGTGATGTTTTAGCTATAATTGATAATCAAGCTATTCAATCTGACGTGGAGTTAAAAAAGGTTGAAAAAGAGGTAGAAAGAATTCGTGAAACTATTGAAACAACCAAACTTGAAAAAAGTGAGGTGGAGGTATTATCACATGAGATGAAAAGCCGTACTCCATCCGGAAAATTTATCTCCCCGCTTGTAAGGAGTATTGCAGGCCGTGAAGGAATCAGTTATTCTGATATTGATAAAACCACCGGTACCGGTATGGATGGCAGAATAACTAAGGATGACATTTTAATTATTCTGGAAAACCGAAGAAAGACTACTGAAGCGGCAGAAGCTAAAAAGACAGTAGAGGATGCAGTAGCGATAAAGTCTGTAGATATTGAAAAACATTTAATGCCATCTGTTGCTGCTTCTTCCGGAGATGAAGTGATTCCTATGGACAGGGTTCGCAAACTCATTGCTGAACACATGGTAATGTCAAAGAGAACTTCAGCTCACGTTACATCTTTTATTGATGCCGATGTTACCCACATTGTAAACTGGAGAAATGCTAATAAAGAAAAATTTCTTTCCGCAGAAGGACAGAAACTTACTCTTACACCATTTTTTATCGATGCTGTAGCCAGAGCCCTATATGAGTATCCAATGGTAAATGTTTCGGTTGATGGTAATAATATTATCAAGAAGAAGAATATTAACATTGGTATGGCAACTGCTCTGCCTGATGGGAACCTTATAGTACCGGTTATAAAAAACGCAAATGAGAAAAACCTAACAGGACTCGCAAAAGCAGTAAACGACCTTGCAGAAAGAGCCAGAACCAATAAATTAAAGCCTGATGAAATTACAGGAGGTACATTTACTATTACCAACTTTGGAAGTTATAATAATCTTGCCGGAACGCCAATTATTAATCAGCCTCAGGCAGCCATTCTTGGAACCGGAGTTGTAAGAAAGACCCCGGTGGTTATAGAATCTCCCGAAGGAGATATGATTGCAATACGTCAGATAATGATACTTTCGTTAAGTTATGATCACAGGGTAATTGATGGTGCTCTTGCCGGAAAATTCCTTCAAAAAGTCAGGGAAATCCTTGAAAATTACTCTCCTGATATTGCTTAAACTGTCAATTAATCAAAAAAACAGAGTACTAAGTTGGTCAACATAAAAGCGGCTTTTAAAATAAAAATATAATATTTAGTAAAAAGGAGTACTATAAATTGTCCTTCATTCTAATATTTCTATTATATTAGTAGCTTTGATAAGATATTTACCAACTTAGACTTCCATTCTGATAAAATATGCAAAATAAGGAAGACAAAATTTCACAAATGTGTTATATGCCATCATTTCAATTAGACCAACTATAATATGATAAAAAGGTTATTTTTGTTATTGTGGCTGCTGGCTACATTAATCAATTTCGATTCACTGGCACAATCCAGAGTAGAGATTAAAAATAATTTTTATGATGCAGAAAGCTGGATATTATTTGAGGATTATAAAGAGGCATTGGCTTTATATCTTCCTCTGTTAAAGATCTACCCAAACAATTCAAATCTAAAGTACAGAATTGGTCAATGCTATATAAACACTCCCGGGGAGAAAGAAAAAGCGATGAGTTACCTTGAAGACGCTGTTAAAAATATTAATCCGAAATACAAAGAGGGTAATTTTAGGGAAACCGGAGCACCATACGACGCTCTTTACTACCTTGCCAATGCTTACAGGATAAACAATCTGCTTGATAAAGCTCTCGAAACCTACGAGCTATTTAAAAAAAATCTTAACACTGAAGTATATAACGCTACAATTGTTGACCTGCAGATACAATCGGTCCAGAATGCCAAGCATCTTATGAGTATGCCTCTATACGTAAAGGAGACAAACTTTGGAAACATGATTAATGAAGACCGGTCTGAGTTTGATCCTGTTGTTTCTGACAATGAGGATCTGATAGTCTTTTCAAGGAGCACCGCATTTTATAACGCTATCCTATACTCAACAAAAGTTAATGGTAAATGGAGCGCCCCTGTTAATATGAATGAGCTATTGAAATCTGAAACTCCGGGTTTAGTTGATAAAGATCTCTTCCCTACCTCAATTTCTCACGACGGTAAAGATCTATATCTCTATAGTTCTGCCGATTATGATGGAGCTATCTTTACTACCCGGTTTGAAAATGGCATCTGGGGTCCTCTGAAAAAACTAAACGAAAACATAAATACAAAATACTGGGAGTCGCACGCAACAATTTCGCACAACAACAAAAAGCTTTATTTTACGAGTAACAGAAAAGGTTCTCTTGGGGGTCTCGATATTTATGTTTCAAATCGGGACAGCATCGGTGATTGGGGCCCTGCAGTCAACCTTGGACCGACAATTAATACACCTTATAATGAAGAATCACCCTTTCTGAGTCAGGACGATAAAACCTTGTTTTTTAGCTCTGTAGGCCATCTTAATATGGGAGGTTATGATATTTTTTATTCCACACTTCAGGATAATGGAGAATGGTCTGTTCCCCTGAATGTTGGTTATCCTATAAACACCACTGATGACGATCTCTTTTTTGATCCACACAAGGATGGGTACGAGGGGTACCTTGCCAAAGACCTGCCTGGCGGATTCGGGAAACAGGATATCTACAGGATCGAGATATTCACAAATGACCATCCAAGAAAGTTCTTTGTAAGAGGAATGGTAAAAGTTGCCGATCTTTTAAGCAGTATAAAAGATAGTGTGAAGATCTCCGCAATGAATATAAAAGATCCAAATCAGATAGTAGTAGTGTACTCTAACCCCAATACCGGAGAGTACGAATTCCAGTTGCCACAGGGCAATTATGAAGTCTCTTTTGAAGGGCAGGGCGTTGAGAAAATCGTAAAAAAATTAGACCTTCCTATTTCAACCCCTTCTGACAGCTTTGTACTGCCCGGAACAATTCTTCCAAAAACTGACTTTGTTGCTGATCTTAGTGTAGAAAGCAATAAAACGATATCAGTTGAAAAAGGTGATTCTATCCTGTTTCCTCTGAAAGTTGAACCAAAATCGACTCTTACCATTGAACATTGGGTTGGAGATTCGCTCTTATCAGTAGAAAAATATTTTATAACTGATTCAACCTTCAACTACAAAATGTCGCCTAATCCCGGCGATAATAAAGTTGTATTTAAACTGACCGACAAGTTTAATAATTCTACTACAACAGATGTATTCATAACCAGAGAACGAGGAATAACAAAACAACCGGTAATAAGACCTGAATATGACAGGGTAATTGCTAAAAAACAGATCACAGCTCTGACTGGTATGTTAAAGAGCCGTTCCGACGGCAAGCTACTGGCTGTAATTAAAGGTGCTGATTCAAACAACCAACAATTTGGAAAGGTCGATGACCTTATCTCATATCTGAAAGAAGAAGCTGCGAAGAAAAGTATTAGTCCTGAAGAATTGGATAAGCTGGCCCTGCGGGTAGCTGTAATGGATAATGTGCTTACACAGGCTGCAGTCGATCTGATGGCTAAAAATACTACCGGCGATCTGAAAAATATTCTGACCGGGCTTGACATCTATAAGGAAAATCTTAAAACATGGACTGATCTGCAGAAATATATTCTCGCAAAAACTTATAACAAAATTAGTCCCGAAGAACTGAATAAAATTGCTGCGTCTGTTCTGTCCGATATTGATCCTGATATTTCTATATTAAGAAATAAGATCCTGGCTTACAGCGAAAATTCCGAAGTAGGAAGCATCATACGGCAGGCAGTTGCTCTTGTCGATATCAGTAATATCAAACTAAAAGAAAAATGGCTTCAGGCATTTTACTATGAGTCTGGCAAACTTGGACTTTCAAATAGCAAGTTATCAGAAATGCTGGTTCATATAAGCTCATCGCCTGATACTCAGGTTGAGAAATTCCTTAGTGATCTGATTGAACATTCTGAAGAGCCACTAAGCTCTGCATTAAAATCAATTGATTTGAAGAAAGAAAAAATCAAGTCTTCAAATGATCTTATTTTGTTCCTGATTAAGAATAAAGGAAAATATCCTGAAGATGCTGTCTATAAAAGTATTGCAGCCCTTATCACAGCTAAAGACATACCTGCTGATATAATAAAGTCACTCTCAGTTCCTGCAAAAAATCATAAACCCGGAGTAATCTGGTTTTTAGTTGGGCTAACCTTTATCTTCATTCTAATAGCTGTGGTAAGAAGAAAGAAGAATAATTCAAAATCAGACAAATAATAAAAGAGTTTATGACTAATAACTCTTTTGGATATATTTTTAATAAATTTGCGTATCAAAACCTCCTGAAATGATCAAAAGATCTGCATGGCTGTTTATTTCATTATTTATTTGCTTTTCAATTTATGCACAGGACACTAAAGTTCTTCAGGAAACATTTCTTGAAGCAGAATATTTCCTGATGAGTGAAGACTATAATGATGCTCTTGCGATCTATTTGCAGTTGTATGAAAAACTCCCTGAAAATTCTAACCTTGCTTACCGAATTGGAGTTTGTTACCTGAATATTCCGGGTAAAAAGAATCTTTCGGTGACCTATCTTGAGAAAGCAGTAAGAAACATTTCAGCTAAACACAAAGAGGGAACTATCAGCCAGATAGAAGCGCCTTACGATGCATTATATAATCTGGGAAAAGCGTACCGTATAAATTTTATGTTTGATAAAGCTAAGGACGCATTCCTGAAATACTCGGGTACTCTCCTGCCTGACGACCGTGAGAATCTGGATTTTATTAACCATGAAATAATAGTATGCGAAACGGCGAAAGATTTAATCAGCAAACCTGCTGCTTTTACAGCGGAGAATATTGGAAATCTCCTTAATGATGAAAAATCCAATTTCAGTCCACTGATATCAGCCGATGGAAAGTCGTTTGTTTATATGGTATCTCTCAAATTCTACGACGCTATAATGTACTCGCGCCTTGTTGACGGGAAATGGACTGCCCCTGTAAACATTTCTCCCGACCTTCAAACTGACGGAGATGTGTTCATTTCATGTTTATCTGCTGACGGGAAACTGCTATTTCTATCTATAAATGACAATTATAACAGTGACATTTATTCAAGTTCTTTTGATGGAACCAATTGGTCAAAAGCTATTAAACTAAATAAAAATATTAATACAAAATACTGGGAATCACACGGTTTCATTTCTGAAAAAGGTGATCAGTTTGTATTCGCATCAGACAGACCCGGTGGTTTCGGAGGTCTCGATCTTTATATTTCACATAAGGTTAATGGCGATTGGGGACCAGCGGTAAACCTTGGGCCGGTATTAAACACGCAATTCAATGAAGATAGGCCATTCCTTATTAATAATGGTAAGACAGTCTTCTTCAGTTCACAAGGACACAAAAACATGGGAGGGTACGACATTTTCAGATCTGATCTGCAATCCAACGGAATATGGACCGAACCTGAAAATCTGGGATATCCACTCAATACACCAGATGATGACTTCTTCTTTATGCCAATAGGCGATGGTAAATCAGGTTACTATTCGATCTATAAAACAGCAGGCGGTTTCGGTAAAGAAGATATATATAAGATCACGTTTAAATAAAAATTGACTGAATTTTAAACAGTTAGTATAGAAAAATAACTATATTTGTTCTAATGGGAAAATTCAGAGTAAAAATTATCAGCATATTTCTGCAATTACTGACTCTGGTCATCTCTTCGTTTGCAGTTTCAGCTCAATCTTCCGATGAGATGAAAAAAATATTTGCCCAGGCAGAATCATATTATCTTTTTGAAGAGTACGATCTGGCCAATCAACTTTACATTCTATTGGATTCTCCTGATAATATGAATATTAAATATAAAATTGGGACATGCTACCTGAATATTCCAGGTGAAAAAGAAAAATCTATACCCTACCTTGAAGAAGCTGTAAAAACTGCCAGTTACGATTCAAAAACAGAATCATTCAAGGAGATGAGAGCCCCACTGGATGCATTTTTCTTTCTTGGCAAAGCCTATATGATTAATAACGAACTGGAAAAAGCACTCTCTACTTTTCAAACCTTTAATAAACTTGCCGGGGAAACAAAAAACAAGGGCGGTATGCAGAACCTTGAATATATCGAACAGCAGATCCAGGCATGCAAAAATGCCATTCAATTTAAGGAGAAGCCGGTTGCCTTTAGTAAAACTGACCTTGGGAGCAATTTCAAACAAGGCTCAATAAATGACAACCCTGCTGTTAGCTTTGACGGTAATACTATTGCTTATACAGAACGCAGAGGGGCAATTAATGTTATCCTTTTCTCGAAGAAGGAAAATGGTAAATGGCAGCCACCTATCGAAATAACTGCAGAAATCAATGCCGGTGAAGATTGCTCAACATGTTCATTAAACAGCGATGGCACTGAGATGTTTATATATAAAAACGATAACTTCGATGGTGCTATATATTCAACTGAATATCTTAATGGCGCCTGGACACCAATTAAAAAACTCAACAAAAATATTAATACTAAATATTACGAATCGCACGCTTCTATCTCAACTGACGGCAAAAAACTCTATTTTACCAGTAACAGGCCCGGAGGCCAGGGTAATCTCGATATATATGTCTCTGAAAAAACTTCATCAGGCGATTGGGGAGCAGCCGTAAATCTTGGCGCTTCTGTCAATACACCATATAATGAAGACACTCCGTTTATTACACGAAATGATTCAATCCTGTATTTTTGTTCTGAAGGCCATAGTTCGATGGGAGGATTCGATAATTTTATGAGCAGAAGAATCGGTAATGTATGGAAAACACCTGAAAACCTTGGTTACCCTATTAATTCCACTGATGACGATAAATTCTTTCAACCGGTAAATAATGGGAAGAATGCATATTACACAATAACAACCGATTACAAAAAGAGAGATATTTTTTACCTTACTATGGGAGTCAGCAATGTCATCCAACTATATGAAATAATTGGTAAATTCAGTCTCAATGATACTACTTTAAACCAGGTAAAAAATAATTCTATTCATCTTCTTAACAGAATCTCAGGCGATACTCTTGATATCGGCTACCCAAACAAATACACCGGTTTATACAGATTTTCTGTTTACCCTGGTGAATTCAAACTGGTCTATTCGAGTATCGGGTACCTTTCTCAAACAATTGATACAATTGTTCGTCCCGACAATCCAACATTGGTTTTAAACCTGGATATAACACTCGACAGGGATACTTCCTTCAGCAGAATCACTCCGCCACCAATTATCTATGAGAAGATAAATCTTACATCAATTCCTACCGTAACCGCCATTGACTCAAATATTCTGATCAAAAATATGAATGTCAGTGATGTCGGTGATAAGAATATAAAAGACTCTGATATTCTGTATTATACTGTTCAGGTTATAGCTCTGCATAATCCTATTGATGTAAGCTATTTTAAACAAATAACCAACATGAAGGTTTTGTACAACGACACTGACAAATTTTACCGATATACTACTGGTAGGTTTGCCACAAGAGAAGAGGCTTATGCATTAAGATTAGAGTTAATAACGAAAGGATATCCTGAAGAAATCTTCATCAAGAAAGTTTCGAAAGAATGAAATCAACTCTCAGGAAAAGCATAATCATTTCTCTCTTCCTACTCTGCTTATATTCTCTTTTTTCACAAGTTAATTACACAAAAGACTTTATCAAATCAGTTAAGGAAGCCGATGCTTTCTTCTATTATGATGAGGACTACGAAAGAGCGGCCAGCCTATATGAAAAGCTTGCCAGTCTATACCCCGATAACTTTAACCTTAAAACAAAGCTGGGAATATGCTATTTAAACATCGATGGTAAAAAAGTTGATGCTCTGAAGCTCTTAACAAAAGCCTCATTAAAAGTTGTTTCCAATGATAAGGAATACATAGAATATGGTGAAAAATCACCACTTGACGTTTACCTTTATCTGGCTGTTGCCTACCAACAGAATGATAGCCTCCGGAAAGCAATATCCCTTTATAATGATGCAAAAAAAAGACTTTCGGTAACCAAGGTTTTTAGCAAAGAGTATATTGACAAACAAATAGCTGATTGCAAATACGCTTTGGAGATGGAAAAGAAACCTCAGGATTTTGTAACAGATCAGTTCGTGCCTTGGCTGAGTGAATATCCCGGAGCAAGCAATCCTGTAGTATCTAAAAATGATTCAGTCTTTGTTTTCACTGTTAAGAAAAATGGGGAAACAAGGATTTATTGTTCTTTCAAATCAGATACATGGAATAAACCTATGGATATTACTGGCCAGCTCAATGGTAATGGAAGGCTCTATTCCAACTCTATTACCGGTGATGGGAGTCTGTTAATAATATACATGGAAGAGGGTGGTGACGGGAATCTGTATTCCAGTCAAAGGAAAGGTAAATCATGGTCCAAAATTAAGAGCCTTGGTAAAAATATTAATACAATTTATTGGGAATCGCATGGCTTCATAACACCTGACGGTAAAACTTTGTATTTTGCCAGCAACCGTCCTGAAGGAGAAGGTGAACTCGATATCTTGACTTCAGAAAAGGCAGATGATGGGACCTGGAAAACTCCGGTTAATTGTGGCAAAGAGATTAATTCTCCTTACAATGAGAATACTCCTTTTTATGATCCCTCCACCAAAACTCTTCTGTTTAGCTCAGTAGGACATCCAAGTATCGGAGGGTATGATGTGTTCACATCGGTAAATAAAAACGGACGATGGACAAGCCCTGTCGGATTGCCATATTCTATAAATAATACAGATGACAATACCTTTTTTATATTGAATAATAACGCCCCTGGTTATATCACCAGCTTTTATAATGAAAAAAACTCTTCCCGTAACATTTATTCCATTCTTATCGGAGCCCCGGCAGATAAACCAATTCTTGCTAGTGGCACTATCTCCCTTCAGGATGGATTGGCTGTTGATCCTGAACAATCACATATCCAGCTTTCTGATCAAAAAACAGGCGTTACACAAATTATATCATTAAACGACACAGGTTCATTTAAATTTGAAATGAATCCAGGTGACTTACGTCTTTTAATCAGTCGTATAGGAAGTAAGACTGATACTATTAGCATTAAAATTAAAACTGATACTCTCACAAAAAACAAATCACTTGTAGATACGGGGATATTTAAATTCGAAGTTAAACCAGGTGATTATCAGCTTCTGGTTGGTCATAAAGGTTATAAAACAGATACAATCAGGCTTAACCTGCCTGCAAGTTTATCAGGAGGTTATGTCTCGGTAACTGCATCGCTAATACCGGATAAGGTTTCCACCGGTACATTCCTGTCAATAAAAAATATTTTGTTTGACTTCGATAGTTATAAGCTGAGTAACCAGGCGATCTCCAATCTCGAAATACTAAAATCTGTTCTTGTTGATTACCCTCAGCTAAAAATACAAGTTGCAGGTTACACCGATGCAAAAGGGAGTACCGACTATAACAATAAACTGGCCGATAAGAGAGCCCAGTCTGTTATAGACTATATTTCCAAGTCAGGGATAACACGTTCCAGGTTTACAAAGAAAGCATTTGGGGCATCTGACTTCGCTGCTGTTAATACGAATAGTGATGGTACAGATAACCCTGAGGGAAGGAAATATAACAGGAGAGCCACCATTGGGATTATCGATCCACATACCGGTGTTGTGATCCGTCAGGAGACCTATACTCCCGAGCATCTCAGACAGCCAAACTCATTGAAATACAATATAATACTGATAAAAACTATCAAAGCCCTTCCTGTTGAATATTTTAATAGTTTGAAACTACCAGAAACCCTTTTCATAAAATCAGTTTTAGTAGATTCAGCTTCAGTCTATTACATTGGAGTATTCTATAATAAAAATGATGCGTCAAAATATCTGGAATATGCAAAAGGACAAGGGTTTAAAGATGCATTCATTGTAACGCAATATGAGATTAATGGTAAATCAAAGTCAATTATTGGTGATGCACAGAATACAAATTTATTAAGTAAGAAAATCTATACCATACAGCTGAAAGCTTCTTTAAAACCTTTAAATATGAATCAATTCAGATCAATCGACGGAGTAAAGGAAGTGTCATCTGACGATGGTTATTACAGGTATTTATTTGGTGAGTACAACTCTTTCACAAAAGCAAAAACTGCACTCACTTCCATTCAGGAATCAGGGTTTAAAAATGCTTTTATAAGAGAAGTCCCGCTTATTAAAAAATAGTTTGTATTAATAATACTCATTATGAAATACGATAAAATCAGACTCAGGGCCCTGGAACCGGAAGATCTGGAGCTTCTTTATGAGTGGGAAAATAACAACTCTTTTTGGGCAATAAGCAATACAGTTTCTCCATTTTCAAAGTATACACTTAAACGGTATATTGAAAATTCACATAAAAATATTTATGAAATTGGTCAATTAAGGTTGATGATTGATCATATTGAGGATAAAATTTCAATTGGAACAATAGATCTATTTGATTTTGATCCATTTCATAAAAGGGCTGGTTTGGGAATATTAATTGCTAACGAGGCCTACAGGAGAAAGGGATATGCCTCTATGTCTCTTACCTGTCTTATTGCTTACTGTTTTAAAACACTCCAACTACATCAGTTGTATTGCAATATTCTGTCGAACAACTGTGAGAGTATGGATCTTTTCAGAAAGCAGGGATTTGTCCAGACCGGTATTAAAAAAGACTGGATCAAAACATCTGACGCGTATCTTGATGAATTCACTTTTCAATTGATAAATCCGTAGCCAGTAATCCGCAGGCTGCTGAAATATCAACTCCCCTTGATTTGCGTACTGAAGCAGAAATGCCCGATACAACAAGATTGTGTTTAAAAAACTGCATTTTTTCTGCCGGTGACGAACGATTCGGGTCAGAACCAACACTATGATAAGGTAAAAGATTGACTCTGACTTTTGAACCCATAAGAAGAAGCTTAATTTCTTCCAAATGACGATCCGTATCATTCAAGCCATGTATCATTACATAGGCAATGCTTAATCTCCTTTTCTTCTTCCCTGAATAATTCTTCATTAATTCCAGAATTCCTTTTACAGGATTCAGCTTTTCAACCTGAATAATCATTTTTCGTTCTTCAATAAACGGTGAATACAGGCTTAGTGTCAGATTGCATTCTGAGCTCATCAGAAATTTTTCAACCCCCTGTGTAATCCCAACTGTTGAAACAGTCACATTTCGGGGACTAATTGCCAGTCCCCATTCCGAAGTAATAATCTCACACGCTTTCAAAACATTATTGAGATTATCCATAGGCTCACCCATTCCCATAAATACAATATGAGTGACTTTTTCCGCATCCGGTATACTGATAATCTGGTTGACCATCTCTCCGGCAGACAGGTTGCCTCTGAAACCATAACTTGCAGTAACACAAAAAGGGCAACCCATCCTGCATCCGGATTGGGTTGAAACACATACTGTATTTCTTTTATTTTCAGGTATGTAAACTGTTTCGAATGCTAATCCGGCTTCATTTCTGAATAGATACTTAATAGTCCTGTCTTCTGAAACTACTACGCATGAAGGATCAGAAATTCCACAGTAGAAATTTACATCAAGCTCATTTTTAAGTTTTCTTGAAATTTTGGTGATCTGTGAGAACGATCTGGTTCTCTTTTTATATATGCTATTTGCAATTGCAACTGCATCTGAGAACTCAAAACCAGCACTACTGATTGAACCATATATCTCTTCTGCAGTTAAGCCACAAATAACTTTCTTGCCCATTATCATTTGATATTTGCAAAAATAAACCGAATATCAATATCTTAGTAATGAATTTATAATGAATATTTAAAAAGTGAATATTTAAGATACAGACAGCTTGAAAATCAATTTTACTTCGCTGACTTCATTCACTTTCTGGAGGAGCTACAGTCGAATTAAAAGCAAATCTCGTAACTACAAATGAGACTTCCCCCCTTGCTTTTGACAATAAGCGGAAGAAAGTCTCAGTCATATTAAGTACTATCAAATACTTATTTTAAGCCTCTGTTTTTAAGCAGTGCATCAATCTTAGGATCACGTCCGCGGAAACTGATGAAGCTCTCTTTTGCGTCTGTTATACCCATTGGTGCAAGAATGTTTTTGCGGAACGAATCAGCAGTAGCCTTGTCGAAAATTCCTTTTTCTTTAAATGCCTCAAAGGCGTCATTATCAAGTACTGCGGCCCATGTATAGCAATAATATCCGGCGTCGTAACCACCTACAATATGAAGAAAGTAGGTACTTTTGTAGCGTGGCTCTATCTCTTTTATCAGTCCGATCTTCTGAAGATGCTCCTTCTCGAATTTTTCTACATCAATTTTAACAGGTGCTTCGAGAGTATAATAGTCCATGTCAAGAAATGATGCAGCAAGTAGTTCAACATTATCAAACCCTGTGTTGAAATAGCTGCTTTTCTGAATTTTATTTATCAGGTCATCAGGTATAATCTCGCCAGTTTTGTAGTTTTTTGCATACATTTTCAAAACAACTGGTTCGGTTGCCCAATGCTCCATGATCTGAGAAGGCAGCTCAACGATATCCTGAGCTGTATTTGTCATACTATATTTATTAATAGAGAACAAACCCTGTAGACTATGTCCGAACTCGTGAAAAAGAGTCTGAACATCATCAAGGCTGAGTAATGAAGGAGTATCTCCTGACGGGTTGGTGAAATTGCAAACTACCGTAACAATTGGGTTTACTTCTTTTCCATCAAGCCATTTGTGGTCCTGATAACCCCCACACCATGCGCCTTGTCCTTTACTTGCTCTGGTATAGAAATCCATATAAAGGATTCCCAGATGCCTACCGTCCGCTTCTTTGACTTCAAATGCCATAGCGTCGGGATGAGGAAGAGGCATATCGGGTAAACGAGTAAACGTAAGACCATATAGCCTGTTTGCAACTGAGAATGCCCCTTCTCTTACATTATCGAGTTTGAAGTATGGACGAAGTTCACTGTCATCCAGGTTATATTTTTGTTTGCGTAATTTCTCAGCATAATACCACCAGTCGGATGGCTCAATTTTAAATTTAGAACCTTCCTTCGTAGCAATGTTCTCCATTTCTTTTAACTCCTCACCGGCAACCTTCAAAGCAGGTTTCCACAGCTGATCAAGAAGTGCGTAAACATTTGCAGGGGTCTTTGCCATTCTGTTTTCAAGGTTGAGATCGGCATGCGATTTATAGCCAAGGAGTTTTGCTCTTTGAGCACGTAAACTTACAATGTCGGCAAGAATCTTCTTATTATCTAGGTTATCATTATGGTTGCCCTTATTAAGATATCCATCGTATATTTTTTTTCTAAGATCACGATTATTGTCATATGTCAGGAAAGGGAGCATACTCGGCTTCTGGATTGTAAAAACCCATTTCCCATCGAGACTGTCTTTCTTGGCGAGTTGTGCAGCGCCGTCAATTACAGTTTGAGGCAGGTCCTTGAGATCAGCTTCATTATCGATAACAAGCTTGAATTTATTATTCTCAGCAAGTACATTCTGACTAAAGTTAACGGTCAGTATCGATATTTGCTGGTTAAGCTTTTTCAGGCTGTCCTGATCCGCTCCTTTCAGAAGTGAACCATTTCTAACAAAACTCTTATAAAGATTCTCGAGAAGAAATTTTTGCTCGGGATTAAGATTAAGATCTGCCTGTTTCTCATAAATTGTTTTCACCTTCTGGAAAAGTATGGGATTAAGGAAGATCTCGTCCCTGTAAGCGGAAAGTTTTGGCGACACTTCCATTTCAATTTTCTGAAGAGTGTCGTTTGTATTTGCTGAAGTTTGGGCAAAAAATACAGCTGAAACTTTTGTCAAAAGTTTTCCCATTGTATCGAGAGGATCAATGGTATTCTGAAAATTTGCCTCTTCTTTATTCTGCAATATTTTTTCGAGGTCTCTCCTCCCCTCAGCCATACCCTGGTCAAATGCCGGTGTATAATGCCTGGCCATTATTTTTTCAAAAGGAGGTGCATCGAAAGGAGTATTATAAGGAGTGAAAAACGGATTGCTTGTATCTACTTTGGGCTGACTTTTACATCCACCAAGGATAACACTTATTAATCCACTGAATAACAACACTTTAGAAAGATTCTTCATATTTTTTTAATTTATGATAATTACTTTAGAAGCTACTTTTTTACAAATTACGGATATTCAAAACTGTAATCAAAAAAACTCAGCAATTTATTTAATCTCTGTTGCATTATTTTTAATGAAGTACACCTTATTCTCGTACAAATTCAACAAGAAGATAATAATTTACTATTTTTGTCAACCTTTAATGATTTTCTGAAATAAGTTGAAGTAGTTTGAAATACTGGAGAGATGGCAGAGTGGTCGAATGCGGCGGTCTCGAAAACCGTTGTTCGCTTTACAGTGGACCGGGGGTTCGAATCCCCCTCTCTCCGCAAAGCCAAAGCAAACCATCCGCTATTTTGCGGATGGTTTTTTATTTTACCCTGAAGCAGAGCCATGTTAATATGAGCGATGGTTCAGCGTAAAATAAAATAAGATGCTGTTTTACAGCATCTTTGCTTTGGCTTTGCAAGGTTCCCCTCCGTTTGCCAACTATTTTTTTCAGGCAGTATTTCAATTCTCGGAACCATTAATTTAGTTGATTTAAATTTACTCTACATCAATATCATACTTTGTCAAAAGGCCTGCAATTCCGGAGAGAGAGAATCTGGCCTTTTTAATCCGGTTTACTTCGGGGTCAATTGAGAAGTTGAATGCAGACCGGAAGTCAGCTTTTTCTATGTTGGAATTTTCGAATGTTGCTCCGGTAAGATCGCAATTGTCAAAAACTGATCCTGCTAATTCACATTCAATAAAGTCGACCTCTTGAAGCTTTGTATTTTCAAAGAGTGTCTTTTTAATCTTTGTCTGGTAGAATGAAGAATGATTAAGATTGCAATTGTCGAAACTGAAAGATAAACCAAATTGATTGCAGTGGTCAAAATGCAGACCCAGCATTTTGCAGTTTCTGAACTTTACATCCCTAAACGCAGTCTTGGTAAGCTTAATCATACTAAGGTTGCAGTTTTCAAAAACGCATTCAGCAAAATGTATATCCGAAAGGTCGGAATTTGAAAAATCACAATCAATAAAGGAGCAATCTTCATATTCACCTTTAGAAAGAGGTTTTTGCGTGAAGTCGGTC
>Ga0209747_1000452_pt1 | contig 22387 bp, 23 predicted proteins | sample BarGraNGADG00311_FD_184498 | JGI IMG/M metagenome (GOLD analysis project Ga0209747, IMG submission 184498) | Arctic peat soil microbial communities from Barrow, Alaska - Barrow Graham LP Ref core NGADG0011-311 (SPAdes) (version 2) | ecosystem: Environmental > Terrestrial > Soil > Wetlands > Peat...
GCGGCGGGAGAATATTGAGCCGGACAATACAACCCGCGTGCCGCCCAAACTGCTCGACATCTTGAAGCTGCTTCCCCGCACCAATTGCAAGGAATGCGGTTATCCCAGTTGCATGGCTTTCGCCGCCCAGATTGTCGAGGGGGAGAGGTGCTCGGAGGACTGCCCGCCCCTCGGCGGTGATGGCTGGCAACGGAACCTGCAAGAACTACGCGACCTGGGGCTTTGAGGGAGCCGGCGAAAAGGAGTATGACCGAAATCTTGAAACAGGCAAGAATACCGGAACTGGAAATGATTGCGGAAGAAAGCACTTTCAGCCCGGAGGAGAATCTGAGAAGGGAATCCCGCTACTGGAAAACCCTGGAAAGACCGTCCGCAAGGGCATGGAGGAACGAGGCCTGCGTGGTACTGGGCAGGTTCCTGGATGCGGGGGAGGAGACGTATCCGCGCAGGGCGGAGGCGTGCGTCATTCCTATATTATGGAGACCAAGCGGCGGCGGAGCTGTCTTTCACGACCCGGGAAATATTAACTATTCGATCTACCTGCAGCACGAAGGGCTTCGCTCCAAAGCCGAGGATAGCCTGAGGTCGCTTTCCTTCCCGGTCACCGCTCTGCTCGATAACTTGGGCGTTCCTTGGGAATGGGTGCCGCCAAATAACGTCTACGTCAGGGGCAAAAAAATATCCGGCTCGGCCCAGGCGAGGAGCAGAGGCAGGCTCCTCCATCATGGCACGCTGCTCGTGGATTGCGATCTCGAGATGATGAGCTGGCTGCTGAAGGCGGGTGGCAGGAGCCGGACGGCACCGGTCATAAACCTGAAGGAGCTGAGCCCGAGGCTGACGCCGGAGGAAATTACGTCGATGCTCTGGAGAATTATGGAAACTAGCCGATCCCTCCCGGTGGAATGCGCCTGCTAGCGATTCCGCCGCCTGCCAATGAAGCCGGCCATCTTTACCAGCCGGCTGGAACGCAGCTCTTCGATCACGTCGCTCATCTCGTCCACGGATTGTCGCATCTCCAGACCGGTACGGGTTATTTCCTCGCCCCGCGCCTGCATTCCCTTCACCGTGCCCTGGATCTTCAGGTTGAATTGCCCGAATCTCTCGATCCATATTTGTGAGTCCTTTTGGGCATAGCGGGCTGTTCTGTAGATCTCCCGCGCCGTCCAGCCCAACACGCCAATGCAAAAGAAAAAGACGGCCAGCGAGCATAAAAAGACGATCAGGGCGATGAATCCCAAGAAAATCTCCTTCATCCAAAAGCTGCATTAGCGCCATTAAATTATAACTGAGCGGTGGGATGTTGGGTAAACCCTGCTCCTCCGTGCCTTTTATCAGCTAAGCGAAGTATCTTAGAAACCGCACCGGGCGCCGGCACTTTCGAAATAATCGAGGAACGGGGAGAGGAACTTCCTTTCTGAGGCTCGGCCTTCTCACCACTCCATGCATCCTCGAGCGAGGAAAAAATAATCGGCATATCTTGGCCTTATCTTCTTTATAATGAATAGCGACCTGCTCAATCGAAAACAAAGGAGGGGATCAAAGCTTGGCGGAGGAGACGGCTATAGAGATACCAAAAGCCTATGAGCCGGCGGAGGTCGAGGCCAAGTGGTATCGCTTCTGGGAGGAACACAAATATTTTCACGCCGTGGTGGATCCGGAAAAACCGCCCTTCTGCATAGTAATACCGCCGCCTAACGTCACCGGCTCGTTGCACCTCGGCCACGCCCTCAATAACTCGCTGCAGGACTTCATAATCAGGCGCAAGCGCATGCAAGGGTACGAGGCGCTGTGGTTGCCGGGGACCGACCATGCCGGCATCGCGACCCACGCCGTGGTCGAGCGCATCCTCGCCGAGGAGGGCACCAACCGCTGGGAGATTGGCAGGGAGGCCTTCCTGGAGAGGGTCTGGCAGTGGGTTGAACAATACGGCGGCACCATAGTGCACCAGCTGAAGAGCCTGGGTTGCTCGTGCGATTGGGACCGGCTGCGCTTCACCATGGACGAAGGCTGCTCGCGGGCGGTGCGCGAAGTCTTCGTTCGCCTCTTCGAGGAAGGATATATTTACCAGGCCTATTACATCGTCAACTGGTGCCCTTACCATCTGACCGCCATATCGGACATCGAGGTGGAATACGAGGACGTCGAAGGCAAGCTGTGGTACATCCGCTACGATCTCAAGGATTCGGACGAATATTTCCACGTGGCAACCACCCGGCCGGAGACCATGCTGGGAGACACCGCGGTAGCGGTGAACCCCGGGGATGAGCGCTACAGCCACCTGGTGGGAAAGACCGCCGTACTTCCCTTGTTGGGCAGGGAGATGCCGATTATCGCCGACGGTTTTGTCGACCCCGATTTTGGAACCGGCGTCGTCAAGGTGACCCCGGCGCATGACCCCAACGACTTCGAGATAGGGAAGCGCCACGACCTGCCGGAGATAAATATCTTGACGCCGGATGCCAGGATCAACGAGAACGGCGGCCCGTATGCCGGCCTCGACCGCTACGAGGCGCGCGAGGCCGTGCTCGCCGATCTGGAGAAGATGAACTACATCCAGAAAGTGGAAAAACGGCAGCACGCCGTGGGCCACTGCTACCGCTGCCATACGGTGATTGAGCCCTACCTGTCCAAGCAATGGTTCGTGAGGATGAAAGGTCCGGCCGACCCGGCTATCAGGGCGGTGGAGGACGGCAGGACCGATTTCGTGCCCGAGCGCTGGAAGAAGATCTATTTCGATTGGATGCATAACATCCGGGACTGGTGTGTATCGAGGCAGCTGTGGTGGGGGCATCGTATACCCGCCTGGTACTGCAACGACTGCGATGAGGTGCTGGTGGCCAGGGAGGCGCCGGAGCGATGCTCCTGTGGAGGGACGCTCGAGCAGGATACGGACGTGCTGGATACCTGGTTCTCGTCCGGACTCTGGCCGATGTCCACCCTGGGATTCCCCGATGATACCCCCGAGTTGCGCTACTTCTACCCGACTTCGGTGCTGGTCACCGCCTTCGATATCATATTCTTCTGGGTGGCCCGAATGATGATGTTCGGCCTGCATTTCAAGGGCGACGTGCCCTTCCGGGATGTACTTGTGACCGCCCTCCTCAGGGACGAGACCGGGAAGAAAATGAGCAAGTCTTCGGGAAACGTGATCGACCCGCTCGAAGTCATCGACTATTACGGCGCGGATGCCCTGCGCTTCACCCTGGGGCATATCGCGGTTCCCGGGCGAGACGTCTTCCTTTCGGAGGAACGCATCGCCGGCAGCCGCCACTTCTGCAACAAGATTTGGAATGCTGCGCGCTTCACCATGATCAACATCGAAGGCTTCGACCCCTGGGCGTCCGATGAAACAAAGCTGCGCTATACGCTCGCCGATACCTGGATCCTCTCCAGGTTCAACCGCCTTGTCTTGGAGATCGATCAGGAATTCGAGGCCTATAATTTCAGCGAGGTGGCCAAGGCGCTGTACGAGTTTTTCTGGAGCGACTTCTGCGATTGGTATGTTGAACTTTCCAAGCTGCGGCTCTACGGAAAAGACTCAGACGAGCGGGCCACAGCTCAGTACGTACTCTGGAAGGTGCTCGAGCAATCGCTGCGCCTGCTGCACCCCTTGATGCCTTTCATAACCGAGGAGATATGGCAGCGGCTTCCCCGCCAGGGTCGCTCGATAACGGTCGCCCCCTGGCCGGTTGCCGAACCCGCCCTGATTGATCTCGAGGCGGAAGGGAGCATGAACGCGCTCAGGGATATCATTACTACCTTGCGCAGGTTGCGATCGGAATTAGGACTGCCGCCCGGGGCAAGGGTGGCGGCGATAATCGTTCCCATAAGCGATGAGCGTTCCCGGCTGGTGCAGGAGCACGGGGATTACATAATTTCCCAGGCCCGCCTGTCATCATTCGAGATAGCCTCTTCCGTCGGCGATCCGGCGAAGTACACGCGGGCGGTCGCCGCCGGAGTTGAAGTTTTCCTTCCCTTAGCTGGTAAAGATTCCCAGGAGGAGGTCGAGAGGATCACAAAGGAGATCTCGCGACTGCAGGAGGAGGCCGGGCGTTTTCAAAACAAGCTCGCCAACGATCAGTTTCTCACCAAGGCCCCGGTGGAAATCGTGGAGAAGGAGAAGAAAAAGCTCGCTGACTCCATGTTCAAGATAGAGAGGCTGAAGGAACAGTTGGAACTGCTGTCGCGGGCGGGGTCGGGGTAAAGGCTGGCAATGGACTTCAAGACCGCCAAGGACTACCTGGATAAGACATCCCGCTTCGGAATAAAACCGAGCCTTGATCGTATCCAGGTCCTCTGCTCGAAGCTCGGCGACCCGCAGCTCGATTTTCCCTCCATCCATATAACCGGCACCAATGGCAAGACCTCCACGGCTCGCATGATATCCTCCATCATGCAGACGGCGGTAACCAGGATCGGTCGTTATACTTCGCCGCATATGCAAAGCGTGACCGAGCGAATATCCTTGAACGGGCGGCTTATATCGGAATCCGACTTCGCGGGGGTGCTTGAAAAGATCCTGCCGGCGATCGAGGAGACAGACCGCGAGACCGGGGATCCCCTCACCTATTTTGAGATAACCACGGCTATGGCTTTCACCTATTTCGCCGAGCGCAAGGTGGACCTGGGGGTGGTAGAGGTCGGCCTGGGCGGGCGTTGGGACGCCACCAACATAGTGGATTCTCAGTTGCAGGTGATAACCGGAATAGCCCTCGATCACGTGGCCGAATTGGGAGGCACACTGCGTGAGATCGCGGCCGAGAAAGCGGGGATCATTAAGCAGGCCAGTGCGGTGATCTCCACCGCTGCCAATCGTGAAGTCCTGGATGTGCTCGAGGATTCCTGCCGCGAAAAGGGATGCGACTTGAAATTGCTCGGTCGAGATTTCGATCTTTTCTATAACGTGACCTATGGGGTGGATACCGGCAAGATCGGGCAGGCGTTGGGGATACAGGGAGTGTTGCGGGAATATCCGGAGATCTTCCTCCCACTGCTCGGCGAGCACCAGGCGATTAATGCGGCGTGCGCGGTCGCCGCCTGCGAGACTTATGCCGGTTCCCTGGAAGGACTTTCCATTCAACAGGTTGAAAAGGGGCTGGGCCGGGCCACCTCACCCGGGCGGCTCGAGGTTGTTTCCATGAATCCCCTGGTGATCCTCGACGGCGCTCACAATCCGGACGGCGCCATGCGCCTTTCAAATGTTATCAGCAACGATCTTGACTATGAGAAGCTGATCCTGGTGATCGGCATATTGGAGGATAAGGATTTCAAACAGATATTGGAAATCCTTCTCCCCCTCGCCTCGACGGCGATCGCCACCCAGAGTTCATACGAGAGGGCGACGCCGGCCAGGACCATTGCCGCGGCGGCGAAGAGGATGGGGCACGATTGTCTGGTTATCGAACACGTCGACGAGGCGGTGAAGTTCTCGAGGACCCTGGCCGGCGTCGGCGATACGGTATGCATAACGGGTTCGCTGTATACGGTGGGGGAAGCACGGACCGCGTTGGGACTAAGACCCCAATAGTAGGCACCATAAGAGACGGAACGGAGGTTGCTATGGCACTGGAGAGAACGCTGGTTCTTATAAAGCCGGATGGCGTGAGGAAAGGTCTGGTTGGCGAGGTCATCGGCCGTTTCGAGAGGCTTGGCATGAGGATGGTCGCCATGAAGTTGATGGGCATCGACGACGATATGGCCGCTCGACACTACGAGGAGCACAAGGGAAAGGACTTCTACCAGGCCCTGATAGATTTCATTACATCGGGCGATGTGGTGGCCATGGTGCTGGAAGGAGAAGCGGCGATAACCATTGTTCGCAAGGTCATGGGTGCGACTAATCCAGTTGAAGCGCCACCGGGAACCATACGCGGTGACTTTGCCGTAAGCATCGATCACAACATAGTCCACGGCTCCGACGGTCCGGAGAGCGCGAAGCGCGAAATCAGCATCTTCTTTCCGGACCTTGCCTAGAAGAGCACCATTCGGATTCGAGAAAAGCGACAAGCAGTGTATGATAGAATATTCAGCGAATACAAAAGGCGGCCTTCGGGCCGTCAATAATATGAAAAGGTGAAATATGGCATCTTCCTGGGAAATGTTAGGAAGGGATATGGCCATCGATTTGGGGACGGCCAATACCCTGGTTTACGTCAGGGGCAAGGGGATCGTTCTCAACGAACCCTCGGTCGTCGCGATAAACACCTCCAATGGAGCCATACTTGCGGTAGGCGCTGAAGCAAAAAGAATGATCGGACGGACCCCCGGGCACATTGTCGCCGTCAGACCTTTGAGAGATGGAGTAATCGCCGATTTCGATGTGACGGAGAAGATGCTTCGCTACTTCATACAGAAGGTGCACAAACGGCGCTTGTTCGCCAGGCCGCGGGTCGTGGTCTGCGTCCCCTCGGGAACCACCGGGGTCGAGCAGCGGGCGGTCGAGGAGGCCTGCATCCAGGCCGGGGCGAGGGCCGCCTACATAATCGAGGAGCCGATGGCGGCGGCGATAGGCGCGGGCCTCCCCATCCACGAGCCTACCGGGAACATGGTTGTGGATATCGGGGGCGGCACCACCGAGGTCGCGGTCATATCACTGGGCGGCATCGTTACCAGCGAATCGATACGCATCGGCGGCGACGAATTGGACGAGTCAGTGGTCGCATATATCAAGCGTGAATACAACCTCATGATCGGGGAACGGACGGCCGAGGAGTTGAAGATCTCCATAGGATCCGCCTTCCCCATAGATGATGAGATAAATGCCGAGATACGGGGACGGGACCTGGTAACCGGTCTTCCGAAGACCATCATGGTCCTGGCTGAAGAAATAAGGGAGGCAATAGAGGAGCCCATATCATCGATAGTTGATGCGGTGAAGGCAACCCTGGATAAGACCCCACCCGAGCTGGCTTCGGACATTATGGACAGAGGTATAGTGCTTACGGGAGGAGGAGCCCTGCTAACCGGGCTTGACGAACGCTTAAGACATGAGACGGCTATGCCGGTTGACGTTACCAGTTCACCCCTTTCAGATGTTGCCCTCGGATCCGGCAAGTGCCTCGAGGAGTTCGAGATTATGAAGAAGGTCTTGATTTCCTCTTCGAGGCATTAAGCGCAGCGCATCAAGCCCGGGCCAATAATCATGATTAATAGAGAAAGCCGACATCAACGCTTCATAATAATAACCCTGGTCATAGTCTGCGTTCTTTTGGTGACCGTTTATTCGAGGGAAAGCAAGGACGGCCTCTTTCACAGGATGCAGAGGTTCTCCATGGATATGGTGTCCCCCCTGCAAAAGGGCGTAAGCAAGGCCTTGGGCCCCATAAAGAGCGGCGTCGGGTTCTTGACCGATCTGGGTACGGCGCGGGGTGAGAGGGACAGGCTGCGCAAGCAGGTGCAAGTCTTGCAGGAGCAGGTCGATGAGGGAAAGGACGCCATGCGCGAGCGCGACCAGCTTCAGAGCATGATCAAGGTGAAAGAAGAGAATCCGCAGTGGGAACTGATGCAGGTAAATGTGATCGGCACTTCCTCTGACATATGGGAGCAGACCATCCAGATAGATGCCGGCTACGATGACGGCCTGAAGGAATACATGGCGATTCTGGGTGAGGATGGAAGCTTGGTGGGCAGGATCGTGATGTGCACCGCCAATTCCTCTGTCGTTCAACTCATGACCGACGAGAAGAGTTCCATAGGGGCCAGGCTGCAGACCAATTCGGAAATGGGAGTAGTCAAGGGTGAGGGAACCGGCGTCCGGCTGGAACTCCTCAACCAGGACGCCGAGGTGAAGACGGGAGATGTCGTTCTCACGTCCGGGATGGGAGGCACCTGCCCCGCGAATATCCCGATAGGCAGCATCACCGAAATAAGCGAGAGGCGCGCCGATCTCTCGATAGGGATCGAAATTCAACCGCGTGCCAAGCTGACCCGGCTGGAAAGGGTAATCGTGGTAACCGGCCCCGAACCGAAGACGGCGCCGTTGGCGACCCAGGCGGGAGGCTGATCAAAGTATGCATCGCAGGCTCACATTCCTGGTTACCCTGGTGATCGCCCTGCTCGTCCAGTTAACCGTGGCGCCGGAGATAAGCATCGGCACGGTGAGGCCGGATATCCTGCTGGTGGTGACCTTATGCTGGGCCCTGGCGGAGGGCCCGGGGCAGGGAGCGCTCTTCGGCTTCTCAGCGGGGCTCCTTGAAGACATATTCACGACGCAGGCCCTCGGCGTATCGGCCTTCGCCAAGACGCTTATCGGTTACTTCGGCGGCGAGCTAAGGCAGCGGGTCATCTCCAAGTCGGTAATATGGCCGATCGCCATCGTATTCTTCGCGACGATCATTCAGGAGCTGCTCAAATTCATGACCTGGTCGATAGTAGGAGTGGAGGATCGGGCGCCTTTTAATTTCGGCATCATCGCGGGCCTGGCCCTCTATGATGCCGTGGTCACGCTCCTTATCTACCCCGTCATAGGCCGTCTCGCAGCCCGTGAGGAAAGGGCGTTGATGTTCCAATGAAAGTGGGCCCTACCATAAATACGGTGGCATTCGAACGCTGCTGCATCCCGTCGCGCTTCGTCCTCTGTCGAAACGTGATATTCAATCGAGCTTGCTTCGTCGCTGCGCTCCTCGCAATACGTCTCGTCGCCGAGCGACTCGCCTTGCTCCCTGCGACGTACTCTCTGAGTACGCCTCAGTCGCGTGCCTTGCGGGAGCGGCGCATCAACGTTCTCGGTGCGACACCCTATTTATGGCATGATCCACGAGGTGGTATCGATGCCGATTAACCCTCAACAAAAAGGAGCCATGCTACACCGCTTCACCCTCTTCGTGATGTTCCTGGTGATCCTCATAGGGCTCCTGGTGGTTCGCCTGTGGTTCCTGCAAGTTGTGCAAGGGGACCATTATAAAGCAATGGCCGAGGGCAACCGCGTGCGCGAGGTAGCGCTGCAGGCACAGCGGGGAAACATACTCGATCGCAACTACAAGGACATGGTGATAAACAGGCAGGCCCTTTGCATTTTCGTGCAGCCAACCGAGTTCGCGAAACTGGAGGACAAGGAGGGGCAGGTCGAGAAGCTGGCCTCCATGCTGGGTATGGAACCTCTGGAAATAATGAAGAAGGTGGAGGGCACCGATGTACAGCCGCATAAGCCGGTGCTTATAAAAAAGGACGTCGACCCCGAGACGTGGTTCTATATCGCCGAGAGGCAGGCCGATTTCCCCTGGGTCACCGCCGACGAGATGCCGGTGCGGGAGTATAAGGCCGGGGAGGAAAACCTGGCGTCGCATGTGTTGGGCTACCTGGGGGAGATATCGGAGGAGCAGCTCCAGGCACTGAAGGATAAGGGATACAAGGCCGGAGATATCGTAGGAACCTCCGGAATTGAAGCCTATTATGAGGATACCCTGCGGGGGGTGGACGGCAAGAGGCTGGTCGAGGTCGACGCCCAAGGTATGCCGCTGCAAGTGTTGGGAGAGGAGGAGCGAAAACCGGGGAATACGGTCGTGCTTACCATTGATAAAGATGTGCAGAAGGTGGCCGAGGACAGCCTGCGTTGGGGCATATCCTATGCCCGTACTTTTTATGATGCCGAACGGGAGAAGAATTTCGCGGCGCCCGCGGGAGCGGCGGTGGTGCTTGATTGCACTAACGGCGAAATAGTTGCCATGGCCAGCGAACCCTCCTTCAATCTGGAGGATTTCGTAGGGGGCATCGACGAGCAGGAGTGGAAGCAACTAAACGATCCCAAGAATAATTACCCCCTCAACAACCGGGCCATTGTCGGCCAGTACCCGCCCGGCTCCACCTTCAAGGCAATAACTGCAATAGCATCGCTGCAGGATCTCGGGGTGACCGCCTATAGCCCCTTCACCTGCAACCATGTTTTTAACGAGGGGGAATTCAAGGACTTCCCGAAGACCTGCTGGGGCAACCACGGCAATATAGATTTCACGGATGCCATAATCCAGAGCTGCGATACGGTTTTTTACCATCTTGGTTATCAGTTCTACCTCAATCGTGAGAGGAACGGCTGGGTGACCAGGCTTCAGGACTACGCGACCCTGGCCGGACTGGGCAAGGCGACCGGAGTGGATCTGCCCAACGAGTTCGAGGGAAGGGTGCCGACGCCGCAGTGGAAGTGGGAGTTCAACCAGGGTAACCCTGACTACCAGCAATGGTATCCCGGTGATACCGTGAACATGGCGGTGGGCCAGGGCGACATTCTCTTGACCCCACTACAGCTGGCCAACGTTTACGCGGCCATCGCCAATCGTGGCCCGTTTTTCCGCCCCCATGTCGGCAAAGAGGTCCTCACCTGGCAAGGGGAGACGGTGCAGGATATCCAGCCCCTGCAGATCGGCGATCTGACCAATCCCGGGAACCAGGATGAGGTATCGATAAGCAAGGCTAACCTGGAAGTGGTTCGGCAGGCACTTACCGGGGTGGTCTCCGGGGCGGGCACGGCGGCTGGCGCTTTCCAGGGTTTTCCATTGCAGCAGATCCCGGTGGCGGGAAAGACGGGGACGGCGGAGGTGGCGGGAAAGCAGCCCTGCGCCTGGTTTACCTGCTATGCACCGGCAAATGATCCGAAGTACGTAGTCGCCGTGATGATCGAGGAGGGCGGGCACGGCGGCGCCGTAGCGGCTCCCGTCGCCCGCCGTATACTCGAGCAGCTCTTCGGCATCCCACCGGGGAAGGCCGGAGTAGCGCCGGGCGATTAGGAGCAACTCATGCCGGAGAGGCTGGGAAGGGTTCTAGCTCCCAAGGTGACCGAAAGGCGCCAGACCGACGAGGTCGCGCGCCGCCTGAGCGGTCTACCCGTGCGACACATCGATTGGACCCTTTTGGCGATAACCGTCTTCCTCATAGCCTTCGGCCTGCTCATCCAATACAGCGCAACCCACGGCGATAGACCTGGCAATCCCACCTACTTCGTCCTGCGACAGGTTATCAGCTTGTTTATAGGCCTGATAATCATGGGCCTGCTGCTGAGCTTCGATTACCGCAGGCTCAAGGTCGCGACGCCCTTCATATACGGCGGCTTTCTGCTCGCTCTGCTCATCGTTTTCCTCGCCGAGGCGGCCATGGGTTCCCAACGCTGGATATCGCTCGGCCCCATAAACTTCCAGCCCTCCGAGTACTGCAAGCTGGTGCTGATCCTCGTCCTCGCCAATTTTTTCTCGGATAACAAGGCCGAACCTGACTCTTTCCGCAGCTTCATCTTGCCCGTCGCTTGGGCCGCCCCTTACCTGCTTCTCGTCTTTTTGCAGCCGGACCTCGGTACCACCCTGGTCCTTTCGGCTCTCCTCCTGGGCATGCTCTTCCTGGTCGGCTGCCGCATGAGGTACTGGGTAAGCTTTGTCGGCTTGGGGGCGGCAAGTTTCGCGTTTGGTTTTATATTCCATATATTTCAACCCTATCAAGTGGAGCGTTTCACTGCTTTCCTGAAGCAAAGCTCAAGCATACAGGGCGTCGGTTACCAGTTGATGCAGTCGAAGATAGCCATCGGGTCCGGGCAGCTTGTGGGTAAGGGCCTGATGAAGGGAACCCAGACCAACCTCAACTTCATACCGGCCCACCACACCGATTTCGTCTTCGCGGTGCTGGGTGAGGAGATGGGACTGATCGGCGCGCTGATCCTGATCGGAGCCTTCTGCCTGCTGCTTTGGAGGGGTGTGCGCATCGCGAACAGCGCCCGCGATTTCTACGGCAGCATGATCGCCTTTGGGATCGTGATTATGTTCGTCTTCCAGTTAGTGGTAAACATCGGCATGACCATCGGCATCATGCCGATAACCGGTATACCGCTGCCCTTCATAAGCTACGGCGGGTCGAGCCTTATCGTCAATATGGCGGCGATCGGCCTGCTCACCAACATCTATATGCGCCGCTTTTCCCAAATATAACCATAATATGCCAAATAATACCAGATAATAAACGCTTGCAGAGCTACTGCGTCCGGGTTGCGGCGTGGTATATATAAAGGCGATGCAGGCAGATGGGACCGGGTATCGAAAAAAGCGGCATAACCTGGGCATAATTTTGGCGAGCTGATTGAAGAGGAGGCGCACGTGGAGTCAGAGGACGGCTATAAATCGGGTTTTGTGGGAATAATAGGCCGCCCTAATGTCGGCAAGTCTACGCTTCTCAATAACCTTGTCCACCACAAGCTGGCGATTATATCCGAAAAGCCGCAGACCACCCGTAATAAAATACGTGCCATCCTCACCAGGGATGACGCCCAGATGATTTTCGTCGACACGCCAGGTTTCCATAAGCCTAAGAACGCATTGGGAGAGCGGCTGATCAAGGCGGTGCGCGAGACGCTCCAGGAGGTCGACGTGATCGTTTTCATGTTGGATGGTACGAAGACGATAGGCAAGGGCGATCTCTTCATAGCGGACGAATTGGCGAATCTCGACACCCCGGCTGTCGCAGTCCTCAACAAAATCGATCGCCTGAGTTCGGACCAAGTTGAGGCGCAGAAGACGGTGGTGCAAAACCTGGGGGAATTCCGCGATGTAATACCGCTATCGGCGAAGACATCCGAAAACGTACATGCATTAATCGAACGAATCGCCGAGCTGCTGCCGCAGGGGCCGAAGTACTATCCGGAAGACATGATAGCCGAGCAGCCGGAGTCATTTATAGTGGGCGAATTGATCCGCGAAAAGGTGCTGCAGCTCACGCGCGAGGAAGTGCCGCACAGCGTGGCGGTGGTTGTCGATGAGATGCAGCAGAGGCAGGACAGGGATCTGGTGGATATAGAGGCCACCATATACGTCGAAAGGGATTCGCAAAAGGGGATTATCATCGGCAAGGGCGCAAGGATGCTTAAGGAGATCGGCAGCAGGGCCAGGCAGGAGATCGAGGCGCTGCTCGGCGAACAGGTATTCCTCAATCTGAAGGTGAGAGTGGAAAAGGACTGGTCGAAACGGCCCGAGATGCTGAAGAGGCTCGGTTACTAAGTGAGGCACTTAGTGTCCCGTCCCACTGGATCAATGGGAAGGAAAATTCGTGGAAGATAGAACCAGGCTGCTGGGCGAAAGCCTGAAGGGTTTGCTCGAGGAGGGCAAGATGAGCGCGGCGCTCGCCCTCCTGGATGGCCTGCAGCCGGCCGATGCCGCCGAGGTCCTGGAGACGCTTCCCTACGACGAGAGGCTGCGCATCTTCAAGGTCTGGGATGTCGAAGAGTCGGCCGACGCCCTACCGGAGATGTCCGAAGAGGGTCAGGTCGAGGTGATGCAGGGCCTGGCTCGCAGCCTTGCGACCCGAATTATCTCCGAGATGCCTCCTGATGATGCCGTAGATCTCCTCGCCGATCTCCCAGACAAAACGGCGGATGCCATACTTGCGTCCATGAGCCCGTTAAAGGCGGGTCAGCTGCGCCGTCTGATGGCCCATGGAGAGGATACCGCCGGAGGTTTGATGACCCCTGATGCCATGCGCCTTTCGCAGGAGGTCCGAGTCGGACAGGTGTTGGAGCGATTGAGGGAGACACCTGAGAATGTCGAGATGATCTATTACATATACTTTCAGGACGAGGCCAGCCGGCTGACCGGGGTCAGCTCGCTCAGGGAATTGATCGTCGCCGATCTCAATCGGCCGGTAAAAGAGATGATGCACCGGCAGCTCATAACCGTGGCTCCGGAAGAGGACCAGGAGAGGGTGGCAGGCCTGATCGATCGCTACGACCTCCTGGCTATTCCCGTGATCGACGGCGAGGATCGGCTGCTCGGCATAGTCACCGTAGATGATGTCATGGACGTCCTCGAGGAGGAAGCCAAGGAGGATATCTATGGCCTGGCGGGAACCTTCGAAATCGACGAGCAGAAGGAGCGCCATCCTTTTATCGCCGCGCTGCTGGGACGCCTTCCCTGGGTGCTCATAGCGCTCACCCTCGAGCTGCTCGTGGCCGGCGGTATATTACGTGCCTTTTCCCAAAGGATGCAGAATGAAATCGCACTTGTTTTTTTCATACCGGTCATCCTTGTCATGGGGGCGACCGTATCGCTGCAAAGTGCCACTCGCATGACAGTGGAAATCATGACAGATCCCGGCAAGCGGCGGCGTTTCCGTCGCAGTATAGCCGGGGAGGCATTGATAGGCCTGGGCATAGGAATACTCAGCGCCGTGGTCATCTCGCTTTTTGCCTGGTCGATGAAGGGAGATGCCCGTCTGGGATGGGTAATCGGAGTCTCCCTGGTCATCACGGTTCTCTTCTCGGCGCTTACCGGGTCCCTGCTCCCCCTGCTTCTGCAAATGTCGGGGAAGGATCCGGCAATGGCTTCGGAGCCCTTTTTGACTACCCTCATGGATATCCTCGGATTGGCCGTCTATTTCTTGATCGGCATGGCCCTTCTATAAACCATCAGGAGGCTTGAAATGGTGGATAAGGCACTGGAAGTTTTTCCTACACTCGGCCATCTATGCCGCATAATCGACGCCACCTTGCTCAGGCCGGAGGCAAACGAGAGTGATTACCTCGAATTCCTGCGCGAGGTGGCCGATGCCAAGTTCAGGTGCGCCTTTGTTCCCCTCTATTACGTGCCGATAGCCCGCCTCGAACTCGAGGGCAGTGGAGTTACTCCCGGCGCCCCGATCGGGTTTCCCTTCGGATTCATATCCACCGACGCCAAGAAGAACGAGGCGGTTCTGGCTTTGCAGTACGGGGCGAGGGAACTCGACATGGTGATAAACATATCCGCACTGCGATCACGAAGATACGATCGGGTGCGTGAGGATATAGCGGCGGTGGTCGCCATGGCGCGCCGCTACGATACCGGCAGGGGCGAGGGCCACGTGGTGGTTAAGGTGATTCTCGAGACCGGATATCTAAGCGACGATCAGATGCGGCGGGCCGCTCTGCTGGCGATGGAGGCGGGCGCGGATGCCGTCAAGACCTCGACCGGATTCGGCCCCCGGGGGGCGTCCGTCGAGGATATAACCCTGCTTCGGGAAGCGGTCGGGCCGGGCTTTGGAGTAAAAGCATCGGGTGGAATTCGACGCCTGGATGACGTGGTAACAATGGTGCAGGCGGGAGCGAGCCGCATAGGCACCAGTTCGGCGGTGGAGATACTGCAGGAATACCTGGGGCTCTACCGCTGGAAATAGGCGGAGCGGGCTCGAGCCGAGCCGGCCTGAAGCGCGTGATTAACTGGAAGTAAAGAAGAAGCCCCAAGTAACCTTTGGAACGCCTTTCCGGATTACCCCTCGAGCCTCGCCTCTCGGCTACTCTCTCGGGATCCCCCGTCTGGGCTTTCTTCCAGCTCCTTGGGGCCACTTACTAGAATACCACTTTTCGCGGCCGAGGTCTATAGCAAATTGTGCATATTTGATGCCGGGCGCCTTCGTCTGAAACAGGTAAATTATGGCAATCAGGGGTTAGAGGCGCCTCGGCGCATCTCCAGGTATACAAGGGTCAGCCCTTCATGGATTTTCTCGATCCGGAAGGGCTTGTAGCCCCTCTTTGCGTATATATGAAGTGGTTTTGCGCTCAGCTGCCCGGTGAACAATTCGTATCTCTCCGCTTTGGGGAAGCGGCTCTCGATCTCGTCCATCAGGCGAGTGCCCATTCCCCGGTCCTGAAAATCGGCATGCACGATGAGCCGGCCGACATAACAGGTGCCCTTCTGTATGTAGCCCCTGACCGAACCGACTATCTTTCCATCGACAACCGTTTTCAAAAAGAGCTGGTCATCGAAATCGGCTGTTATCTCTTGCAGCGTCTGCAGCAAGGGAGGCAGGCTGAAATCGTTATAGCGTTCACCTTCGCTCAGGTACGCAATTTGCTGCAGAGCAAGGATTTCACCCAAGTCCTGTCTTGCAGCTGTCTTGACTGTTACGATCCCTCCCGCCTCCCTTCCAGGTAGCCGAAGACGATACCCCGTGAGCGCAGGGGGCGTTCCAGGAAAGCCTCCGAGAACCGGAAAGCTATGGATAGCACTTCGCTCGAAAGGGCTTGGTTCAAATCTAACGATGAAATGGCCGCCATGTCCCGTGTCATCAGTTGGTTCATCAAAGCGAGCGTGGCGGGGGCGAGCGGTATAAGGCTGTCCAGGCCGGCGCGGCAATTCGAGCAGACGACGCCGCCCCCGATCAGGCTCAGCCATACCTTTTCGCCTGCTGTCTCCCGGCCGCAATTCAGGCATTGCTTCAGGTGCGGATGGTATCCGATAAGGGCGCAGACCTTCAAATCGAAGGCGGCCAGCACCAGGGCCGGGTTGGCGACCTCGCGGTCGAGTACGTCCAGGGTGACGCACAGGGCCGGAAAGAGGCGGGGGATATTCTGGTTTTCCTGCAGCGATTTCTCGATCATCTCCAGCATGGCCTCCCCGAAGAGGTACTTGCCGTAGTCCTCTCTTATCGCGGCGTGCGAGTTGATTATCTCGGCCTGCACCACGGTGTCGAGGTTCCTGCCTTCATGCAGGATCACGTTCAAGAGGGTGAAGGGTTCCAGGCGGGCACCGAACTTGCTCCCGGTCCGCTTGATTCCTTTGGCCACGGCTCGAGCCAAGCCGCGGCCTTCGGTAAAGAGGGTTACGATGCGGTCGGCTTCGCCAAGGTCGTAGGCTCGTAAGACAATCGCTTTTTCCTTATAGGTGGCGGCCACCCGGGCCTACTCCTCTCGAATGCTGCCGAAGCGCCTTTCCCTCGATTGGTATTCCTCGATCGCCCGGGCCAGGTGCTCTCTGCGGAAATCGGGCCAAAGAACTTCGGTCATATAAATTTCGCTGTAGGCCAGCTCCCAGATCATGAAGTTGCTGATGCGCATCTCGCCGGCGGTTCGGATGAGAAGATCGGGATCGGGGACATCCGGAACGTAGAAGTAGGCGCGGAACTTCTCTTCGTCCATGTCCTCCAGGTTGACCTTTCCCGCCGAGACATCCTGATAGAGCTTTCTGGTGGCATCGACGATCTCGGCGCGGCCGCCGTAATTGAAGGCAATGCAGAGGGTCATGCCGGTATTATCCCTGGTAATTTCCATGGCGTTATCGATTGCCTGCAGGGTGGAATCGGGGATGGGATCCCTTCTTCCCAGGTGCTTGATTCGGATGTTGCGTTCGTGGAATTCGTCCACGCGATTATTCAACAGATTGCGGTTGAAACTCATGAGGAAGCGGACCTCGTTATCGGGACGGTCCCAGTTCTCGGTTGAGAAGGCGAAAAGACTGAGCGCCCCGATCTCCCATTCCGATGCGGTCCTGATGACGTTGGTTATCGCTTCTTCGCCGGCCTTATGCCCGGCCACGCGGGGGAGCTTGCGCCCGGTCGCCCAGCGACCGTTGCCATCCATGATTATTGCTATGTGGTTAGGCAGTTTGCCCTGGGGTTTTTGTGCTTTGGCCTCGTTCATCATATCCACAGTATAGACATCAAGGTTTGTCCTGGCTATTCGCCGCCTTGTGGTGGAGTGCCCACGTTTTCGACGGATTCACCCCCTGGTGCGGCCTTATCCGCCCCTTCCTGTTGCTTGAATATTATCCTCTGCAGGGCGTAGACCCCGAGGATGGAGAGCGCACAGCTTTTCTGTGCCGGCATTTTGGCGGTCGGGATGTAAAGGGCGCATTCGTCGTTGCAGGGAGAAAGGGCTCCGGCTATGGCCGAGACCCGAAAGGGACAATAAGAACCGGGAACATTGCCCATGGCTACCTCCTGTTCGGCCTTTTAAGTGAATGCTATCATACCCCAACTGTCGCTGATAGGGAGTTGATGCGCGCTGCGGCCTGTCCCGATAGCATACCGATATTTCGATCCGGGCCCTACCTGAGCAAGTACCTTGATTCATAAATATGGTCGCATTCGAGCGCCGCTGCATCCACACCTGCTGCGTTCCGCTCCCTGCGACGTACTCACCGAGTACGCCTCAGTCGCGCGCCTTGCAGGCACGGCGCATCGACGCTCTCGGTGCCTTACCGTATCTATGAGACTGTCCACAAGTGCGTGACAGTATTTATGAACCGAGGTACTAAGTAACAACCGCGCGGCCAACGTGTTTATAATAAACGAATACCTCGGAGATAGATTGGAAGAATAGATATGATCTCGAAGGGAGCAAGCAGCCAGATGACCGCCGCTAGTAGGAGTGAGATGACTTATTGCGAGGATGGCGAGCTTGTAGCAAGAGCGAAGGAAAAAAGAGAAGCCTTCGAAGCCCTTTATCTCAAGTACCTGAAGAAAGTGTACACCTACATCTACTACAGGGTAGGGAGCGTCGAAGACGCCGAGGACATAACGGAGAGCGTTTTCCTGCATGCCCTCATCCACCTCGATCGCTATCAGGACCGCGGCATTCCCTTCTCTGCGTGGCTGCTTCGCATCGCCCATAACCTGGTTGCCAATTGGCATCGCAATGCCGGCAGGCGGCGCCTGGTTGCATTGGACTCGGCGGACGCTATTCACGACTCCTCTCCGAGTCCCGAGGAGGCGGCGGAGAGCCGGGAAGACGCGCGGGAATTGCGCGTGGCGATGATGGGGCTTTCGGCCGAGCGGCAACAGGCCTTGATATTGCGCTTCGCCGAGGGCATGAAGCACCGGGAGATAGGCGAGGTGATGGGGAAGAGCGCCGGGGCGGTCAAGGTGCTCGTGCACAGATCTCTGGCCGGTCTGCGCCGCGGTCTTTCCGAGAAGGAGGAAAGGGAATGAAGGGCAGGGATGGCGGAACATCGCATGCGAGGGGGAAAGGGGTCGGCCATCGCGATACTTTGTGGATGCTAAGGCATTTCCTGGTGCCGATGGAGCCCGATCCGGTTTTTTCCCGGAAGCTGGAGGAGCTATGTCACAGTCTGGGCGGCGATGAGTTCCTCTGGAGGGAATCGGAATCGCAGGCTTATAGTAATGGCAGAAGGGGCATCATTATCGGGGGAGCAATCTTCTCGGCCCTGCCCTTCATGGGAGTCGGCGCCTATGTCCTGGGAAAATATCTCATGCGGCGCCGGGTCGCAGTCGTGGCGATCTGAGTGGGGCGGGCATGGACAGGTCGCAAGTTCTAGCCAGGGTACGCGAGGCGCTGGCCGAGGCCCTGGAAATATCACAAGATGACATAGACGAGGAGTCGCGTTTCGCGGAGGATCTTGACGCCGACTCCCTTGATCTGGTTGAGCTTCTCCTCGAGATGGAGAGGGAATACGGCTTTAAAGTAAGCGACGAAGAGGCGGCCGAGATCGAAACCATCCGAGATGCGGTCGATTTGATCATGGCCAAGTGCGTCGGTTCATGAATACGGCTGTATTTATGAACCGAGGTACTAAGGCCGCCTGAACACCGGGACATGGGGTATCAAATGAAGGTTGGAATCCCTGGGGGATTGCTTTATTTTCGTTATGGCCGGCTATGGAACTCCTTCCTCAATGCCCTGGGAGCCGAGGTGGTCGAATCGGGCGAGACCACCAGGTCGATACTGACATCGGGTGTGAGCAAGGCGGAGAACGAGAGCTGTCTGCCGGTGAAGGTCTTCTACGGGCACGTCCTCGCCTTACAGGACAAGGTCGACGCCCTCTTTGTGCCCAGGCTGGTGAGCGTGAAAAAGAATACACACACTTGTCCCAAAATGCTTGGGCTGCCGGATATGGCGAAGAGCGCCGTAGGCAATAAAGTGGGCATCATAGCACCTACCATAGATTTCCATTTCGGGTTGTGGACCAACTACCGCGCCGTTTATTCGACCGGACGCCGCTTCACCCACAATCCGATGAAAATAATATCGGCCGGGATCGAGGCCTGGAAGGAACACAAATCCTATCTGGAAAAATTAACCATGGGCATGGACCGCAAGCGGGCGTTGGAGGGGGAATCGGACCAGCGATTGTGCGAGGGGCGAGAGCTGAGGGTCGGGGTTATCGGCCACCACTACAATGTCTACGACACCTTCACCACCATGTCGCTCCTGGAGAGGTTGGGTTCCATGGGCGTCGACGTCATGACCGCCGACATGGTGCCCGAGACCCTGAGGGAACTCGAGCTCGCGAAGCTGCCACAGGAAATCTATTGGAGCTACGAGCAGGAGATCGCCGGCGCTATTCTCGCCTGCGCGCGCTACAAGCTGGTGGACGGTATCATTTTTATGATCTCCTTTCCCTGCGGGCCGGATTCGATAATCCGCGTTCTGTGCGAGCAGGAGATAAGGTTTATGGACACCGTGCCGATGATGACGCTGGTCATGGATGAGCATACGGGTGAGGGAGGCTTCCTCACCCGTATCGAAGCCTTCATAGATATGTTGCGGCGCAAGAAAGACAGGGCAGAGGAAGCCCGGCGGGCGGTGATGGCGATATGAAAATTAGCTGGCCCCACATGGGGAGCCTGGAAGTGATCCTCTCCGGCGTATTCGAGGAACTCGGGGTGGATTACATTCTGGCGCCACCCAACACCGAGCGCACCCTCGAACTGGGTGCCCGCTTCGGTCCGGAATTCGCCTGCTTTCCCTTGAAGACCACACTGGGGAATTTCATAGAAGCGATCGAGGCGGGAGCGGATACCCTGATCATGGTCGCCGGCCGCGGGCCCTGCCGCTTCGGCTATTATGCCGAAACGCAGAGGCGCATTCTGGCCGATGCCGGCTATGAATTCGAAATGATTCCGCTGACATTTCATCTTGGCAAGTTGCCGCTTCTAATAAAGCAATTGCAGCGGCTCAAGCAGGGGGCTTCCTGGACGTCCCTCGCCCGGGCGGTAAAATTCGCGCTCGCCAAAGCCTATCTGATAGACAGGCTGGAGCAGGAGGCCCTGCACCAGCGCTACCTCGACAGGGATAAGGGCGCGACCACGGCCGCCATGAAGGGCTGCTACAAGAAAGTCCTGGAGGCCGGCGGCTACGACCGGCTCAGACTGGTCGAGCAGGAGGGGTTCGAGCTGCTGCGGTCGGTGCCCAAGACGGAGAGGCAGCCGATTAAAATCGGGGTCATCGGAGAATTCTATCTGGTCCTCGAGCCATTCTTTAATCTGCAGGTGGAGGAACAACTGGGCTACCTCGGGGCCTATGTCGAGCGCAACATCTATCTTACCGATTGGATCAGGCCTTCGGGCAATAATCCGGTCGCCGGCCACCATGACAGCGAATCGGAGGAAGCCGCCAGGCCCTATCTCACCCATGCCGTAGGAGGAGAGGGACTGCATTCGGTTGGCAACACCGTACTCTTTCACCGCCACGGTTTCGACGGTGTCGTTCACCTCATGCCCTTCACTTGTATGCCGGAGACCATCGCCAAGAGCATACTGCCCCTGGTTTCGCAGGATCTGGGAATACCCGTGCTCTCCCTGGTTATCGACGAGATGACCGGTAAGGCCGGGGTGGCCACAAGGCTGGAGGCCTTCGCCGATCTCGCCCATTTCCGGCGCCGGGCGCGAGGCGAAGATATTCCCCTCAGCTTGCAACCCGCCTTCTAATCTCCACATTGGGGTCAGCCCCCTTTGTGGAGGGGCCCCTCCACAAAGGGGGCTGACCCCAATGTGGAGGTTGATATGGATCAAGGCCGTTTTCCTGCTATTTCCCGTAAGCTTGTAAAAGCGGCAGCAGTCAACCGTTATTACGGACTACGGACGAACCCGGCTGAGTGGAGGGGTTAGCGAGATGAAAGATCCAGAGAGGGCAAGAAGAAAAGGCCGTCCTGTGATTGCTATAGTGATTGGAATAGTTGTATATCTGATGGCTTTAACCATGGCATTTGGACTGGATCCGGATGCCAGGCACCTGAGGAGCATCGGCCAGGAAGCTGATTCCACGGTGACGGCCGTGACCCCGCAGGCCGGCGAAAATCAGCAGGACCAAACGACGTCCTCGACCCCGGATGCAACAACTTCGGCAGGCCCGACGGGGAGTACCCCCTCCGGCAGTAACGCTTCACCGGATATAACGAGTGGTGCCAGTCCACGGAGCGCACCCGCTCCCTCGCCCGGCACAACTAACCCAAATGTCACAACCAGCCCGCCGCCCGCCGCTTCGCCCAATCCGGTGCCTGCCCCGAGCCCGGCTCCGGATGCCCGCACCGCTCCGAGCCCGGCGGGCTCACATGGCTAGGGAGCGACGCTAAGCACCCCAACAACAGCGACTGAAAAATGAATGTACGACACCTTCAAATTCCCTCAATCGCCGTTTATTGCTGCGATTTAACCCGGATTTAACATCCGCGAAAAACCCTCGAAATAATTAGCCATTAGATTTGGTCTAAGAGAACAAGGCAAATTGGAGAGAGGAGGCGCAATGAATGGTGTAAATTCGGGAGATACCGCCTGGTTGATAGTGGCGACGGCCCTGGTCCTGATGATGACCCCGGCCCTGGCCTTTTTTTATGGCGGCATGGTGCGAAGGAAAAATCTCCTCTCCACCCTCAACCTCAGTTTCATCGTAATGGGCCTTATAAGCATCCAATGGATTTTGTTTGGATACAGCCTT
>Ga0209747_1000456_pt1 | contig 22298 bp, 15 predicted proteins | sample BarGraNGADG00311_FD_184498 | JGI IMG/M metagenome (GOLD analysis project Ga0209747, IMG submission 184498) | Arctic peat soil microbial communities from Barrow, Alaska - Barrow Graham LP Ref core NGADG0011-311 (SPAdes) (version 2) | ecosystem: Environmental > Terrestrial > Soil > Wetlands > Peat...
TATCCTGAGACATGCCCGATACCACCCAGCGTCTGAGCGTCCAGGAACGGTATGCGCCGCGCAGCATCTGCTTCGGCTGCGGGCCATCGAATACGCGCGGCCTTCGGATTCGCAGTTTCCCGGACGGCGACGGCCTGGTCGCCGTCTGGATCCCAGAACCGCATCACCAAGCCTTCGAGGGGGCGATCAACGGCGGCGTGATTGGCACGCTGTTCGATTGCCACTGCAACTGGACCGCGGCCTGTCACCTGATGCAGGCAAGCGGCGCCGACGCTCCCCCACCCACCGTCACTGCCGACTACGCGGTGCGATTCAGGCGTCCGACGCCGTCCAACGCTCCGCTCACGTTTCGAGCGCACGTGGTGGATGCGCGCGAGGACCGCGCGACCATCGAAGCCACGGTGGAAGCGGAGGGTGTGGTCTGCGCCACCTGCCGCGGGACGTTCGTCGCGGTCAAGCCCGGCCACCCGGCGTACCACAGGTGGGAGTGAATTCGGGAGGTCGGGAGACAGGACGCAGGAGTCGGGAGACAGGAGGAGCGGAGGTTAGGCGTGAACGATTCAACCTGGATTGAAGGATTGCCCGTCGCCGTGACCGTGACCTCGGCGGATGGGACCATCATCGGCATGAACGCGCGCTCGCGCGAGACGTTCGCAAAGGACGGCGGAGGCGCACTGGTCGGGCAGAGCGTGTTCGACTGTCATCCGGAACCGGCGCGCACGAAGACGCAGGAGCTTTATGCCCGCCAGCAGCCGAACCAGTACACCACCCGGAAGAACGGGCAGAAGAAGATTATCCACCAGCTGCCCTGGTTCGAGGGCGGGGTGTTCGCGGGATTCGTGGAGATTTCGGTCCCGATTCCCGACGACCTGCCGCACTTCGAGAGAGGATGACAGCCCGGCGCTGGCTATTGCAGCGCCTTGTTCATCATCGCGGCGAAGCCGTCTTTCCCGGACTTCCCCGCGTGACGGTCAACCACCTTGCCCCTGCGGTCGATCGCGATGGTCATCGGCACCGGCCCGGGCAGGCCGTACCGCTCGTTGATGGCGTCGTAGTCCGACGCGTCGTAAATGTAGACTGGCACGTCGAGCTTCCGGGCGGCGACAAACGTCCGCATCTGCTTCAGCACCTGCTCTTTCGTCACGTCGGGCAGCATCATGTCGTAGGACACGGTGAGCACGACGCCCTGCTGAGCCCGGAACTGGCGTCCCACCTCGAGCAGGTCCGGGAGCTCGGCCACGCACGGCTCGCACCAGATTGCCCAGAAGTTGACGAGGACGCCCTGGCCCTTGTGCGCGGCCAGGGCGGCCTCGAGTCCCTTCAGATCGACAACGCGGATCTCCGGCGCAGCAGCACGGCCCACCGGCGCCCCCATCACCACGCACAACATCAGCGCCACCGCCCATGTCCGCATCGCCACTCCCAGGATTTCCAGATCTCCAAATCGCCAGATTTCGCGGCCTCTGCCCGAGAGGCCTATCGCTTGATCGTTCAACCATAGGGCTTGGTCGTTGGCGTGGCAACGGGCTGGCCGGCAAGGACCGCGTCGATCGCGTTGCGCACGTACGACGTCGCGTTCGGCCCCTTGGTCCCCCGCGGGTCGTCGTCGAGCGCACCTGCATAGCGGAGCACGCCGTCCTTGTCGATCACGAAGCAGTGCGGCGTGGTCTGTCCGCCAAGCATGTCCGCGACCTTGGCGCCAGGATCGACGGTCACCAGGAAGTTGACGCCCTTCTTGTCGACGTGGTCGCGCAGGTTCGCATACGACTCGCCGCCGTCGCTCTTCAACTCGCCCTGGTTGGCGTTGATGGCAATCTGGACGACGCCCTTGTCGGCGTACGCCTTCTGCAGGTCGATGCACTTGGGCTCGGCCTGTTTCTCGTAGGGGCAGACGATCGACCAGAAGTGGATGAACACCACCTTGCCGCGGTAGTCACCCAGGGTGTGTGTCTTGCCGTTGATGTCGGTCAGCGCGATGTCTTTCGGGATCGTGGCACCGACCGTGAACGGAGTGGTAGCGGCCTGCGTGCGGTCGGGCAGGCCAGACGCGATCCCGGGCGCCAGGTAAGTCAGGGCGCCAAGGATCAAGGCTGTCACCATGATGGGCGTTCTCCTTGGAGGTTCACGTTACGGGAGAGGTCATGATACCGCGGAAAGGGGAGGTAGACTCCGCAGACCGGGAACGTTCTCTCCCTCGAGCTTGGAATCCTTCCGCGGTCGGGGATTGACGAGACAGGGGCGGGTTCCGCCTCCCCAGTCCTGGTGCACGCCTACAACCCCGATTTCGTCATCCTCCACCAGCCGGGCCACACCCACTTCGAGAAACCGTGGATCGAGCGGCGCGCGTTGCGCGACTTCACGGTATCTTCCATTGGAGCCCACACAACCTCGCAGACCGCCGGCTCGGTGCCGGCGTCTGGGCGGTACGGGGCCGACTCCTGGGCGAGCGGCCAGCCGAAGCCGCCAGCCGGAGCGCGTCTGTGCCTTGTCCGCGCCATCCGATCCCTGTAAGATGGCCTGGGTCTTCGTGGACGAGATCGCGGTGCGGTAGCGCACCGCTCGACGGCGATTCACGTTGAACGCGGTTTCGGAAGAGAGGAGATTCCGATGTCGTTTCTCGACAAGGTGACGAAAGTGGTTGGGGATGCGGTGGACCGGGGCAAGAAGGACCTCGACCAGTTCATGCGCATCCAGAAGGTCAATGGCAAGATCAGCGCAATCGAGACGAAGGTCTCGGGCCTGAGGAGCCAGGTCCAGCAGGTCAGGCAGGAAGCCGGCACACAGGCGATCGACCTGGTGAAGGCGGGAAGCCTCCAGGTTCCCGAGTTGCAGGTGTTCGTCGAGCGGCTGGCATCGGTTGACCAGCAGATTGCCTTGGAGGAAGCGGCGATCTTGGAAATGAAGGCCGACATCGAGCGGATCAAGGCGGAACACCCGCCGGAGCAGGCCGCGAGCGTGTCGACACCAGCGGGTCCCCCGTCTGCGCCGGTGGTTCCGCCCCCGCTGCCTGTTCCTTCTCCCGGGACTGCTCTACCGCCGGCACCGGCCGTCTCGCCCTTGCCTCAGTCCGCCAGCGTCTGCCCGCAGTGCGGTCAGCCTGTGACCGCGGGCGAGTTCTGCACCGAGTGCGGCGGGAAGCTCGGCTGAACTCTGAAGATCGGCGTCACCGCTGCCACAGGATGCGGGCGGCTTCCAGGGGAATCGCCACGCCATCGTGGTGGGGAATGACTCGTGCCGTATAGTCCGTCGCTGGACGCGTCGCCGGCACCTGCGCGATGTAGACGCAGCGGCCGTCCGCGCCCTCGAGTCGGCGAACGTGCGTCATCTCCTGCCGAACCGGGCGGTCGCCGTTGATCCCGTCGGCATAGAGCTCCACGCGCACCGCCTCCGGGTCGAGGTCATGGACGGACAGCTGAACCTCGAACGCATGGCGCGTCCCGTCGGTCTCGACCTTCACGGCGCCAAACCGGAGCGCGGCCCATTGTTGCTCCACCGTGTGCCGCCAGGTGACAATCTGCCTGCCCAGCGCGCCGTCGTCGGCCGCCCGCGCACGGTAGGCGGCGGCCGCCGGGAGATAGTGCTGCTCGGTGTACTCGCGCACCGCCCGGTCGGCGGAAAAGCGTGGTGTCAACCGCGCCATGCTCTCCCGCATCCGCGCGACCCAGGCGGTCGGCATGCCCGTCTCGTCGCGGGTGTAAAACTCAGGCACCACCTCCCGTTCGAGCCGGTCGTACAGCGCCTCGGCTTCCGCCGCGTCCCAGGCTGGATCGTCGCCATGGTCCTGGCCGTCCCCCAGCGCCCAGCCCACGTCCGGCCGGTAGGCTTCCGCCCACCAGCCGTCCAGTTCCGACAGGTTGAGACCGCCATTGACGAGCACCTTCATGCCGCTCGTCCCACAGGCTTCCCACGGCCGCCGGGGCGTATTGATCCACACATCAACCCCCTGCACCAGGTGCTCGGTCAGAAGCATGTCGTAGTCGCTGAGGAAGATGACGTGGGGGCGCGCCTCGGGCCGCCGGATGAAACGAATCCACTCCTGGATCAGGGCCTGCCCGGCCTCGTCCGCCGGATGGGCCTTGCCGGCGATGATGACCTGCACCGGACGCTCAGGACTGCTCAGGAGCCGAAGCAGGCGTTCCGGGTCGTGCAGCAGCAAGTTCGGTCGCTTGTAGGTCGCGAAGCGCCGCGCGAAACCCAGCGTCAGGGCATCGGGATCGAACAACTGCTTCGCCTCCTCGACGGCCTCCGGCGTCGCGCCGCAGGCGGCCAGTTGCCTGGCCAATCGTTCACGCGCAAATTCGATGAGGGACGCGGTGGCGGCCGTGCGCAGATGCCACAGCTTGGCACTGGAGACGCCGCGGATGGTCTGCTCCAGGGATTCCGCGGTCCCCAGCCAGCGGTTCTTTCCACACGCCTCCGTCCACAGATCGTCGGCGGCCGCCGAGTCCCAGCTCGGCATGTGGACGCCGTTCGTGACGTGTCCGACCGGCACCTCGTCTTCCGGCCAGCGCGGAAAGAGCGGCACGAAGAGGCGCCGGCTCACCTTTCCATGCAGGCGGCTGACGCCATTGACTCGACCGCTTCCGCGGATCGCCAGATACGCCATGTTGAAACGCTCCGACGAGTCCGCGGGGTCCTGGCGGCCCAGCGCCAGCAACTCGTGGACCGTGATGCCCAGCTGCGCCTGGGCGTACCCCCCGAGGTATTGCTCGATGAGGGCCGGAGCAAAACGATCGAACCCGGCGGCCACCGCCGTGTGCGTGGTAAAGAGGTTGCCGGCCCGCGTGATGGCCAGCGCAACCTCGAAAGGCTCCCCGGTCGCGTTCATGAACCCCCGGGCGCGTTCCAGCACGGCGAAGGCCGCATGCCCTTCATTCAGATGGCAGACGTCCGGCCGGATGCCAAGCTCGCCAAGCAGACGCCATCCGCCGATCCCCAGCACGATTTCCTGCACGAGCCGTAGTTCCGGCCCGCCTCCATAGAGCTCGCTCGTAATCCCTCGGTGCGAGGGCACGTTCGCCGCGTCATTGCTGTCCAACAGGTAGAGCATCGCCCTGCCGACATGAACCTGCCAGGCGCGCAGCCAGACCGAGTAACCGGGTAAGGCGATCTCCAACCGCAGCCACTCGCCGGTGGGATGGCGCACTGCCGTGATCGGCAACTGTCCCGGATCGTTGTACGGGAAGAGGGCCTGCTGTGCTCCATCCTTGTCGATCACCTGGCGAAAGTAGCCCTGCTGGTACAACAGCCCCACGCCAACGACCGGCACTCCCAGATCGCTGGCAGCTTTGAGTTGATCGCCGGCCACGTTGCCCAGTCCTCCCGAATAGATCGGGAGCGCTTCGCTCAGCATGTACTCCATGCTGAAGTACGCCACAGCGATCGCGGGAGACGGCGGATGCGTGTGCTGAAACCATGCGGGTGCCTCCGCCGCTCGCCGCTTGGCCTGCACCAGCTCGTCGATCCTCGCGCGCAACCCAGGGTCGGCCAACACCCGTTCGACCTGGTCGCGCGAGACTGTCTGCAGCAGGCCCCAGGGGTTGTGCGTGAGATCCCACAGGTCGGGATCAAGCTGCCGCCACACCTCGTCGGCGGCATGATTCCACGACCAGCGCACGTCGAGCGCCAGTTCTGCGAGGGAATCGAGTCCCTCGATGTCCGTGGGCAGAAGGTTCCAGATCGGGTTGCTGACGCGGGTTGTGCTGCTCATGGTGTCGTCCGTGCGGCTGCGCCGCCTGAGTCCCTCCCGGGCGCCGCCGCCAGGGCGTCGCTGACGATCGTCTGTGCTTCTTCGAGGATGCGGCGCAGATGGTCCGCCCCACGGAAGCTCTCGGCGTAGATCTTGTAGATGTTCTCGGTCCCGGACGGACGCGCCGCGAACCATCCGCTCTCGGCCACCACCTTCACCCCACCGATGGGAGCGCCGTCGCCGGGCGCGGAGGTGAGGATGGTCTGGATCCGCTCGCCAGCCAGATCGCTGGTCCGGATGTGCCGGGGCGAGAGTGTCTCCAGCAGCGCCTTCTGTTCGGGAGTGGCGGGCGCCTCAACGCGGTCGTAGGCAGGTTCGCCGAACTCGCTTGTGAGCTCGTGATAGATCTCGCCAGGATCGCGGCCCATCCGCGCGGTGATCTCTGCCGCGAGCAAGGCCGCGACGATGCCGTCTTTGTCCGTCGTCCAGACGCTGCCATCCAACCGCACAAAAGACGCACCCGCGCTTTCTTCGCCGGCGAAGCCAAGCGAGCCCTCGAGCAAGCCATCCACAAACCACTTGAAGCCGACCGGCACCTCGTAGAGCCTCCGGCCGAGCTTCGCGGTGACGCGATCGATCAGCTGGCTGCTCACCACCGTCTTGCCAACCGCCGCGTCTGGGCGCCACATCGGTCGATGGTGGAAGAGATAGGAGATGGCCACCGACAGATAGTGATTCGGCGGAAGCAACCCCGCGCTGCGCGTGACAATCCCGTGCCGGTCGTGGTCCGTGTCACACGCAACGGCGATCGCGAAACGATCCTTGAGATCGATCAACCGCTGCATCGCATAGGGCGAGGAGGGATCCATCCGAATCTGGCCGTCCCAATCGACCGTCATGAAACGGAAGGTCGGGTCGACGGCCTCGTTGACGACGGTGAGATTCAGCCCGTAGCGCTCGGCAATCGGCCCCCAGTAGTGGACACCCGCGCCCCCGAGTGGATCGACGCCCAGCGTGATCCCGGCGCCACGGATGGCGTCCATGTCGATCACGTTGACGAGATCGCTCGTGTAGGCCGTGACGTAATCGTGCCGATGGGTCGTGGAGGCGCGAAGCGCTTTCTCGTACGGGATCCGGTTCACTCCCCGAAGACCGGCGTCGAGCAACTCGTTCGCTTTGGCCTCGATCCACCGGGTGACCGCGGGTTCCGCCGGCCCCCCGTGTGGAGGGTTGTACTTGAAGCCGCCGTCGTAGGGCGGATTGTGGGAAGGGGTGATCACGACGCCGTCAGCGAGTCCAGTCGTGCGCCCGCGGTTGTACGTGAGTATCGCGTGAGAAACGGCCGGGGTCGGAGTGTACTCCTCTCTGTCCGCAATCATGACCGCGACGCCATTGGCCGCCATCACTTCGAGCGCGCTCGCACGGGCCGGGACGGACAGGGCGTGCGTGTCCATGCCGAGGAACAGCGGGCCATCGATCCGGTGTTGCGCTCGGTAGAGGCAGATCGCCTGAGCAATGGCGAGGAGATGCTCTTCGTTGAACGCCTTGTCCAGCGCGGAGCCACGATGTCCGGAGGTGCCGAACGCGACGCGTTGCTCCGGCACCGAGGGATCCGGCGTCTCTGTGTAATAGGCCGTGACGAGTGCGGGCACATTCACCAGCATCGCCGGGGTCGCCGGCTTGCCTGCGAAGGGACTCACGGTCATGGCAGCACCGCCGTGAGATCGCCGTGAGCCAGCTCGCCGATGCGCTCGATGCTGAGATCGGCAGCCGGGTACGCGGCGAGGATACTCGGGTCGCGCGCATAGTGCCCTTGACGGACGAACACGGTGGTCAGACGTGTACCCCACACCGTCTTCATCGACGCCAGAATGCGCAACTTGTCGTCCACCATCACGTAGTGCCTGGCCGGGTAGCGACGCTCCACGTCGTCCAGCATCTGCTCCTTATGGATGTAGATGAGCGCGTGACCCTCAACGGCGTCCAAGAGACCCGAGCGGGCGACCTTGCGCGGCTGGAAGACCACGTCGCCATCCGACAGGATGACCGTCATCCCGCGGCGTCGGAGTCGGCTGACGACGTCGAGCGCTCCCGGGTACAGGCGGTCCGCGAACGGGTAGTCGACCAGGAACAGGGAGATCTCGATGAGGTGGGGATCGCGCGGATGTTCGATGCGATAGCGCTGCAACGCGCCGAGGTAGTCCGCGTACCCCAGTTCCGCCCGCAGTTGCTCGAAGATCTGCCAGTAGCGCTCCTGGCACTCGGTTCCGAAGGACTCCTCGACGTGACGCCTCAGATCCCGCTCGATGGCGTCGTTGTCGAGGAGCGTGTTGTCGATATCGAGCAGGACCACGCGATCAAAGGGCGGCGTCACCTGGCGACTCCCGCCACCGGCTGCGTGTGCGTTCTTCGCGGACACGCCCCGATTGTAGGAGCGGGGCGCGGGTCCCGTCTGTCCCCAAGTGCACAGTCGCGCCGCGTACAGCATGAGCGTTCTGGCGCGGGAATCTGACAGCGGCCGAGAGTTGTGCTATACAAAACACCTGTGGCAGCGAACCCGACCGTGCGAACGCGGACGGCACGCCCTGTCTACCTCATCAAGCCAGGAGAGGGATCGTGATCACACGACATCGCACTGCCGACCGCTCGATCTGGCTGGCCGCGCTGCTCGCATCACTGACCATCGTCGCCTCCGTCGCGAGCACCGCGTCCGAGCCCCAGACGCCGCCGTCACCAGGCGCCACGGTCCTCGCCACGCCGCTCGCGGATCTCGAACGCGCCTTCCGCACGCCTCCAGATGACGCCCGCATCATGATGCGATGGTGGTGGTTCGGTCCGAGTGTCACGAAGGCCGGCCTCGAACGCGAGATGCGCCTCATGAAGGACGCCGGCATCGGTGGATTCGAAATCCAGCCGGTTTATCCCGTGGCACTGGACGACCCGGCTCACACGCTCGTGACCCTTCCGTTCCTGTCGGATGCCTTCATCGACCATCTGCGCTTCACGGCGGTCACGGCCCGGGAACTCGGGCTGCGCGTGGATCTGACCATCGGCAGCGGATGGCCGTACGGTGGCCCGCAGATTGACATCACGCAGGCCGCGGGCAAACTGAGAATCGAGCGCGTGCCTGTTTCGGCGGGATCCGCACGCGTGCCCGTTCCGGATCTCCGCGCAGGCGAGCGGCTCATGGCGGCGTTTCTCGCGCCGTCAGCCGCACCCACATCGCCCGACGGCCTGCGGGAAGTCACCGATATCTCCGACGGCGTGCTCCGACTGCCCGATCGCGCCAGCCAGGAACGGGAGGCGTTGTTCTTCATCAGCAGCCGCACCGGCATGATGGTGAAGCGTGCCGCCGTCGGCGCCGAAGGATTCGTCCTCGATCATTACGATCGCGCGGCGCTCGACCACTACCTGAACACTGTCGGCGATCGCCTGCTGCAGGGATTCGAGTCGGCCCCGCCGTACGCCGTGTTCTGCGACAGCCTCGAAGCATTCGAGTCCGACTGGACGAGCGATTTCCTCGACGCGTTCCGGGTGCGGCGGGGCTACGACCTCCGCCCGCTCCTGCCCGCCCTCGTCCTCGATGCGGGGCCGGCCAGCTCTGCGCTCCGCCACGACTGGGGCCAGACGCTGACCGAACTCGTCAACGAGCGCTTCCTGGCGCCGATGCAGGCATGGGCCCGGCAGCACGGTACCCGATTCCGCATCCAGGGCTACGGCGTGCCGCCAGCGACGATCTCGAGCAACGCGGGCGTCGATTTGCCAGAAGGGGAAGGCTCGCAGTGGAAAACGCTGCGGGCATCGCGGTGGGCCGCGTCGGTCGGCCATCTCTACGATCGTCCGGTCGTCTCTTCCGAGACATGGACGTGGCTGCACTCGCCGTCCTTCATGGCCACGCCGCTCGACATCAAGGCCGAAGCCGACCTTCATTTTCTCCAGGGCATCAACCAGCTCATCGGCCACGGCTGGCCATACACCGGCGAGGGCGCCGCATATCCCGGCTGGCGCTTCTACGCGGCCGGCGCCTTCAACGACAAGAACCCCTGGTGGATCGTCATGCCGGACGTCTCGCGCTACCTGCAGCGCCTGAGCTATCTCCTGCGCCAGGGTCGACCGGTGAACGATGTCGCCATCTACCTGCCCAACGACGATGCGTGGGCGCAGTTCGTGCCCGGGAAGATCGGCACGATGATCGAGGGGCTCGCCCAGCGCATCGGCCCCGACATCGTGGCCCGCGTCCTCGAGGCCGGCTTCACTCTCGACTTCGTCGACGATGGCGTGATCGCCGAGCGGGCGCGCGCCGATCACGCGTCGCTGGCCATCGGTCAGAATCGCTATCGCGCCATCATCCTCCCGGGCGTCGAACGCATCCCGGCCGCGACGCTTCGCGCGCTCGAGTCCTTCGCCGAGCAGGGCGTGATCGTGATGGCCACGCGCCGAACTCCGTCGCTCTCGCCGGGCTACACGGCGACCGCCGCGGACCATGCGGCGATCCGCGCCGGCGCCAACCGCCTCTTCCGCGGGCCCTCCGCCGCGGGTGTCTTCGTCGAACGTGAATCCGATCTGGCCGCCACCTTGACCGCGCGCCAGCAGCCCGACATGGCGGTGTCGGTCGGTGCGGGCGATCTTGGCTTCGTCCATCGTCGTACTGACGCGGCCGACATCTACTTCGTGGCCAACACCTCCAACGTACGTCAGGCCGTCACCGCGACGTTCCGCGTGAGCGCGCAGCAGGCCCAGTTGTGGAATCCGCTCACCGGCGCGACCGCCCCCGTGCCGCTCGGCCTGGCAGCGGGACGCGGCGGTGCCGCGCTGGCCCTCGACCTCGCACCCTACGAATCGACGGTAGTCGTCTTCCCGATCGGCGTCCCGGCGTCGAGGCCTGTGCACACCGCCACCAGCGCTCCCTTACCGCCGCCGATGGATATCAGCTCAGGATGGCGTGTCGCGTTTGGCCCGGCGGGCACGCCGTCGGAGTGGACCGCGCTCCATTCGTGGACCGACGATGAGACGACGCGGTTCTTCTCGGGCGTGGCCGTGTACGAAAAGACCGTCACGCTGCCGGCATCGCTGGTGCGGGGCAGCCACGCGATCTCCCTGGACCTGGGCGCGCCACGCCCCATAGAGGTCGGCGGGCCACGGGCCCGGGTCCAGGCATGGCTGGACGCACCGGTGCGCGACGCCGCCGTGGTCACCGTCAACGGGCGGCGCGCCGGTGCGGTCTGGTGCCCGCCCTACGCGATCGACGTGACGGCGCTGCTGCATCCGGGAGACAACATCATCCGCATCGAGGTTGGCAATCTCGCGATCAACGACATGGCCGGCCATGCACTGCCCGACTACAAACTGCTGAATCTCCGCTACGGCGTCCGATTCGAACCGCAGGACATGGACAAGGTGCAGCCGGTTCCCTCGGGCCTCCTCGGGCCCATCCGCCTTGTGGCCGCGCCGGCCACGCGCGCCACCGCACCCGCACGATAGGACACACACATGGCTGAAGACACAGAGACGAGGCAGACCGAACCCGTCGACGAGTACGAGCGCGAGCCCGTCCCGGCGAAGGCCTGGCTGGGCTTTCGCAGTTTCGTCGGCCAGTACGCCGGCGAGCACACGGCGGGCACGGAGCTGATGATCGGGCCGCTGTTCATCGCGTCGGGCGTGAGCGCCATCGACCTTGTCGCGGGCTTGTTCATCGGCAACCTGCTCGCGGTGCTGAGCTGGGTGTTCCTGACGGCGCCGATCGCCACGCGCGCGCGGCTGACGCTGTACTTTCAGCTCGAGAAGATCTGCGGCCGCAAGCTGGTGACGCTCTACAACCTCGCCAACGGCGTGATGTTCTGCTTCCTCGCCGGGGCGATGGTCACCGTGAACGCAACGGCGGCCGGCATGTGGTTTCACATCGCCATGCCGGGTCTGAACGATCTCTATCCGAACAGCATCGGATGGGTGGTCACGGTGCTCGCGATGGGCGCGCTCATCACCGTCGTCGCGGCCTACGGATACAACGTGGTGGCGCGCATCGCGAACATCGCCGCCCCGTGGATGGTGCTGGTGTTCATCGCGTTCGGCATCATCGGCGCGCGCCAGCTGGGCATCCAGTCGGTCGGCGAGTTCTGGCCAAAGGCACAGGAGTTGATCTGGACCGGCGGCGCGCCGCTCGCCGGGCGGGCGAAGTTCACCTTCTGGCACGTGATGTTCTTCGCGTGGTTCTGCAACATGGCGATGCACATCGGCATGGCAGACCTCAGCGTGTTCCGCTATGCGCGCAAGTCGTGGTACGCGGTGGGGACGGCGGCCGGCATGTATCTCGGCCACTTCATCGCGTGGCTCGCAGCGTCGATCCTGTACGCGCTGCAACTGCACACGACGCCCGGAAACACCGACGTGCTGCCGGGGCCGCTCGCGTACAATGCCGCCGGCATCGCCGGACTGATCTGCGTCATCGTGGCGGGCTGGACCACGGCCAATCCGACGATCTACCGCGCAGGCCTCGCCTTCCAGGCCATCGCGCCAGCGTCCTCCAGATACCGCGTCACGCTGGTGACGGGGGCGGTGGCCACGGTGGCGGGCATGTTCCCGGCCATTGCCATGAAACTCCTCGATTTCGTCGCCCTCTACGGGCTGATCCTGATGCCCATGGGCGCCGTCATCGTCGTGGACTTCTGGCTTGCGAAGCGGTTCGGCTTCCGCAGCAACAGCGCCGAGGTCAGCGGCACCGGCGTCAACTGGGCGGCGGGCCTCGCGTGGATCCTCACCCTGGCGGGCTGCCTCGCCATCGTCAGCATGGGCGGCATCCAGATCTACTTCGTGGGTCTGCCAGGCTGGTTCGCGGCGGCGTTTCTCTTCGTCGTCTTCAGCCGCCTGCTGCAGCGCAAGGAGGTGGCGTCATGAAGCGCGCCGCACGCATCGTGTCGATGGTGTCGCTGGTCGGGACGATCCTGCCGCCTCTGCTGTTTTTTACAGGCCAGATGGACCTGGATGCCACCAAGCTGTGGATGCTCGTTTCCACCGTGTCGTGGTTCGCCGCCACGCCGGTGTGGATGGACCGGTAGCGCCGCACCCGCCTACCGGTCGATATCCACCCGCACGCCGAGCGTCTTGCGCGCCGGGTCAGTGGCCACAGTCAGGACACGCGCGACCACGTCGAACCACCACGCCGCCGAGCGTGGCAGCCCGCCTGCAGTAGGCGGATCGACCTTTCCGACGACGGCCGAATCGATCCGCACGGCGCGAGGTGCGCGATCGAGGTGCACGCGGACCTCGTACGCGCGCGGCGCCACGCGAAACTGACCCGACGGCGCCTGCACCTGGATCGACAGGCCGTCGGCACGCGCGTCGCTCGTCACGCCGGTCTGAGCGAACACCTGCTTCTGGTACTCGAGACTCATCCCGTCATCTTCGTAGAGGACGTACGAAGACCGCCCCGATGGGAAGACGTCGAGCGTGAGTGGATCGACCGCCCGCTCCCCGACGTAGTTCATGACCGGCTGCATCGGGATGATGGATCCGGCCTTCACGAAGATCGGCAGCACGTCGATTGGGGCCGGGTGCTCGATCGTGCGGTCGCCCGCGTAGCGTGTCCCGTTCCAGTAGTCGATCCACTCGCCCGGCGGCAGAAAGACACTTCGTCCCGTTGCGCCCTGCCGGGTCACTGGCGCCACCAGGAGCGCATCGCCGAAGTAGAACTCGTCGTCGATGTCGTACACGCGGCGGTCGGTGGGATGGTCCAGCACGAGCGGCCGCATGAGTGGAATTCCGGTCGCGTAGCCGTCGTACGCCGCCGAGTAGATGTACGGCAGCAGACGATAGCGAAGTTCGGCGTAGCGGCGGAAGGTGGCCAGCGCTTTCTCGCCGTATCGCCACGGTTCCTTGTATTGCGGGTGTTCCATGCCCAGGAAGTGGGCAACGGGATTGAAGAACCCGAACACCGTCCAGCGGAGGTACAGCTCCTCTGTCGCCACTTCCTCGAACCCGCCGGCGTTGTGGCCCCACGCGCCGATGCCCGACAGCGCGATGCTCAGCCCAGCGCGCACGACCGGTGCGTAGAAGGTCCAGCGACTGGGCCAGTCGCCGGCCCAGATGTACGGATAGCGCTGCACGCCCGCGTAGCCTTCGCGCGTGAGATTGAAACCACGCCGCCCGAGGCCCTTCTGAAACCCCTCGTAGGCCGCCTTCGCATACACGACCGGAAACAGGTTGTGAAGACCCTCGCCGGGAAACACGCTCCCCTCGTCGGTCTTCAGGAACGCTGCACCCTGGCGCACCTTGGGCAGGATCGCGTGCTGCCACCACCACTCCACCGCCGCCGGGTCGAAGAAGTTGACGATGTCCGTGGTCGGCGTGTCGGCAACGACGCCGGCGGCCCGGGCTTCGTCGAGGAGAGATGTTGCGTCGCCGTTGTCGAGCCGCGGCCGCACGTGCAGGCCCACGAACGAGACGTGCCGATCCTGCAGCGCCCGGAACATCGCTGCGGGGTCCTTGAAGTTCGGGTCGCGCCACTCGAAACTGGTGGCGTTGCGTCCGCCCAGGGTGCCGAACTTGCGCCACGTCGAATCCAAGTGGAGGACGTCGAGCGGAATCCGCTCGTCGCGGAACCGTTGGGCCAGCTGGACGACATAGTCCTCGCCGGCGTTCTCCTCGTGGCCCCAGGTTCCGCCGCTGTAGGTGCCGAAGTTGATGCCGTATGCCGCCTTCGGGAGCAGCGGCGTGCGGCCCGTCAGATCGGTGTAGGCCGCCAGGATGTCCCTGAAGCCCGGCCCCAGGAAGACGTAGTAGTCCACTTCGTCTTCGGCCGCGCTGAACTGGTACCACGCGGGTGCGCTCTCGCCCATGTCCCACGTCGTCGCCCGGGCGGTGTGGAAGAAGATGCCGTAGCCGTCGGTGCTCATGAAGAACGGCACCGGGCAGTAATTGGCGGCATCGATCCGGTAGGCGCCGAGGTCGTGATTGGGATTCTGGCCGCGCCCGACGTCGAGCACGATGGAGTGGCCGCGCCAGGTGAAGCGGTCCATTCGCTCGCCGAAGCCGAAGAACTGCTCGGTTGCGGAGAGCCGCATGCGGGAACGCATCACACCCGACTTGCTGGCGATGCCGCCTCCGAGGCCAGCCGCGTCCGACACGACGGTGCGGCCGGTACCGGCGTCGACGACCTCGAGATGGAACGGCGTCTTGTGCGCGCGGACCGCCAGGCGGCCGGTCGTGATGGCGATGTGATCGCCGGCGTCGCGGATGTCGATCTCGAAGGCGGGCCAGTCGTGCCGGGCGACCATGATGGACTCGTCGGCGCGGAACTCGCCGGCGAACCTGGCTCGCACGCGAACGATCGAGCGAGTGCAGAACTCGAGGCGCACCACCGCGTGCTCTGTGCGCAGGGTCACGACGCGTCCGCTGCGCTCGGGCGCACCAACGAGTTGGCCCGGCACCGCATCCTGCGCCGCCCGCGCGACCGGGACCGCCACCAGCATCCATGCCGCCGCCAGCACACATGCGCGCATCGTTTGTCTCATCCCTCAACCTCCTGCCATCCGTCGTCTTGGAGACACACTCTACCTCGGCCCGACAGATTGCGCCGGTTGTTTCGGATAGCGACACTTACGGCCCGGGTGGCCGACCCCTTTCCTAGTCCTTGCCGCTGGAGTAAGGTGTCATCGTCCTATGAACACCGTCCATCCGGGCGTTCGACGTGCGCGCGCAGGCGTGGTCACCATCCCGCTCCTGTTCGTCGTCGGCGTCATGTCGCTCTCAGCCGGCGCTGACCGCCAGCGCGAGGCCACGATCGATCGCCACGCCCTCGTCACGCGGCACCATCCGGTGCTGACACGCTTCGATCCGGAATCGCCACTCACGGTTGGGAATGGCGAGTTCGCCTTCACCGTGGATGTGACCGGCCTGCAGACATTCGCCGACGCGTACGACCAGAGCATTCCCCTCGGCACGCTGTCTCAGTGGGGCTGGCATACGTCGCCGAATCCGAACAACTGGACGGTCGAGTCGTTTCGGTTCAGGGAGGTCGACAGCCACGGCCGGATGGTCGGATACGCGGACATTCCGGGCAACGAGCGGACCCCCGAGATCAACTGGCTCCGCGCCAATCCCCACCGCCTCCATCTCGGGCGCATCGGGTTCGAGCTCACCCGCGCTGACGGCTCGAAGGCGGCGCCTGCCGATCTCACCGATGTTCGCCAGACCCTCGACCTCTGGAACGGGATCATCGTCAGTCACTTCCGCATCGACGGCGAGGCGGTGGACGTGGAAACGGTGTGCCACCCGACGCTCGACGCGGTTGGGGTGCGCGTTCTGTCGAAGGGGCTGAAGACCGGGCGGGTCAAGCTCACCCTGCGGTTTCCGTATGGCGCCGGTCAGACGACAACCGCGGACTGGAGCAAACCCGAGGCGCACCGGACCGTGCGCACGCAGCCGCGCGCGAACGAGGCCCGGTTCACGCGCACGCTCGACAATGACCGCTACTACGCGGCGGCGCGCTGGTGGCCGGCGGGTGTGATGACCGAGGCCGGGCCTCATGCCTACGTGCTGGCCGGCGATCCGGCCACGGACACGCTGGCTGTCGTGGCGGCATTCGCGCCGGACCCGATCCAGCCGTCGCTGCCGACATTCGACGACACACGCCGCCTCGTTCAGGCCCACTGGAACGCGTTCTGGACCAGCGGCGGCGCCATCGATCTCTCGGGCAGCACCGATCCCCGCTGGCGCGAACTCGAGCGCCGAATCGTGTTGTCCCAGTACCTCACGGCCATCCAGTGCGCCGGCAGCTATCCACCGCAGGAAACCGGGCTGACGTTCAACAGTTGGGAAGGCAAGTTCCACCTGGAGATGCACTGGTGGCACGCGGCGCAGTTCGCGCTGTGGAACCGCCTGCCGCTTCTCGAGAAGAGCCTGGGCTACTACGAGGCCATTCTGCCGAAGGCCCGGGCGACCGCCGTGCGCCAGGGCTACACCGGGGCGCGGTGGCCCAAGATGACGAGCCCGACGGGCAACGAGTCGCCGTCGAACGTCGGCCCGTTTCTCGTGTGGCAACAGCCGCATCCCATCTTCTACGCGGAACTGGTCTATCGCACACGACCGGATCGCGCCACGCTGGAGCGCTATCGGAGCGTCGTCTTCGAGACCGCCGAGTTCATGGCGTCGTTTCCGGCGTGGGATGAACGGAGTGGGCGCTTTGTCCTTGGTCCGCCCCTGCAGTGCGCCCAGGAGACATATCCCAAGGACACCACCTTCAATTGCACGTACGAGTTGAGCTACTGGCGATGGGGGCTGGAGATGGCGCAGACATGGCGGACGCGCCTCGGCATCGCTCGCAACGCGCGATGGGACGCCGTGCTCCGGACGCTCGCCAGGCCGACGCTCGCCGGTGGCATGTACCTGTTCGCCGAGAGCGCGCCCGACACGTTCACGAATCCGAAGTGGGCCACCGATCACCCATCGGTGGTGGCCGCGCTGGGCATGCTGCCAGGCTCGGACATCGATGCTGCCGCGATGGAGCGGACGTTCACGTGGATTTGGGATCGCTGGGACTGGCCTTCTACCTGGGGTTGGGACTACCCGATGCTGGCGATGACGGCCGCGCGTTTGGGAAAGCCGGACAAGGCGATCGACGCGCTCCTGATGGACACACCGAAGAACGTGTATCGGCTGAATGGGCACAACCATCAGCGGCCGGGGTTGACGATTTACCTGCCTGGCAACGGCGCCCTGCTGTATGCGGTCGCGATGATGGCGGCCGGGTGGGACGGCGCTCCGGTGGGGCCCTCGCCGGGGTTCCCTCGAGACGGCCGTTGGACGATCAGATGGGAAGGGCTGCGCAAGGCGATGTAGGGAAGGGGTGCGCACCGTGATTCGAAAAGCGTTTCGCATGAGCGTGCACGCAGGCGCGGTTGCATGAATGGAGACGGGGCCGTGAGGTATCATCTTGCCATCGATCTCGGGGCCGGCAGCGGACGCACCATCCTGGTGCGCGTGGATATCGACGAGCGCGGTCAACTCCTCGAAGAGCAGGAGGGAGCATGCCGGACTACATGAACTACATCAACGGGCAGTTCGTCACCGCCGCGGGCACCGGCCGGATCATCGTCTCGAACCCCTCGACGGGTCAGGCGATCTGCACCGTCCCGGACAGCAGCGAGGCCGATGTCGACGCGGCCATCACGGCAGCCGAAGCGGCCCAGAAGGACTGGGCGAAACGCCCGGCGATCCAGCGGGCGAACGCGCTGCACGCGCTGGCAGCGGTCGTGCGCGCTCACGTCGAGCCCCTCGCCCGGATCATCGTCGAGGAGCAGGGCAAAGTGCTGGGCCTGGCGCGCGTGGAAGTGGCGTTCACCGCCGACTATTTCGACTACATGGCCGAATGGGCGCGACGCATCGAGGGCGAGATCATCCAGAGCGACCGCCCCGGCGAGACCATCCTGCTGTTCCGGCAGCCGATTGGGGTCGTCGGCGGAATCCTGCCGTGGAACTTCCCGTTCTTCCTGATTGCCCGGAAGGCCGCTCCGGCGCTGGTGACAGGCAACACCATCGTCATCAAACCGAGCGAGGAGACGCCACACAACGCCGTGAAGTTCTGCGAGCTGCTACAGGAGGCCGGGCTTCCCCCGGGCCTCATCAACATCGTGCACGGCCGCGGCGCGACAGCCGGCAGGGCGCTCGCCTCCTCGCCGCGCATCGGGATGGTCAGCTTCACGGGAAGTGTGCCGACGGGCGCGGCCGTCATGGCCGCCGCCGCCCCGAACATCACGAAGGTGAACCTGGAACTCGGCGGCAAGGCCCCGGCCATCGTGATGGCCGACGCCGACATCGATCTGGCGGTGAGGGCCGTGACCGCCTCGCGCGTCATCAACAGCGGACAGGTGTGCAACTGCGCGGAGCGGGTGTATGTCCAACGCACGATCGCAGACCAGTTCGTAGACCGGCTGGCCGCAGCCATGCGCGCGTCGCGATATGGCGATCCGCTCGCCGACGAGACCGTGGACTACGGCCCACTGATCAACGAGGCCGGCTATCGGAGGGTCGATGCGATGGTGCGCGGCGCGGTGGCGGCAGGCGCGACCGTCGTCACCGGCGGCCGGCGCGGCAGGGGCGAGCGCGGCTATTTCTACGAACCGACGGTCCTCGCGGGGTGCCGGCAGGACATGGAGATCATCCAGCGCGAGGTGTTCGGCCCGGTGGCCCCGGTCGTCATCTTCGACGACGTCGACGAGGCGATCGCCTACGCCAACGATTGCGAGTACGGGCTGACGTCGTCGATCTACACGCGTGACCTCAACGTGGCCTTGCAGGCGTGCCAGGAGATCCGGTTCGGCGAGACGTACATCAATCGCGAAAACTTCGAAGCGATGCAGGGGTTCCACGCCGGCTGGCGCAAGAGCGGTATCGGCGGCGCCGACGGCAAGCACGGGTTGTACGAATACACCCAGACCCACGTCGTGTATCTGCAGCGCGCCTGACAGTCCCGGGAGTGCCCGAAAGCGGACAACGGCCGTGGGAGGTCGAGCTGGACTACTGCCGTTTCTCGACTTCGACCGCGTAGACATGCGACACGCCGTGCATGTTCGAGCGGAATACCACCCACTTGCCGTCAGGGGTGAAGGTGACATTCGGTTCGAGATGATAGTCGTGCTTGCCCAGGTCTACCAACTTTTCCACGACGAGCGCACCGTCCTTCGGCGTGAACAGGTAGATCCACTGGCCATTACCCGGAGCCGCCACGCTGTTCGGCCCGCCTCCGTCTCCCGCGAACCGCGTTCCGTCGGGCGAGACGTTGAAGTGCACGGACCAATGCTCGCGCGCCACCGGGTACCGAATCGCCTCGCCGCTCGCAAGCACGACCCCGGCCAGCCAGAACACGGCGCTCTTCGGCGTCTGCAGGTCGTACCAGATGATGCGGCCGTCCTGGCTGAAGAACTCGTGGCCGGCGATCTCCATCTCCATCGTGCGGGTGTGGATCTTCCGAAGCCCAGTCCCATCCGTCCGGATCGTCCAGATGCGGTCCACCCTGTGCCACGGCCCCTCGTGACAGAACATCAGCAGGGTCGGGTCGGTCGGGGAGAACTGGACGTGATTCAGCCAATCGGTGCTCCGGTAGACGATACGCAGCGCACCAGATCGGATGTCGATGGTGTAGAGCGCCATCGGCAGTCGTGCCGCCCAACGGGTCTCGAGGCTGCTCTCGCGTGGCGGCGGCGTGGCGCTCGCGTTCGGCGGCGGCGGCGGCGGCGGCGTTGATGGTGCCGGCGTGCCGCCTTCCACGAGGCTACCGCCAAGGAGCGTTTCGGTCGCGTTGACGGCCAGCCCCGAGCCCGATCGCAACACCGCGTTCCGCACGACGACCCGGATCGCCCCGGTGTCGAGGTGGGTCGCACAGACCGCATCGTCCTTGATGTAGTACACCTGCCGGCTTCTGGGCGCGACGACGACGTGGCTCACCGTGCCATCGACCACCGGCACGATTGCGCGGGTGCGAAGGTCCACGGTCGAGAGCCCGTGCGCTGTGGAGAACAAGAGCTTGTCGCCGGTGGCCGTGTAGGCGTTCTGATGGAAATACAGGCTGGCGCTGCCGGGCTCGTCGGACAGCCTGATCACGCGGTGCCCGGTCAATGGCTCGACCCACTCGCGCGGCGGCGTGGCCACCGTCGCGGCGCCTCGCGCGACGGGCAACAACCGGACCCGGTACGCGTGAGGTTGATCGCCGGCGATGCGGTAGGCGTCCATCGGGTAGGCCAGCTTCGTCCAGCTGTCGATGCCACCCACGCCCATCTGGGCCATGTCGAGATTCAGGTAGATCTCCGGGCGCGTGGGCAGGTCGATTGAATACGCCGCCTGCTCGATGTCGCTGGACTTGACGTGACGGGCGGTGACGCTGAGGAGCGGCAGGCCTTCCGCCCTCAGGCCGAAACCCTGCGCGTTGGTCAACTCCACCCACCGCACGTCGGTCTTGTTGCCATTCTCCTGCGGCCGGGCATACTCGACCCATTCGCGGCTGACGGTGGACGAGTAGACTCCCACGCGCTCGAAGGCGCGGTCGCTGTACGTTTCAGCCGGACCGCGCCCATACCAGGCGATGTTCTCGAGGCCCGGCGTCGCGATGAGCTCGAGCCCGAAGCGCGGCATCATGGCAACCGGGCCCCGCCCCGGACGGTAGTTGCTGCCCACGACCACCTCACCAGTCCCGCGGATGTCGTAAGTCATGGTGTAGGCAGCACCCACGCGAGGCAACGCCGCCTCGACCGTGATCGTGGCGGAGGTCTCGTCGACGCGCTTCACCTGGACATTGGTGACCTTCCAGCCGGGGCCGGCCGACTTCCAGGCGAGGATATCGATCGCGGGATCCGTGCGCGCCGCGTTGGCCAGGGACTTCCACGCGCCGCTGTCATTGTCCGTCGGCGCGCGCCAGAAATCGGGGAGCGGTCCCCGGTCGAGGAGTTTCACGCCGCGATAGCTGTACGACGTCAGGACGCCGTTGAGCTTGTCGAACACCAACGCGAACTCCCGCCCCGTGATGCGCGTGATCGGGCCGTCGTCTGTCATCCAGAGCGGGTTGGAGGGCGCCGGCACGTCCGACGCCGCGGGCGGCACCGGGGTCTGGGCCGGCAGCGGCAGGGGCCACTGCTCCCAGGCAATCTCGTGGCCTCGTGGCGCCCACGCCGTCTCGCGTTTCAACGCGAAGCTCACGTTGAGGAAGTACTCCACGCCGGGCGTGGCCACGAGGGCCGGCAGCTCGAGCGTGATCGTCTTCTGCTGCCGCGGGGCGAGATCGATCTCCGACATTGGGCCCGAGGCGATCACGCGCCCGTTCGCGAGGATGTCCCACCGGCCCTCCACGAGGTCCTTCGGGTTGATCTCGTCGAACCAGCTCTTCACGGTGATTGTGCCGGCAGCGAGGTCGGCGGGGGCGGCATGGAGATACCGGTAGACGTACTTGATGGCGCGCAGCCCCGGGTGCGGCAGACGGTCGGCCGCGACAAGGCCGTTCTGGCAGAAGTTGCTGTCGTTGCGGACACCTGCGCGATCCTCCCAGTACCCGCCGTAGGCGAAGAACGTCGATCGGGTGTCGCCATCCCGGCGTGTGGCCGTGGGGATCGGCTGGCGGATGCCCTGGTCAACCCAGTCCCACACGAAGCCGCCCTGCGCGTTGGTGCCCGAGTAGAAGATGTCCCAGTACTCCTTCAGGCCGCCGCTGCTGTTGCCCATCGCGTGCGAGTACTCGCAGATGACAAGGGGCATGTTCGGCCGCTGCTGGGCCCGCTGCACCACGTCGGCCGGAGTGGGATACATGAACGAGTTGATGTCGGAATTCGACCCGCCGTGCCGCGTGCTGCCCTGGTAATGGATCGGCCGCGACGGGTCCCGCTGTTTGGCCCACTGATACCCGGCCGCGAGGTTGGGACCATCGCCGGCTTCGTTTCCGAGAGACCACGAGATGATCGATGGGTGGTTCTTGTCGCGCTCGATCATGCGGCGGATGCGGTCGAGATGAGCTGGTTGCCAGGCCAGGTCGTTGGCCAATCGGTTCTCGGGGCCAAGCCCATAGGCATGGCTCTCGATGTTGGCTTCGTCCATTACGTAGATGCCATACTGGTCACACAGGGCGTACCACTCC
>Ga0209747_1000457_pt1 | contig 22287 bp, 18 predicted proteins | sample BarGraNGADG00311_FD_184498 | JGI IMG/M metagenome (GOLD analysis project Ga0209747, IMG submission 184498) | Arctic peat soil microbial communities from Barrow, Alaska - Barrow Graham LP Ref core NGADG0011-311 (SPAdes) (version 2) | ecosystem: Environmental > Terrestrial > Soil > Wetlands > Peat...
GTGCAGATTGTCCCAACGATTCGACTTTGACATTACGTACGCTGCGTGGTGTCGGAGGGGGGACTCGAACCCCCATGGAGCTTCGCTCCACAAGGCCCTCAACCTTGCGCGTCTACCAAATTCCGCCACTCCGACATGTGTGGCAAAGGGGTTGTGAGCGGCATGACCGCCGTCGCTAGGCGGCGTGCTGGCCCGAGGATGCCTGCGACTTCGAGGTGCGGTGCTTCTTCTCCCGCTCTTCGCCCACAACGATGTTGCGCCACGGAGTGTACTCCCTTTTGCGCTTCTTGTCGACAATGCGAAGAGCATAGAAATTGCGGCGCCCAAGCATTCCATGCAGGTAGCCCTGGCGTCCCACCACCTCGAGCTGGTCACCATCCGAGAACTTCGGTGGCATGCGGAATGACCTCTTGAACCAGACGTGCCTGGTCGTGCCTTCGTCGTCCACGAGGTCGAAGGAGATGTCGAAGCTGAACACGGTGGAATTACTGGATTTATTTCGCAAGAACGTCTGGAACGGGTTGGTCGAGATGTTCTGCACAATTCCCGAAACATTTTCTTTCATCTCTGGTTCCCGCCCTCTGATGCCACTCGATTAAGTTCTCGGCGTTTGAAAAGGTTTACTTGATTCTATTTCGCAACGCACCCCAGGTGATATTCCGACTACCCCTGGCGGTCGAAATCGTTACTTGAACAGGCTTCTCAGGCGGTCGAGCAGTTGGTCAGCAAGCTCGACCTTGGACATCATATCAAGGGTGGCACCCGTATCGCCACGCGCAATGACCGCAGCCAGGTCCGTTGCGGAACCGAAACCCGAGCCTGGCTCCCCCACCTGGTTGGCCACAATCAGGTCCAGGTCCTTATCAGAGAGCTTCTTCAAAGCGTTTTCCACGACGTTGTCAGTCTCGGCAGCAAACCCCACGACGATCCGCCCGTTCTTGACCGGAGCGACCTCCTTGAGGATGTCCGCCGTTAACTCGAACTTCAGCGCCGGCACGCCCGCGCTCTTCTTCATCTTCTTGTCAGCCGTTTCGGCGGGTGTGTAATCGGCCACGGCGGCCGCCATGATGAGGACATCTGCGTCCTGCAGCTTGTCGAGAACGGCTTTCTTCATGTCAGCAGCCGACACGATATCGATGACGTCGACACCTGCCGGGCACGCCAATTCCACCGGACCGGATATCAGTGTCACGACTGCTCCCCTGCGCGCCGCCCTCTCGGCAACAGTGTAGCCCATGAGACCGGTCGAAGGATTCGAGAGAAAACGGACGGGGTCGATATATTCACGAGTGGGACCGGCAGTCACCAACACGTGCTTCCCTGCCAGATCGGCGCTGAGAGCAAGCTCGCGCTCGATCACTTCCATGATGTCCGGGGGCTCGGCCATGCGGCCGATTCCCTCTGTGCGGCAGGCCAGCCCACCTTCGCACGGGTCCACTATCACTGCTCCTCGCCGCCGGATGCGATCGAGGTTGTCCTGTGTCGCGCGGTTCAGGTACATGCGGGTGTTCATGGAAGGCGCAACGACGATCGTGCCACGTGCGGCGAGCAGGATGGTCGAAAGAAGGTCGTCTCCTATACCATGCGCCATCTTGGCGATGATGTTAGCCGTAGCGGGCGCCACGACCACGATGTCGGCCTCGTCGCCGAGGGATATGTGTGGGAATGGAGATCCCGGGTCCGACCACAGCGTGGTGCTGACAGGGTTGCCGGTGAGCGTCCTGAACGTAAGCGGCGTCACGAACTGCTGTCCCGACTCGGTCATCACGACCTTGACGTTCGCATTCGCCTTGACCAGGAGACGAGCCAGCTCGGCCACCTTGTATGCTGCGATGCCCCCCGTGACTCCGAGGAGCACGTTCTTGCCCGCGAGGTCAGTCATGGCCTACCTCGGCTGCTCGTCGTCCTCCAAGGCCTCTTCGGCCGTCGGGCGGTCGTACTCGATCTTGCCCTCTGCTATCTCCTCAAGAGCGATGGTGAGCGGTTTCTTGGAGATGTCCTCGAGCTTCATCGGCGCGACACCTCCAAGGCCCTCACCCAGGCGCTTCTGGAAGTTCGTTATCTGGCGCGCCCGCTTGGCGGACTCGATCACCAGCGTGAACTTGTTCTCGGAATGTTCGAGTAGAGTCTCGATCCTCGGGTTCACCATTGTCATCTTCTCTTCCATCTAGACACTCTCTCCTCTCAGGACCCTTACCAGCTTCGCGACGGCCTCGGACAGGTCGTCATTCACGATGATCTCGTCAAAATCCCTGTCTCCTACCTCGAGCTCCCACGGTGCGACCTCGAGCCTCTTGTCTATTTCGGTCTTGCCGTCCGCCCTGCCCTCCAGACGGTCCTTGAGGACGCTCGCGGTCGGCGGTTTCAAAAATACGAGAAAGGCGCCGGCCATTTTGCACCTGACTGCCAGCGCACCCTTTACGTCAATCTCTAGCAGGACGTTCTCGCCGCGCTCCAGAGCTCCTTCAACCTGGCTGCGTAGCGTGCCGTACCTGTTGCCGTAGACCTCTTCCCATTCGAGAAACGCATCCGCCTCGGCGAGGCGCTTGAATTCCTCTTCAGAGATGAAACGGTAGTCCACGCCGTCCACCTCGCCCGGTCGCGCCGGTCGGGTTGTGGCCGATACCGACAGGTGAAGGTCCACGGACTCGAGAGCCTTCCTGATGACGGTTGTCTTCCCGGCCCCCGACGGGCCCGCAACCACGAACAGTTTCCCCATGTCGGTCATGTCACCGCATCCTCACGCAAAAGCAAGGCACGGCACTGACATTCTCGGGTTTCACGCCGACGCCTTCGGCGATATGCGCAATTATACGGAATATAGGTCATTTCGTACACTCCAGAGTGCGTTCCACTCACTTCCTGAACCTGCTTCCCGGCGAATCGATCGCGGCTCCCTGCCTGCATAGCGGGCAGTCTTCCGGTGGATATGAATCGACCAAGACCCTGGTGAGGGACAGCACGTGGCGCCCGCCGGAGTCGATCTCTCCCCGCTGTACGATGCATGCCAGGGCGACGACGGTCGCTCCGGCCTCCTCCACCAATCGCGCGAGCTCCAGTATCGAACCCCCGGTGGTAATGACGTCTTCGACCAGGAGAACGCGGGTTCCGGGTTTAATGTCAAATCCCCTGCGGAGGGCCATCGCGCCGTCCACCCTCTCGGCGAATATGGACTCCCGGCCCAGGGCGGCGGCAGTCGCGAACCCTATCACGACGGCACCCAGGGCGGGAGACAAGACGACGTCGACAGGTTCGCCGACGGCCTCCGCGATGGCGCGGCCCGCCGCCAGCGCGAGCCCGGGGTCTTTCAACAGAGTCGAACACTGGATGTAAGTATCGCTATGGCGGCCCGATGAGAGCTTGAAGTGCCCGGTCATCAACGCACCGCAGGACTTGAGGGCCTCGAGCGCGTCGAAGTTCTCATCCATCGTTGTCCCCTGCTCCGGTCGGGGAGGCTCGCTTGACGTCCTTCAGCATCTCGGCGGCCACCGCGAGCGGGTCCGGCGCCTGGTAGAGCGGCCTGCCCACCACGAGAAAATCCGCTCCGGACTTCATAGCCGCGGCGGGAGTGGCCACGCGCTTCTGGTCGTCCATGCTGGCGCCGGGTAGACGAACACCAGGAGTGATGAGCACCATGTCGGGACCGACCTCTCTGCGCACCGGCAGTGTTTCGAGCGGCGAGCTCACGAGGCCATCCACGCCCGAGTCGCGAGCCAGCTTCGCAAGCCTTATGACCTGGGCCTCGATGGATTCAGCAATGCCTATCTTCGCAAGCGCCAGGAGGTCGAAGCTCGTGAGGACAGTGACACCGATCAGCAACGGCTTCTGGAGGCCGGCCTCCTCGCAGTGAGTCCGCACCGCCTGCTCGGCCGCCCGCATCATCTCCTGGCCGCCCATGGTATGGAGGGTGAGCATCAGGGGCTCGTGCTCGCAAAGCGCGATGCAGGCTGATGCGACAGTGTTCGGGATGTCCATCATCTTGATGTCGAGGAAGACCTCGAAGCCGTCCTCTTTGAGCGACTTGACGGCTTCCACGCCGGCGTGCGAATAGAGCTGCAGTCCGATCTTGACGATATCGACATATGGCCTGACCCTGTCAGCAAGTCGACGCGCCCCGTCCAGGTCAGACGTGTCGAGCGCCAGTATGAGCGGGCTCAAGCCTTCAAAACGTTTCTCTTTCAAATCTTCTCCTTGTCAGGAATATCCCTCGATATTCCGCATCTTTGCTGACTTGATCTGGTGCCATGCACCGGATGAAGTTCAGACCCTTAACCCTCCAATGAGTTCCTTCGCACTGGATGCCCCCGCACGTTCGATCGCGTCCGGCAGACCTTCGACGATCTCCACGACCCGCGCCGGGTCGTTGAATATCGCGCTCCCGACCGTCACGGCCGTCGCGCCAGCGAGCATGAACTCTACGACGTCTTCAGAGTCGTATACTCCCCCTCCGCCTATGATAGGCAGGCCAGTCGCCCGGTAGCAGTCCCAGACGGCCTTTAGCGCAATGGGCTTGATGGCGGGACCCGAGAGGCCTCCGGTCACCCCGCCCAGCCTTGGCCTTCTGCGAGCAGCGTCGATCGCAAGGCCCTGAATCGTGTTTATGAGAGACAGACCGAAGGCGCCGGCCTGGCCGGCGGCATCCGCGATCTGCGTGATGTTGCTGACGGCTGCGGACAGCTTCACGAACACGGGGAGCGAGCAGTTCTCACGCACGGCCATGACGACCGTCTTCGTCGCCCCCGGATCGACGCCGAACTGGATGCCGCCCTTTTCGACGTTCGGGCAGGACACGTTGATCTCCACCGCGGTGACTCCGCCCGCGCTCTCGAGCTTCGCGCCGAGCTGCGCGAACCCGCGCACCGTATCGCCTGCGATGCTCGCGATCAGAGGCAGGCCCAGGTCCTTCAGAGACGGGAGCACCTCCCCCACCAGCGCGTCGATGCCGACGTTTTCCAGGCCGATGGAGTTGAGCATGCCTGACGCTGTTTCCCAGATCCGCGGCTCGGGGTTTCCCCTGGATGGTTCAACAGTTACGGATTTCAAGATGACCGCGCCCAGCCTGGATAGATCGATGACCGGCGCAAGCTCTTTACCGTATCCGGCAGTGCCCGAAGCCAGAAGCACCGGGTTATTCAGATTTATTCCTGCCAGTTGGACCGCGAGGTCTGCCGTCATTTTGATTCTCTTTCAGGAAATTCACGTTTCAGGTTTGACCCCAAAGGTGCATTCAAGGGTGAAGTCCATTTTACAGCACGTGAGTCAAAGACGGGTCCGTCGGTACAGACGCAGAGGTTCTTGCCGTCGGCGCCGGCCTTTACACATCCGCGGCATGCACCGATACCGCAGGCCATCCGCGAGTCGAGAGACACTTCGCATGGAACGCCTTGCGCCTCGGCCGCCCCGGCCACCACGGCCATCATCAGCTCGGGACCGCAGGCGTAGACCTTGCTGAAGCCACCATCAGACAGCCGCGGACCAGCCGCGTCGCAGACAAGTCCATTCTCACCGATCGTGCCGTCGTCGGAGAAAACCTGGACCTCACCCGTCAATGTCGAGAGCGGCGCGATGTATCTCTCCTTCGAGGCGACACCGGCCAGGAGCACGTAAGGCTCGCCGGCCTTGTCCATCGAGCTCGCGAGGAAGTGTAAGGGCGCAAGGCCCACGCCCCCTGCCACGATCAATGCTTTTCCCTCGGCGGCGCTGAACCCGCGTCCGAGCGGCCCCAGTATCCTTATGGAGTCGCCTGGAACGAGCGAACAGAGCCTCTCCGTTCCCCAGCCGACCGATTCTACCAGGAAGGCCAGGCTCAGTACGCCATTGCTCGACCGCGCATCGAACGCTCCTATCGGGCGCGGCAGGAGGTGCTCCCTCCCACCGCCACAATCCACCTGGTAAAACTGGCCGGGCGTCGGCACCGGAACGTCCTGGGGAATCTCCAGTGCTATGACGCGGACGTCGCGGGCGACCTCGTCAGTGCGGATCACCACGGCGCCGCAGGCTGCGGGCGTCGCTTTGCCGTTGGGCTCACTCATCGACCGCCTCCGCGAGATTGTCTTCTATGCCGGCGTGGTATTCCTGGAGGCTCTTGACCTTCATGCCGCTCTTCTTGAGGGCCTTGATGCCCATGATGACTATGGTCGCGAGCTCTATCGTGGTCAGGCATGGCACGCCGTTCATGGTGGCGGCGGTTCGGATCTCGTACCCGCTCCCCCGGCTGCCCCTGCCTTCCGGCACGTTGATGACGAGCTCGATCTCGCCACTCTTGATGAAGTCCACCACGTCCGGCTTGCCCTCCCCAACCTTGTTGAGGGTCTCGACGTCTATGCCGTTTGCGCGGATGCGGTCCGCCGTTCCAACCGTCGCCGAGATCTTGAAGCCCTCCTCGGACAGCCGCCGCGCGATGTACACGGCGTCTCCTTTCTTCTTGTCAGGGACGCTGATGAACGCCGTGCCCGATACCGGGAAGTGGTTGTAGCTGGCGATCTGCGACTTCACCATGGCCATGCCGATGCCCGTGTCCGAGCTCGGCGAATAGTCGTCGATGCCCATGACCTCGCCCGTCGACTTCATCTCCGGCCCGAGGACCGTGTCCGCGCCGGGAAACCTCACGAAGGGAAGTACGGCCTCTTTTACCGCCACGTGCTTCAGGCCGGAAAACCGCTCGGTGAACAGTCCGAGCTCGTCGAGGGTCTGGCCGAGGGCGATGCGCGTGGCCATCTTGGCAAGCGGGATGCCTATGGTCTTGCTGACGAAGGGGACCGTGCGGCTCGCACGGGGGTTCACCTCGAGGACGAAGACCTCCTCGTCCTTGACCGCGTACTGTATGTTGATGAGTCCGACCACACCGAGCTCGAGCGCAAGCTGCTCGGTGCACTTCGTTATGTCGGCCTTGACCTCGTTGCTCAGGAACGGGGGCGGGATTACGCAGGCCGAATCGCCGGAGTGTATACCGGCCTCTTCGACGTGCTCCATGATCGCGCCCATGAACACTCGAGTACCGTCGCACAGCGCGTCGACGTCGATCTCCTTGGCGTCCTCGAGGAACTTGTCGACCAGGACAGGGTGCTTGGGCGACGCCTTGACCGCCGACTTCATGTAGTGCTCCATCATCTCGTCGGAGTAGACGATCTCCATGGCCCGCCCTCCCAGCACGTACGATGGCCGCACCAGCACCGGGTACCCGATCGAGCCCGCGGCCTCGATCGCGCCTTCCACGGAGGTCGCCGTCCCGTCGGGAGGATGCGTGATGCCGAGCTTCTTGAGCATGTTGCCGAACTGTTCCCGGTCCTCCGCGCGGTCGATGGCCGCCGGGGACGTGCCGAGGATCTTGACCCCCGCGCGCTCGAGTGGGATCGCGAGCTTGAGCGGCGTCTGCCCTCCGAGCTGGATGATCGCCCCCATCGGCCTCTCGCGCTCGACGATGTTCATGACGTCCTCGAACGTCAGCGGCTCGAAGAAGAGCCTGTCGCTGGTGTCGTAATCCGTCGATACAGTCTCGGGGTTGCAGTTGACCATGATGGTCTCGTAGCCCATCTCGCGGCACGCGAAAGAGGCGTGGACGCAGCAGTAGTCGAACTCGATGCCCTGCCCGATGCGGTTGGGCCCGCTGCCGAGGATCATGACCTTCTGCTTGTCAGTGTCGCGGGTCTCGTCCTCGTCCTCGTAGGTGGAGTAATAGTACGGCGTGTACGCTTCGAACTCCGCCGCGCAGGTGTCGACAGACTTGAACACCGCGCGGATGCCTCTCCCGGAGCGCTCATCACGGACCTCGAGCTCGCTCGCGCCCAGCAGGCGCCCGAGCTCGACGTCCGAGAATCCGTACCTCTTCGCCTCGCGTAGGAGGTCGTCCGGAATACCCGCGAGGTCCATCCCTTCGAGCACTTTCTCCATCTCGGCGATCTGCTGCAGGTTATCGAGGAACCAAGGGTCTATGCCTGTGCGCTCGTATACCTCATCGATGCTCATGTGCTCCTGGAGGGCGTGATACACCTGGTAGAGCCTGTCGTGGCTCGCGATCTCGATCTCACGGGCAAGCTCTTCAGGGGGAGTATTGTCGATGTCTCGCAGGCTGTAGCGGTCGATCTCAAGAGACCGTATGGCCTTCTGCATAGCCTCCTTGAACGTCCGACCGATGGACATCACCTCGCCCACTGACTTCATCTTCGTGCCGAGGACCGGGTCGGCGCCCGGGAACTTCTCGAAGGCCCAGCGAGGCACCTTGACCACGCAGTAGTCGATGGTCGGCTCGAAGCAGGCGGGTGTCTCGCGCGTGATATCGTTGGGGATCTCGTCCAGGGTGTATCCGACCGCGAGCTTGGCGGCGATCTTGGCGATCGGGAAGCCGGTAGCCTTTGAAGCCAGCGCGCTTGACCGCGACACTCGGGGGTTCATCTCGATGACGACCACGTGCCCCGTGTTCGGCTCGATGGCGAACTGGATGTTCGAGCCGCCTGTCTCGACGCCGATCTCGCGCATGATATCGATAGATGCGTCTCGCAGCACCTGGTATTCGACGTCCGTCAGCGTCTGAGCGGGAGCCACGGTGATCGAGTCGCCGGTGTGCACGCCCATCGGGTCGAAGTTCTCGATCGGGCAGACTATGACGACGTTGTCCTTCTTGTCACGCATGACCTCGAGCTCGTACTCCTTCCAGCCCTTCACCGACTTCTCGATCAGTATCTCGGTGATGGGAGAAAGGTCGAGGCCGTGCCGCGCCGTCTCGAGCAACTCAGCCATGTTGTACACAAGGCCGCCACCACCGCCACCGAGGGTGAACGAAGGCCTGATGACCAGCGGAAAGCCAAGCTTCGCCGCGACGCTCTCGGCCTCGGGAAGCGTGTAGGCAAAATCGCTTTCAGGCAGGTCGAGCCCGATGTTCCGCATGGCCTCCTTAAAGAGGTTGCGGTCCTCGGCCTTGTTGATGACCTCGTATCGCGCGCCGATGAGCTCGACCCCGTACTTGTCGAGGACCCCGCTCTCGGCGAGCGACACCGAGACGTTCAGGCCGGTCTGTCCGCCCAGGGTCGGCAGCAGTGCCTGCGGCCTCTCGCGCTCGATGACCTTCTCGACCCACTCGGGAGTGATCGGCTCGATGTACGTGCGGTCGGCGAACTCGGGGTCGGTCATTATCGTGGCGGGGTTGCTGTTCACGAGCACGACCTGGTAGCCGTCCTCCTTGAGCACCTTGCACGCCTGGGTGCCGGAGTAGTCGAACTCACAGGCCTGGCCGATGACGATCGGGCCCGAGCCAATGATGAGGATCTTTTCTATGTCGTCGCGTCGCGGCATCTAGTTACTTCCACTCCTTCATGAGGTCAAGGAACATGTTAAAGAGGTATCGCGAGTCATGCGGGCCGGGTGAGGCCTCGGGGTGATACTGCACCGAGAAGGCGCCGGCCTCATTACAGCGCATGCCCTCCGATGTCATGTCGTTGAGGTTCCAGTGCGAGAGCTCTACCTCGCCGAACCGGCAGTCCTCGAGGCTCTCCGTGTCAACGGCGAACCCGTGGTTCTGCGCCGTTATCTCGACGCGTTGCGTCTCCTTGTGCATCACGGGCTGGTTCGCTCCGCGGTGCCCGAACTTCAGCTTGTAGGTGGTGCCGCCGAGGGCAAGGCCCAGCAACTGGTGGCCGAGACATATCCCGAACACCGGCTTCTTTCCTATCAGGCCGCGGATGCTATCTATCGCGTAGGTAACGGCCGAGGGGTCGCCGGGCCCGTTGGACAGGAATACGCCGTCCGGCTCCAGCGCCATCACCTCGTCGGTGGTCGCGCCCGCGGGTACGACCGTCACGCGGCATCCGAGCCCTGTCAGCAGCCTGAGGATATTGCGCTTGATACCGAAGTCGTAAGCGACAACCTGGAAATCCGCGCTCGCGCAGGCTGCCTCGTCCCACACGTAAGGCTTGTCGATCGTCACTTCCTTGACCAGGTCCCGCCCGACCAGCCCGGGCGCCTTCTCGAGCTTGGCCATCAGGCTTTCGCGGTCGAGGTCGACACTGCTCACCGCAGCCTCCATCGCGCCCTTGGTGCGGATATGCCTGGTGAGCGCCCGCGTGTCCAGGCCTTCCAGCCCGACCACTCCGTTCTTCTTCAAAAATGAGTCGAGGTCGTTGTTCGCCCGCCAGTTCGACAGCAGGCGCGCCGTCTCCCTGACTATAAAGCCGCCCATGTAGATGCGGTCCGACTCGAAGTCTTCGGCATTCACGCCGTAGTTGCCGATAAGCGGATAGGTCATGTTGACCATCTGTCCTGCGTAGGACGGGTCCGTGAGTATCTCCTGGTAGCCGGCCATGCTCGTGTTGAAGCACACCTCGCCGAAGAACTCTCCTTCAGCGCCGAAAGCCAGCCCTTCCCAGGACGTGCCGTCCTCGAGCACCAGCAGCGCCGGCTTCTGTCCTCTAACGCTGTAAACCATCAGGCGATCATCCTCTTGCCTTCGACACCGCCGGGCCCTTCGCGGCCTTCGCGGCCGAACCGTTGCGTCCGGCGGACTTTTTGATTTGCGGCACAGAGCCTTCAGGGCCGGTCGTCAACTCTCCGTCCCTCACCACCAGCTTTCCCTTGAAGACGTTGTGCATCACCTTGCCCTTGAGGCGCCATCCGCCGAAGGGTGTGTTGCGCGCGCGGGACCTGAACGAGGCGGGGTCGACCGTCCACTCCAGGTCCGGGTTGAAGGCCACGATGTTAGCGGGAAGCCCCTCGGCTATCGCGGGGCAATAGCCCCACCTCTCCATGGACATGATCCGCGAGGGGGCGACTGTGAGCTTTGATATCGCGTCCTCCATCGAAAGCACTCCCTCGTCGACCAGCCTGGTGATCACCAGCGCCAGGCACGTCTCCAGCCCGACGGCGCCGAACTCCGCGTGGTCGAACTCTGTCTCCTTCTCGTGCGGCGCGTGTGGCGCGTGGTCGGTCGCGATGACGTCTATCGTCCCGTCGGCTATCGCGTCGAGTATCGCCGCGACGTCCTGCTTTGAACGAAGCGGCGGGTTCATCTTGAGGTTCGTGTCGTACGTCAGGAGGCTCGAGTCGTCCAGCGAGAAGTGGTGCGGCGCCGCTTCACAGGTTACCGGCAGGCCTTTCTTCTTTGCTTCGCGAACGAGGTCGACCGACCCGGCCGTCGAGAGGTGCGCCAGGTGCAGTTGCGCCCCGGTCTTCTCCGCGAGGCATATGTCCCTGAAGACGGCTATACTCTCTGACTCCGGAGGTATGCCGCGAAGGCCCAGCCAGGTCGAATAGTATCCTTCGTTCATCTGGCCGTCGGCGGACAGGCTCATCTCCTCGCTGTGAGAGATTATGAGAGCGCCCATCGTCCGCGCGTACTCCATGGCGCGGCGCATTATCTCGGAGTCGCTGACCGGACTCCCGTCGTCGCTGAAACCTTTGACGCCCGCGCGGCACGTCCCCATCTCGCCCATCGGCGCCAGCGCCTTTCCGAGGCGCCCCTGGGTTATCGCCCCGTGGGGCAGCACCATGCAGATGCCCACGTCCTCGCCCCGGTCGAACACATACTCCGCGACCGATGCGTTGTCTATCGAGGGATCCGTGTTGGGCATGCAGAACATCGCCGAGTAACCGCCGCACGCCGCGGCCCTGCTACCGCTGCCGATATCCTCCTTGTACTCCATGCCGGGCTCGCGCAGGTGCGCGTGCATCTCGATTAGCCCCGGGGAGACGATGCACCCGTCCGCGTCGACGACCTGCGCTCCACTGGCTGACAGCCCGTCGCCTATCTCACAGACCACGCCGCTTTTGACCTTGACGTCAACCTCTCCGGAGAGACCTTCGGGAAACGTGAGGAGCCTTCCGCCCTTGATGAGTATGCAATCAGTCACGGCTTCCCCCCAGAATGTCGTACAGAACGGCCATGCGCACCGCGACCCCCGCGGAGACCTGGCCGGTGATGACGGACTCGACCTCGTCGGCGACGCCCGATGCGATCTCGACGCCGCGGTTCATCGGCCCCGGGTGCATGACCAGGGGCTTGCGTTTCAGGCGCGACCAGCGGGTCTGAGTGAGCCCGTACTGCAGAGTGTATTCCCGCAGCGATGGGAACCTCGACTCGTTCACCCGCTCCATCTGGATGCGCAACAGGTACAGCACGTCGCACCACGTCAGGGCTTCGTCCAGCGAGCCGGTGACGGTGACGCCCATGCGCTCCACCTGGTCCGGGAGGAGGGAGCGCGGCGCGACCAGCATCACCTCTGCGCCCACCTTGTTGAGCGCGTGGATGTTGCTGCGCGCGACGCGCGAGTGGTCGATGTCGCCGACGATCGCGACCTTGAGACCGCGAAGTCCCCCGAGTCGCTCGCGGATCGTGAACAGGTCGAGGAGCGCCTGCGTCGGGTGCTCGTGCATGCCGTCTCCGGCGTTGATGACCGAGGCGTCCACCCAGTCCGTGAGCAGGTGCGGGGCCCCGGCGCTCGCGCACCGGATAACGACGGCGTCGACGCCCATCGCGACGATGGTCTTGCCGGTATCTTTGAGGCTCTCACCCTTGGACAAGCTGCTGGTGCTCGTCTGAAAGTTCATCACATCCGCCGAGAGGCGCTTGGCTGCGACCTCGAACGACATCCGCGTGCGCGTGCTGGCCTCCATGAAGAGGTTCACTATTGTGCGGCCGCGCAAGGCCGGCACCTTCTTGACCGGGCGGCTCGAGACTTCGGCGAACGAGCGCGCCGAGTCGAGGTATTTCATGATGTCGGCCTCGTCCAGGTCGGTGATCGAAAGGAGGTGCTTGTGGCCGTTGCTTTTACCGGGCATCGTTACCCTCCCCGATCTCGACCGTGTCCACGCCGTCGACTTCGACGAGGGACACCTTCACCTTCTCGTCACCGGCCGTCGGCAGGTTCTTGCCTACGTAATCCGCCCGTATTGGGAGCTCGCGGTGGCCGCGGTCGACCAGCACGGCAAGCTGGATAACATGCGGCCGTCCGAAGTCCATCAGGGCGTCCATCGCCGCGCGCGTGGTGCGCCCCGTATAGAGGACGTCGTCCACGATGATGACCTGCTTGTCATTGATGTCGAAGTCGATATTCGTAATCCCGATGGCCGCGGCGCCGCCGCGCGTGGCTATGTCGTCGCGGTAGAAGGACACGTCGAGTTCGCCGACCTCGACCGGGTTCCCCTCGATCTCTTCGATCGTGCGCGCGAGCCGCCTGGCGAGGAAGACACCCCGGGTGCGGATTCCGACGAGCGTGATGCCGCCTGCTCCTTTGTTCCTCTCCAGGATCTCGTGCGAGATGCGCTTCACTATCCTCGCGATATCATCAGCTTCCAGTACTTTCGCCCGCGCGTTAAACCCCATGTCTCCCCTTAACAAAATGGGGTCAGGTCTTTTTCTTTAAAGACCTGACCCCGGAAATTTAAGTTTTGCGTTTCGGAAACAAAAAATACCTCGCCGATTGTCGGCAAGGTGTCTTTTGTTGTGGCTATTTTCACGGCCCTTCCTTGCTAGCCTCGCTGGACTAGATTAAAGGTTTTTAAGACCATACCACTGATTCATCACGAGGGCAAGATTATCTTCCCTGCTTCCTTGTCCCTGTTGACGCATCCGAGCAGCCCGTTGACGAACTTGCCCGAATCCTCGGTCGAGAATGACTTCGCGAGTTCCACGGCCTCGTCGATCGTGACGCCAGGCGGGATATCGGTGTAGAAGAGCTCGTATAGCGCGATCCTCAGGACGTTGCGGTCGACGCGGGGCATCCGGTCGAGCTCCCACCCCTCGGCGTACCGCTTGATGATGTCGTCAAGCTCCGGCATGTGCTGGATAACCCCTTCGACCAGCTCGATCGCGAACTGGCCGGGCTCGTCCTCCCCGACCATCCTCTTGCCGTCGAGCACCTCGCGCACCGTACACTGGTTGATGTCCATCTCGAAGAGGATCCGCAGCGTGTAGCGACGCTGGTGGCTGCGGCTGCTTTGACCTCTCGTCATGCTCTACACCCTCTCGATGTAGCGCCCCGTCCGCGTGTCCACCTTCAGCGTCTCGCCCTCGTTGACGAACAGCGGCGCCTGGATGACGAGGCCCGTCTCAAGTGTCACGGGCTTGGTCGCCCCACTCGAAGTGTCGCCCTTGAGCCCCGGCTCGGCCTCGGCGACCTTGAGATGAACTGCCGGCGGCAGTTCCATGGTCACGGCTTTCCCATTTCGGATGAATACGCTCAGCTCCTGGTTCTCGACGAGGAAGTTGGCCGTATCACCGACGGTGCCCTCGGGCACTGTCGTCTGCTCGTAGGTCTCGAGGTCCATGAAGATGAAGTTGTCGCCGTCTTTGTAGAGATACTGCATCTTCTTGTGCTCGAGCACCGCCTCCTCCACCTTCTCGCCGGCCCTGAAAGTCTTGTCTACGACCTGGCCGGTCTCGACGTTCTTCAACTTTGTGCGCACAAAAGCCGCGCCTTTGCCGGGCTTTACGTGCTGGAACTCGACGATGCGCATGAGGGACCCGCCGATATCGAGCACGAGCCCGTTCCTGAAGTCTGATGTCGATGCTATGGTTCTACCTCCTGTGAGCGGTATGTTCCTGCAACGAGGGATTATAGCACGGGCACCTGCGCCACCGAACACGCTTCGCTTCTTTTGAAGGTGCTGATAATGAGAACCGTCAGTGCTCGACATAATCAAATCACTTAGAATAAACAAACCGGGCAAGCATGCCCGAAGCGGTTTGACATGGACCTGCTCACGAAAGCAACTCTATGGACGGGATATCTCTCATACTGCCGGCTTACAACGAGGCCGACGTCATCTACGAGACGGCATGTGAATCCGCCCGCGCTCTGGCCGACATCGGCTGCGAGCACGAAATAATCGTCGTCGATGACGGGAGTGTCGACAACACGGCCCTTGAAGCGGGTCGAGCCGCGCGCGAGTTCCAGAGCATCAAGGTCCTCCGGCTGGCCGAAAACCAGGGCAAGGGGAACGCGATGAAGAGGGGCTTCCAGGCGTCGGTCTATGAGCTCGTCTGTTTCCTGGACGCCGACCTGGACCTCCATCCCCGCCAGATAACCAGGCTTCTCTCGGTGATGGACGAGACCGGAGCGGATATCGTGATAGGGAGCAAACGCCATCCGGACTCGGAAGTCGACTATCCGAGGATCCGCAAGGTCTACAGCACGATCTACTACGCGCTCGGTCGCCTTCTGTTCCGCCTTCCGATCAAGGATACCCAGACGGGCATAAAGGTTTTCAAGAGGGAGGTCCTGAAGTCCGTCTTCCCCAGGGTCGTCGCGAAGAAGTACGCGCTCGACCTCGAGTTGCTGGTCGCGGCGGACCAGGCCGGTTACACGGTTGCCGAGGCCCCGATCAAACTCGATTTCCAGCGCCAGTTCGGCCGGATAAACTGGACCGATGTCAGGAACATCGTGGTCGACACCATGGCCGTGTTCTACAGGCTGCGCATCCTCGGCTACTACGGCAGTCCTCTCAAGCCGAACGTCGACTACGAGCCCACCATGTCCATCGTGGTCCCATCGCGGGACCTGGACCCGCTGACCCGGGAATGCCTCGAAAAGAGCCAGAGGATTAACTACTCGAACTACGACATCAAGTACATCCCCGATAGCCCTGAGGTCATCGAGCTCCAGCCGCGCGGCAGCGAAGTGATCGTTTCGGGCCACGTCGGCCCAGCCGTCAAGAGAAACATGGGAGCCGCGGCCAGCAACGCCGAGATAATCGCGTTCATCGACGCGGACGCGTGGCCGGACCACGACTGGCTGAAGAACGCCGTACCTTACTTCGCCGAGGACTGTGTTGCCGCCGTCGGCGGTCCCGCCGTCACCCCGGCCGACGATTCGAGGAAGCAGGAGGCGAGCGGCCTTGTCTACTCCGCTTCCATGGTCTCCGGCTCGACCACTTACAGGTATACCGTCCACGCCTTCAGGCGCGTGGACGACTACCCGACCAGCAACCTGCTCGTTCGCCGCTCGGACTTCGAGGCGGTCGGCGGCTTTCAGGAGGAATTCTGGCCCGGCGAAGACACAGTGCTATGCCTCAAACTCACCCACGACCTGGGCAAGGAGATAATCTATGTGCCCAACGTCATCGTAAACCACCACCGCCGCGCTTTGTTCAGGGGACACCTGCGACAGGTCTACTCATACAGCGTCCACCGCGGCTTCTTCGTTCGCAAGTTTCCGGAGACCTCGAGGCGCATCCAATATTTCGTGCCGAGCCTCTTCGTGATATTCCTGCTTGCGGGCCTGGTCGCCAGCATCTTCAGCAGCACCTTGCTCATCTCTTACCTCTCGGTCTTGGGGATTTACGTGCTGCTCACAATGGTGTCAAGCATCAAGAGCCTCGACCCGCTTGTGAACCTTCTAGTGTTTCCTGGCATAATAGCGACGCACGTCATTTACGGGTTCGGCTTCATAAAGGGTCTGCTCTCGAGAAAGATGAAAGAGCAATGAAGGTCTCAATCTCGTATCCTCCGCTGAGTGACAGTCGACATCCGACGCTCGGCCAGAACAGGCAGTTTCAGTGGTTCCACAATCCTTCGTTCATCTACCCGATGGTGCCCGCCTCGGCGGCAACACTACTGAAGCAGCAGGGCCACCAGGTCCTCTGGGACGATGCAATCGCCATGAAGTGGACCGCAGACGACTGGTACGAGTTCATTCGTGCCGAAAGACCGCGGGTCGTGGCGATGGAGACCAAGACACCGGTCGTGAAACTGCACTGGGAGATCGTCAGGCGGCTCAAGGAAATGATGCCCGAATCCACGGTCGTTCTTTTTGGCGATCACGTGACGGCGATGCCGGAAGAAACGCTTTCCAACTGTCCCGTCGACTACGTTCTCACAGGAGGAGACTATGACTTTCTCCTCGCGAACCTTGTCGGACACCTCGAGGGGCACGCCGAGCTGGAGCCAGGCATATGGTACAGGACCGGAGACACCGTTGAATCATCGGGGCCTTTCGCCTTGAGCCACGACCTCAACACCCTGCCGGAAATAGACAGAGAACTCACCAGGTGGGATCTTTACGGCGAGCACCTGTTCATCAAATCCCCCAATACCTACATCATGTCGGGGCGTGACTGCTGGTACGGCAGGTGCACATTCTGTTCCTGGACAACGCTCTACCCGAAGTTTCGCGTCAGGGACCACGACAAAGTGCTCGACGAGATAGGCAGCCTGGTGCATCGCTATGGAGTTCGCGAGTTATTCGATGACACGGGGACTTTTCCGGCCGGCGGATGGCTGAACCGTTTCTGCTCGGGGATGATCGACCGGGGCTACAGCGACAAGCTTCGGATTTCATGCAATGCGAGAGTTGGGGCCTTGTCTCTCGAACAGTACTTGCTCATGAAAAGTGCTGGGTTCCGCCTGTTGAAGTTCGGTCTCGAGTCCGCGAACCAGTCCACCCTCGACAGGCTTGACAAGGGCACGACGGTCGAGCAGATAGTCGATTCCTGCAGGCTCGCCAAGAAGGCCGGGCTGACGGTGCACCTTACGACCATGGTCGGATATCCGTGGGAAGACCTCCAGGACGCCAACCGGACCCTGGACCTCGCACGGGAACTGCTGGCGGATGGCGCGGCGGACATGCTCCAGGCAACCATAGTCATACCCTATCCGGGCACGCCGCTTTTCAAAGAGGCCCGCGAGAACGACTGGCTGTTGACGCAAGATTGGGACCGGTACGACATGAGCGCGCCGGTGCTCAAGAGTCCGATCGGCGACGAGCAGCTCTGTGAGCTGACTCAGGGGCTCTACCGCGCTTTCCTGTCACCACGATTCATCGGCCGCACTCTGGTCTCAATACGTTCCGCAGATGACCTCAGGTTCGTGGGCAGAGCCGGTAAAGCAGTGATCGGCCACCTCAAGGACTTCGCCAAACGGCCGCGAAATTAGCACCTATCGATTCAAAGGGTCTTGGAAACACTCACAATCAATCGCGCGACGAGCTTCGCGCGGATCGGGGGAGCAGGTGCCGGAAGGAAGAGTAGCAGATTTGCTCGAGGCGATGTCGGCAATCGATCTTGAGGGACTGATCCTCACCAAGCGTGAAAACATTCGCTACGTGAGCGGCTTTACTGGAAGCAGCAGCGTGGCGGTGGTCACCGCGGGCAAGCCGATTCTTATCACCGACGGAAGGTACCGGGAGCAGGCGGATCTCGAGACCTCGGGGTGGGAAGTCGTTATCTATTCGAGCGACATGACAAAGACGATTGCCGGGAGTGTCAAAGACATAAGTCTTATCGGGCTGGAAGACTCCTCCAGCCTCGGGTTCCACAAACGGCTGACCGGAGCGCTTGCAAACGCCGAGATCACATTCACAGATGGGATGGTCGAAGGCCTCAGGGCGCGAAAGGAAGCCGGGGAGATCGCCACCATACGAGAGGCGGCGGATTGCGCGCGTCGGGCCTGGCAGACCCTTTTACCCATGATCAGGCCCGGAGTGACCGAGCGTCAACTGGCGGCCGCGCTGGATTACCGCATGATGACGGCCGGCGCTGACAAACCCGCCTTCGATACCATTGTGGCCTCGGGGCCGAACGCCTCGAAACCGCACGCGGGGATCACCGATCGTGCGCTCGAGCAAGGCGACCAGGTCGTCATCGATTTCGGCGCCCGGAAAGATGGCTACTGTTGCGACCTGACGAGGACCGTGGCTGTGGGAGAACCTTCAGACCGTGCGGCCAGGATAGCCGCCGCCGTGCTTGGAGCGTGGGACGCTGCCTTTGCCGCCCTCGCGCCCGGAGTAAGCGCGCCAAAGGTTGATGCCGCCGCCAGAGACTACCTCGAGAACGAGGGCTTTGCCGACCAGTTCGTCCACGGCCTCGGACATGGGGTTGGCCTTGAAGTGCACGAGAAACCAACGATTTCGCGCCTGTCTCGAGAGGTTCTCGATCCTGGAATGGTGTTCACGATCGAACCCGGCGTCTACCTGAGTGGCGAAACAGGGGCCCGACACGAAGAAACTGTCTTGTTGACACCGGCCGGGCCCGAGATACTATAGACACTCTAGATCAAGCAATAAGAGCCGATCAATCGGAGTAGCCGCCGATAGTATCGGTGCCCGCTCCGCGGCTGTGCCAGTACATTGCCCGCTCGACCATGATCGGTTTTCCCGTCTGCAGGCTCTTCACCATGATGGCGGCCCGTCCATTGGGCATCTTGTCTCCCATGCTGAACGTCTTGCGCGAGTTGGCGGGTATGGTCTCCTCGAGAAACACGTTGCCTTTTCCGGTGGGGCTGAGATATCCGATCTGCACCTTCACGGCGGATGCGTTGGGGTTCTGAACAAGAGTCCATGTCTCCGTGCCGTTGTATGTCTCGCCATCAGGCAGGTAGAACGTCATGTGCGGAGAGTCCATACCGATGGAATCGTGGCAAGCTTCTCCCATAGCCGTTCCCGCCCCCCAGTACATAGACCTCTCGGCGATGATCGGCACCGACCCATGCACCTTCACAGACAGGTCCTTGGCGGGCAGGATGTCGTTCACCCTAATAGTCTTACGAGAGCTCGGGTCCATGGTGAAGGGCGCTTGCTGGACAGGGCCCTTGTCGGTCATGTAGGTGATATTCACCGTAGCCGGCTTCGTGTTCGGGTTCTGGACCAGCACGTACGTTGTGAAACCCCAGTCGGTGGTTCCTTCAGCGAGGTAGTAGTCATAGGCCGGCATCGTCGTCCCGATGGAATCGTGGCCCTCGCGCCTGCTATTCCGGTACATTGACCTCTCGGGAATAACCGGAATCGACGACTCGACCTTGATCGAAGCGTCTTTCTGCCCGATGTCCGCGGCCATGCTGAAGGAGGATCGGCTCTTGGCCTTCACCGTCTTGTCGACCACAACGGGGTTCTCGCCTTCGATCATGTAAGTTATTTTGACCGCGGCATCCTTATCGTTAGGATTCTGCACGAGCAGCCAGGTCTCGAAACCCCACTTCGAGCTTCCCTCGGGCAGGTACCAGGTCTTCGCGGGGGATGCCACGCCGGTTGACGCGTGGCCCTCGGAGGATGGAGCCCCCGGTGCCGCCCAGATCATCCGCCTGTCCACGGAGATCGTCTTGCCTTCCTTACATGTGACCTTGGTCGAAAAATCGGTTGCGCCTACGTCGGCGCGAGGGTTGATGACCGTCTGCGAATAAGCAGGTAGCTTGAGATCGGGCCGGTTCTTGCTTCCGGTTTTCGTCATGTATGTGACCTGCGCCGTGACCTCAGTGCTGTTGGGGTTCTCTATGGTCACGTACGTGTCGAAGCCGTAGTCGCTGGAACCCTCGGCCAGGTAACATTCCGGACCGGCGTCCTCAGGCGTACCGAAGCCCACACTCGCAGAGTAGGACGTGGATTCGTTCTCCGGCATTGCCAGGTCACGGTATTTCACGTATACGTTACGCCGGCCTTCCCCGCCCGATGAGAGCGTCCAGGACATCGACGCCCGGAACGGCTGCCACGTGGCGCCGTCGAAGCTGCTTGAGTTGGACACCAGCATGTCTCCAACGCCCGACCCGCTGTCCGACGCGCTCAGGTCCAACTTGACCTTGAGAGAACCCGTCGCGCTCGCGCCCTTGTTGATCTTGACGCTCCCAGTGGGGGCGGTCTTGTCAGGTGTGGGACTCTTGTACACCCTTACCTGATGGTTAGCCTCGCCGGCGTCGAGATCGGTCGTCATCCGGTAGGTCCGGTGCGTAGGCGAGCTGTCCTTATCGTCGTAAGAGTCACTCACACTGCCGCCGGAAAACTTGTAATAGTAACCGCCCGAAAGGTACGGCATCGGAAACTCGACCGTGGCGCCCGGTACGGACTTCGTGAGGTAGTCGCTGAGGCTGCACGTCACGTCCTGCAGGCTGCCCGGCATAGCCGGCGTCCAGGTCTGGTCCACAGCCGATGTGGTCAGCGTGCTCAGGTCGGTGTTTCCGCCTACGTTCGTGTTCTTGAACCAGGGATTAGAGTACCAGGGCTGCCCGCTCTTGTCCTTGTAGCTGAAGCTCTCCACCTGGCCGTCATTGATCCATATCCTCCTGTAACCAGGGTACTCGGCGGAGCTGGCGTCCGCCTGGAAAGACGTGGACGTGGTGTTCACGAATTTGACCTGGCCGCCCCCACCCGTCCAGTTGGCGTACCCGATATAGTCACTGTGGTCATGGCCTGACAACTCCAGGCCAACCTTGTAGTCCTCCATGAGTTTCATCAAGGCACGTCTTCCCTGGCCGTTCCCGGAATCGTAAGCCCAGCCTAAGAGGTTGCTCAGGAAGTCACTGCCGCCGCTTGCCCACATCGAGCCGTCCTGTCCATTGGTCTTCCAGGGATCGTGGTGCATCAGGGCGATCCTCATCTTTGAACCCTGGTGGTCCTTGAGGTCGTCCCTCAGCCAGCCCAACTGGCCCGAGTACGTGCTCTCGGGTGGCGCGGAAGGCGAACTGAAGTCGTCCCCGCCGCCTTTGACCTGGCCCTTGTACTTGTGCGGCTGCTGGATGATGTTGAGGTAGTTGATCATCGTACGGTCGGTCGAGCTCCAGTCCATCGTATTCAACCCGACGAAATGGTAGTCCCCGTAGTCGAAGGAATGGTAGAGGGGGCCGTAGAGCTTTTCGAAATTCTTGAGGTTGTCGTTGGTGTCATCGTTGTAACCGTCATGGTTGCCAGTGACTATGAATACCGGCACCTGCAACTTCTGTGTTTCCTGGTAGAACCACTCCTGCTCGAACTCGTACTCCGTAAGCGTCCGCGCCCACGCCGTCCCGCCATAATCCCCGGAATAGTCGTGTGTCTTCCAATGTTGAGCGAAATCGTAATCGCCTGTGAGGACCACGAAGTCGGGATGCATGACGTTTATCTGCTGAATAGCCTTGTGGTAGTAAGCGGCTCCGTAACCGTCCGCCTCGCTGTAGCTGGCGTGCCTTTTGTTGCGCATGGTCTTGTTCGCGGCCGGAACGCTCGGGTAGTTGTTCTCCGGACCGAACACGTGGATATCCGTGAGTTGGAGGAAGGAGAAGTGGTCCTTGAAGGCATTGACCACCTTGAGCGCGTTGGGCTGAGAGTCTTCGATCCACGACCCGCTGACTTTTGCTTTGACCGTAAGGTTGAAAAGGTCTTCAGGCAGGTTGGCCGGGACCTCGAAACTTATCCGGTAAACGCGCTTGTCGTACCCCGAGGCCGGGACCATCAGCTCTGGCCAGACCTTGCTCGTGTCCAGGTCGAGGGCGGTCACGGGCAGCGCCCTGGTGAGTGGATACGCGTCATTCGACGAGGTCACCGATGCCTGCCACTCGGGTATGTACGGGGGCGCGGTGTGGAAGAAGTTCCCCTCCCTGGGGTCGAACTCGATCGTGAACTG
>Ga0209747_1000462_pt1 | contig 22109 bp, 23 predicted proteins | sample BarGraNGADG00311_FD_184498 | JGI IMG/M metagenome (GOLD analysis project Ga0209747, IMG submission 184498) | Arctic peat soil microbial communities from Barrow, Alaska - Barrow Graham LP Ref core NGADG0011-311 (SPAdes) (version 2) | ecosystem: Environmental > Terrestrial > Soil > Wetlands > Peat...
CGAGAGGCGAAGGGGAAGGGCTAGGAATTACCACGTTTTTCCCGGGACGATTTGAGATATCTGTTAGACAATGACACTGCACGTCTCCTCGAAAAAAGTCGGACGTTCGCAAAATGTGAGCACGAGAACCTCCTAAGGCATCATCATTGGCTGTCATGCGCGGCATCCTGAACCCTACGAATACCTTATTAAAGGGAAATAACAGGATTATTCAAAAACCCGAAGCGTAGTCTGTGTCTGGCGGAGGGGGTGGGATTCGAACCCACGTGCCAGTTCACCCGGCAAAACGCTTAGCAGGCGTCTCCCTTATGGCCTCTCGGGCACCCCTCCGTGGAACTAGATTATAGCATGCAGGAGAAAGTGTCCTGAGTCTCAGCCGCAGGCAAAAAGCACCACTGGGGCCTGACCCCAGTGGTGCTTTTTTGCGCGAAAAAGTGGAAAGCGAACGACGTCGGTCAGCGGACGGGGACGCAGGGCATGCCCGGCTCGCAGATGTCTCCCGGGTCGATGAGCGAGGGCCATATCAACACGGCTAGGACTACCCCCAGACAGACGAACCCACCTAATGCGAGGCTGAAAGGAACGGACTTCACGTCGGAGATGTAAGTCAGCAGGTATCCACCTATCGCCGATACCCCGACGTAGACGATGATGAACATGCTCGAGATCCGGCCTCTCATCTCCCTTACCGAGAGGTTCAGCAGCATGGAGTTCGCGGAAGTCCCCGCGACGATGAAGCTCGCCCCCAGCCCGAAAGCCATCAGGCACGAGAGCGCGATCTGGTGCAGGAACGCGAACCCGATCAGCAGCGCGCCGAGGCTGAACACCGAGATCCTTATGATGTTGGGCTCCCGATAATAGCGCACCAGGTAGCTCACAAGCAGCGCGCCGAAGATGGCGCCGAGGCCCGTCATCGCCAGCAGCAGGCTGTAGGCGCTGCTCCCCCGGTGCAGCGTGTCCTGGACCAGCCCGGGAATGAGCGGGATGTACGACATCCCGAAGAACGCGACCACTGTGAGGACCAGGAGCAGCCTGGTTATCCACCTGTGTTCCCACGCGTACCTGTAACCGTCGACCACGTTCTTCCATATCGACTCGCTCGACGGGGCCCTGGGCCCTTCCCTCGGGTGGATGAGGAACAGCGCCCCGACCACGGCCAGGAAGCTCGCCGCGTTGATGTAGAAAGCCACGGCCGGGGTGTAAAAGGCCAGCACCACCGCCGCGATCAGCGGCCCGATCAGCCGCGCGACGTTCCACTGGGCCGAGGACAGGGCGATCGCGTTGAGCACGTCCTCTTGCGGCACTATGTCGGGAAGCAGTGAGAGCCAGGCCGGAAAGCCTATGGCCCCCCCGATGCCGAGGAATGCCACCGTGATCAGGATCGCGGCCTTGTTCGCGCTGTTAAACGACGCGGCGACGCCGAGCGCGAACGCGGCGAAGAACATCACCATCTGGCTGAAGATCAGGATCCTGCGCCTCTTATAGCGGTCTGACAGCGTGCCCGTGAACGACACCAGGAAGATCACCGGGACGAAGTTGACGAGGTTGACCGCGCCGACCCAGCTGTTCGAATGCAGCACGTTCTTGATCAGCCACAGCAGGGCGGCAGTCTGCACCCAGGTCCCCAGGTTCGACACCAGCTCGCTCGACCAGAGGATCGCGTAATCCCGGTGCCCGAGGGCGGACAGCACGCCTCCGTGGAAGAGCGTCCTGTGCTCCTTTTCTCCCGCCGTGCCACCGCCACCGGGCTTCGATGTGGTCTCCGCCATGCGCCGTCCTTCCCTTTCAATCCCCTATGGAGATGAATAGCCCGGGCGAGCCGCTTCTCCTGCTTCGAAGCCCGGCGCCAAGGCGCAAAACCGGATCGTGTTTTTCTTGTTGGAAACACTGTTGCACTCGTATAAACTACCTTCTTGGTGCTTTCTTGAGATGGCGGACCTTGCAGGATCAACGAATGTAAATTAACAGGAGGTTGCGATTATGCAGGATCTTCACGGGAAGTGGGTGCTCCTCAGCGGTGCCGCGAGCGGCATCGGGCGTGAGGTAGTCAGGCTTCTGGTCAAAGAGGGGTGCAACTTCGTCTTGATCGATATCGACGCGGCCGGACTCGACGCGATTGCGGACGAGCTCAAGTCGAACGGGGCAAGCGTCATCTCGAAGGTCGTCGACGTGACCAAGAAAGAGCAGATAGAGGAACTCGCCAGCGAGGTCACGGCGCAGATCGGCACCGTCGACATTCTCATCAACAACGCCGGCATCGGGCACAACGAGGACCTGCGGCTCACCAGCGACGCGACCTGGCACAAGCTGATGAACATCAACTTCTTCGCCGTGTTGGACATGACGAACGCATTCCTGCCCTCGATGATCCAGAAGGGCGGCGGGCAGATCGTCAACATGTCGACCGGGCAGGTCTTCTTCCCGGTCCCGACCTGGGGCGCGTACGCCGCGAGCAAGGCCGCCCTGGCGACCTACTCCGAGTGCCTGACCTGGGAGCTGTCCCTGTTCAAGATCAAGGTGACGACGGTGTTCCCGGGCCTCATCAGCACCCCGTTCTACAAGAACGTGCACGCGAGCACTTTCGCGCAGAAGGCGGTGCTCTGGTACATCAACTCCCTGGGCTCGACCCCCAACGTCATGGCCCGCAAGATCGTCAAGGGCATCAAGAGGCGCAGGCGCCGCGTGATCCAGTCGTTCATCAACTTCATGGACTACTACGTCAAGCGCGTCTCCCCGATGGCATTCGACATCGGCGGCGACCTCTTCGCGCAGGCTCTCTGCGAGCGCCGCAAGGAAGCCCGGCCGGAGTAGATCAAAGCAGAAGAAGGGCGGGCGGGCGCCGGATTCCGGCCTGCCTTTCTTGGATATACCAGGGTTGGAATCAGGCGATTTCGGGTATAATGGCTGGCGCCACCCGAAGTGCAGAGAAAGGAGTGAACTTGATACCCTATGACAGTTTCCTGATCGATGGTCCCTGGCTCTTGTCCATTGGCTTTATCACGGGCAAGATCCTGAACAAGTTCGTCGATGACACAGACGACAGAAAAAGGGCGAGGTTCTGGATCAGCTTCGCAACGGTCGTCGGCTTCTGGATCACGAGCATCTCGCTCTACTTCAACCTGGAGTGGGTAAGGTGGATGTGGGAGATGTGCGGCGCGGAGTCGGGGCGCGACTGGATGATAAACAGCGGCGTCTTCAACTTCGACCATGAGAACGTGACCACCAAGGGCCATCTCATCTGCGCCCTGATCTTCTCCACCTATCCTATCTGGCTCATGGCCGGATTCAAGCTCGCTGGAGAAGGCAAGACCGAAGAGGCTGAGTAATCAGCGATTGATTGATTACCCGGGACGCACTCAGCGTCCCGGGTATTTTTTTTCTCCCTCTCCCCTGGTGGGAGAGGGTTGGGGTGAGGGGGCCTGTTTCCTGTATCATAAGGCCAATCTTTTCACTGACGACTGAGGGGGCGAAATGGAAGCAATCACCGACACCGCGTTTCTGGGCATGCCGCTCTTCCGCAAGGGTAAAGTCCGGGACATATACGAGGTCGGCGACCTGCTCCTGATCATCAGCACGGACAGGGTGTCCGCGTTCGACGTGATAATGAACGAAGGGGTCCCCGGCAAGGGCCGGGTGCTAAACGAGCTCGCTGCATTCTGGCTCGACAAGACCGCAGACATCATCGACAACCACCTCGTGACCACGGACATGAGCAAGCTCCCGGCGGACCTGCTGCCGTTCAAGGACGAGCTGCAGGGCAGATCGATGCTGGTCCTGAAGGCGGAGCCTCTGCCGGTCGAGTGCGTCGTGCGCGGTTACCTGGCGGGGAGCGGCTGGAAAGATTACCAGAAAAACTGCAGCATATGCGGCATCCCGCTGCCCGAGGGCTTGCGCCAGGCGGACAAGCTGCCCGAGCCCATATTCACGCCATCGACGAAGGCGGAGGTCGGCGAGCACGACGAGAACGTGACCTTCGGCAGCATCGCCTCCGTGATAGGTGACGAGCTCGCGCAGGAGATCGAGCGCGTAAGCCTGGCCCTGTTCGAGCGCGGCTCCGAGGTGGCCGCTACGCGGAACGTGATCCTCGCCGACACCAAGTACGAGTTCGGGATGTTCGAGGGCCGGATGATACTGATCGACGAGGTGTTCACGCCGGACTCATCGCGCTTCTGGCCGATGGAGTCGTGGGAGCCCGGGCACGACCAGGAGAACCTCGACAAGCAGCTGCTGCGCGACTGGCTCGAGACCCTTGGCTGGGACAAGAAGCCTCCGCCGCCCGAAATACCGCCAGACATCGTCCGCCAGGTTGCCGAACGGTACGCGTACATCAAACAAGTTCTGATGGGGTCCTAGGGCTTACTGGCCGGTAGCACCGGTGCCGGGCGTCCCGGCCCCGACCGCGATGATGGTCTTCCCGGGATGATCGACCTTGCCCGGGCCGACTGTGACCATCTTGTACTTGTCGCCTTCCTTCCAGGCGAAGATCATCTCGTTCACTCCGCCTTCGGTCAGCGGCATCTCCTTGTACTCCGGCCTGCCCGAGAGCTGGCCCTTGTACCACGCGATGACCGTGTCCGTGCTGTCGTCGGTCCAGAGCTGCGCGACCGTGTACTCCTTCTCGCCCTTCGAGTTCGTGATGGCCATGCTCGCGTTCTCGTCCATCTTCGCGTTCGGATAGACAGGGACGCCGAGCTCGGCCTCGGTCGGTATCCTGCTCGAGACAGTGGTCTCGCCCGTCGGTGTCTTGATGGTCGTCTGGCCATTCTTGGTCTGAACCTCGGAGTTGCCGGCCTTGACCGCCGTGGTCCCGCAGCCCGCGAGCCCCAGGAGCACGATTCCCGCGAGGAGCAGGGCACTCAGCAGCAGCACTGTCATCTTTCGCATGGTACCTCCCGTCCATTTTGAGCACATTGTATTAGACAAGACGCCCGGGGCTGAGCATTTCTTACAGGATACTTTGTCAACGAAATCGAGCCGGGCGTGGTGCCCGGCTCGATTGTTTTCGTTTGCGCGATGCGGCGTTACTTCTTTTTAGCAGCCGCTTTCTTCTTGGCGGGGGCCTTCTTCTTGGCCGGCGCCTTCTTCTTCGCTGCGCCCTTGCGCTTCGCTGCCTTCTTTGTCGGCGGCGCCGCCACAGTGAGCCCCGGGGCCTCCATGCGCGGCGGGAGCACCTCCTCGACTATCGCCTCGTTCGGGATGATCTCGAAGTGGTCGACGGCGTGGATGGACGTGGGCCGCGGCTTCTTGGCCCAGACCGCCCTCATCCTCATGCCGACCTCGAGCTTCATCTCGTCCAGCTCGTCGCAGAAGTGCATCATCCTGGTGTCAGAGCCGTCCAGGTTGATCCAGACCGCGGTGAACGGGACCTTCATGAGGTAGCCGTTGTTGGGGTCGATGTACGGGAAGCGCACCACGGTGAAGCCCTTGAGGATGCCTTCGGGGCCGACCTCGACCCACTCGTTCATCTCCTTGTAGCAGCGGCCGCAGGCCTTGCGCGGGGGCACGTAGACCATCCCGCACCCCGAGCACTTCACTCCCATGAAGCGCTTGTTGTCCCGCATCTCGGCCAGGTACTTGCTCCAGTACGGACCCATGTGCCAGTTGAAGTCGTACTCAATATGCCCCGACTCGTGGGTCAGCAGTTCGTACCCGTCGGGGGTGGTTGTCGACTTCCTCTTGTCAGTGTATATACCCATCAGTGATAACCTCCCTCGACCTATGGTAGATCCGCGCCGAGCACGAATACGTCCGTCCAGCTGCAGCCGCCGAAGCCTGTTGCCAGCGCCTTCTTCACGTTTGGAATCTGCCTGTCGCCCGCCTTGCCCATTATCTGCCACGCCGCCTCACCCACGCGGATGAGCGCCGTCGCGCCGATCGGGTTCGTGGCGACTACGCCGCCCGACGGGTTGATCGGCAGGATTCCGTCCATATGCGTCGCCCCGCTGCGCACCAGCTTGGGACCCTGTCCCCTGTCGCAGAACCACAGCGAGTCGAGCCACTTCACAGCGGTCGTCGCGCAAGGCATGTAGAGCTCGCAGACGTCGAACTCCTTCACCGGGTTGTGGATCCCCGCTATCTTGTACGCTTCGAGGGTCGCCCTCTCCAGGGTGGGCATCCACTGCCACTCAAGGTCCCCGAAGTGCGTGTAGTCATGTCGCACGACCGACGCATGCACCCATGCGGGCTGTGGAGCGATCTTCTTGGCTCTCTCCTCGGACGCGAAGATGACCGCGCACGCGCCGTCCGAGCGCGGGCACATGTCGAGGAACTTCACCGGGTACGAGAGCATCGGCGAGTTCATGACGTCCTCGACGGTGACGTGCATGCGGTTGTGGGCGTACGGGTTGTTGAGGGCGTTGTTGCGGTCGCGCGCCGCGCAGATCGCCGCGTCCTCTTCAGTCGCGCCGTAAGCCTTCATGTACATCGAGTACTCTGTCGCCAGCGGCCCGATCGCTCCCGCGAAGGGGTCGCGCTCGAGCACCGGGTTCGCGCACGTCGCGATGGCGGCCTGGGTGTCCGACTCTGAGTTCTTCTCCCAGCCGACGGCCATGACGACGTCGAACAGGCCGGATGCCGCGCTGTAGTAAGCTGCCGCGCCGACCGTCGTTCCAGTCGTGCCACCTGTGGTGACCTTGAAGACCGGCTTCATGAATGAGCCGAGCCCGTCGGTCGCCCACATGTCCACGTAGTTGATGTTCTCGAAATGGTCCATGTTGCCGATGACGATCGCATCGACGTCCTCCAGGGTGATCCCTGCATCATCAAGCCCCCGGGTAACTGCCTCTGCAATAAGCTCGACGCCCGAGGCATCAAGCCTGTGGGAGGCATGATGGGTCTGGCCGACCCCGACTATTCCAACTCGTTTTCCCATGTCGCACCCCCCTACTTACCCATTATCCAGACGCAATGGGACTGGCCGCACACACCGTTGATGCCGTGTGCCAGAGCGGTCTCGGCCCCCTTGACCTGGCGCTTGCCGGCCTCGCCGCGGAGCTGCAGTACGCACTCGGCCATTTCGGCGAGCCCTGCAACCTGAACGGGGTTGGCCGAAAGCCTTCCGCCCGACGGGTTCACGGGAAGCTTCCCGTTGAAGTCGAACGTTCCGCGCTCCTCCATCTCGGGCCCCATGCCTTCCTCGCAAAGGCCCAGCCCCTCGAGCCACATGGGCTCCATGAACGAGAACGCGTCGTATACTTCGGCGACGTCGATGTCGTTCGGTGTTACGCCGGCCATCGCGTAAGCTTTCTTTGCCGCCGCCTTGAGTGCTTTCGTGTCCGCGAGGTCGCGGTCACCGAGGCGGTAGGCGTCCGAGCAATGCCCGACACCTTTGAGCCAGACGCGCTTCTTGTTGGTCGACAGCTTCTTCGCGTTGCGTTCCGCCGCGAGCACGAGAGCGGCCGCGCCGTCACCGACGGGCGAGCAGTCGAGCTTCTTGAGCGGCGTCGCGAGCATCCTCGATGCCATGACGTCCTCGACTGTGATATCCATCGGCAGTTGCGCGAACGGGTTGCGCATCGCGTTGCCGTGGTTCTTAACGGAGACCATCGCGAACTGCTGTTCGCTCGCGCCCGTGACGGTCATGTACCTGCGCGCCTGCATCGCACCAGCGCTGACCGCGTCGAGCCCGAGCTTGCGCTCGACAAGTGGGTCGAACGAGGTGTTCGTGATGCCGTTCATGTTGCTCTCAGAACCCTTGTGGTGGGCCACGACCATTGTCGTTCCGAAGGACCCCGAGAGGATGCGCATCATGCCGTAGAGCGCGCCGAACGTGCCGTCGCCCTCGACGGTCGTGACGTCCTTGTTGAAGCCGCCCGACGTGTCCGATATCGCCATGCACGAGATCGTGCGTCCATCCCAGAAGTCGCTCGAGACGGAGACGACGTTTTCAATCTCTTTTATTGTGATTCCAGCGTCTTTGAGGGCTTTGTTGGCCGCTTCCCAGACCAGTTCGTGGAAGGTCTCGCGCTTGCCGCTTTCATACTTGGTCTGCCCTACTCCTATGACAGCTACTCTCTCCAATTATCTCACCACCATTCCTGTTCCCTGGAGTTCAAGCGATCGGTTTGAAGTGCTTGATGTCAGTAATGTGGCCGTCGCGCTCCTTGGCCATGACGGCCTGGACGCGCATTCCCACCTTCACCTTCTCGGGATCGATGCCACCGATGAGGTGGACCAGGCCGGTGTCGGCCCCGTCCAACTTGATGATCCCGTAGGTGAACGGCGCTTTCTTTGGGTGCCAGGGCTCGTCGTAGTTGACGACCGTAAAGGTCTCAACCGTTCCCGTGCCCGGCAGCTTCACCCAGTCGTTCATGTCCTTGTAGCACTCGATGCACTTGATCTTGGGAGGAACGTAGACCTTGCCGCAGGACGGACACTTGTTCGCCCAGATCTCGCCGTCGTCCCTCAGCTGGACGTACCATTTACTGAGAGTACTGCCGACGGTCCACGAGTAGGGCACGCAAATCTTGCCCGGGAAGACGATCTCCTCCACCTCTGTCTTCCAATCAGCCAACTGCCTCACCTCTTTTCGCCGAACCTATTACCGTGCCAAAAAAAGAACCCCTGGCCAGGGGTTGGGGTTGTCAACCGGGGGAACGTGCTCATTGAATGTGAAATGGGTCGGTCGTACGACGGAGCGCTCTTCCATCACCGCACCAGACTCCCCATCACCTCTACGCGACACGCGCGACTCGATTGCTCGCAAACTATCACCGCCGCCAGGGCTCCTAAACAAAAGCGTTGACTATTCTATTAGTTTTGACCGGAGAGTCAATCTAAGAGGTTGGCCCCCGCAAGATAGAGGTCAGGCTTATTTATTGCGTCGGCCACCCGCCCATGTCAAACAGACATGGCCGGGTCAATAAATAAGCCTGACCTCTATGTTGACTTAGAGGTCTTCGAAGTAGCAGGCGCGGTACTTGCCGCCGCGAAGGGCCTCGACCAGCTCAATTTCGTTCTGCGGCTCCTCCTCGAAGACGGTGACGCATCGCCCGATGTGGCTGACATGGTGAGCGTCGCTGCCGCCGGTGCCGAAGAGCCCGTACTTCTTGCTCAGCTTCTGGGCCTGTGCGTTCGCCTTGCGGGTGACCGCGCCGTTAAAAGTCTCGAAGGCGCAGATCGACTCGAGCAGCTCCGTCTCTATCTCGTCCTTGCTCCGGTGCCTCGCGTCGGCGACTCCCCGGCAAGGGTGCGCCGGGACGATGATGCCGTTTCGAGACTCGACCTCGCGCTTCAGGTCAGCGAACGGGAAGAGGTAGTAGCGTATGTTCGTCTCCCAGCCTATGGCGAGCATGTCGCCCTGCTCGGTGTAGACCTCCATGCCGCGGAACACCAGGAAGCCGTGCTCCTTGGCAAACTCATAGTTGACCTGCGCGCCCCTGGAGGTCGAGTGCTCGGTCACGCAGACAGCGTCGAGCCCGAGCTCCTTCGAGCGCTCGACGAGCTCGTCGGGCATCAGCGAGGAGCACCGCGATGAGATGTTAGTGTGGACGTGAAGGTCGACCAGCATCAATTCATCCTAACCAACGATAAGGCCGTACGCGCCACATTGTATACCAACGGTGGGGTCAGGTCGTGCATGTGCATAACGCAGGGGTCAGGTCGTGCAAAATGCACATGCACGACCTGACCCCATCGAACGACGTCTTCTACTTTTTGCGGTCGGAGGGGCGGGTGATGCTGAGCGCCGACTCCGCTGACACCGCGGAAAGACCGACGAGCAGCAGGTCCGCGGGCCCGTGGTGGAGTATCACGCGCTTCTTCCACGTCGGGTTGAACTTCTTGTCGAAGTGGTAGACCGACACGATCGGCAGGATGTGGTCCAGCAGGTTGGCCACCCAACGGTAGAACGCGCTCCCCTCGATCTCGCGGTCGTCGCGGTAGTGCTCCGCGAGCGCAAGGAAGTGGAGCGACATCTGGTGGTATCCCTCGTCCCTCAGGAACTCCGCCGTGCGGGCGATCATGAACTCGGACAGCGCGCCCGGTGAGCCGACCTTGGAGCGGTGGACGTCCAGCGAGTACCCGACGCGCGGGTACATCGGCACGAAGTGGAGGAAACCGATGGGCTCCCGGTCTGGATCGTACGCGACGGCCAGCAGGCAGTCGGGGTCCTCGGCGCTCATCAGCCTTCCGAGCCCCATCGCATATCCCGTCTCTTCCTTGCCGCCGCGCCAGTCGAGGGATATCCGTCCCAGGTCGTGCTTCATGTGGGTCGGGATGCTCGCGGTGTACATGAACTCCATCGAGTAGCCGGTCTTCTGCAGCTTGTTGACCGACTGGCGGAGCTTGCGTACCGTGCGCCCCTCGAGCGAGAAGCTGTCCACGTTTATGATCGCCTCGTCGCCCAGGTACCACGACTTGAGCCCGAGCTCCTCATAATATGGCAGGTAGTTCCCGTTGCCCCCGAGCATGCCCAGCCTCCAGCCGCGCTCCAGGCAGTAGTCGCTGAAAGACTCCATGATGTCCGGGATCATCTCGGACGGCCCGACCGGGTCACCCGATATCAGCGCCACGTCGCCTACCATGCGGTAGGCCAGGAAACTCTTGTCGCCGTAGAAGTACAGGTCCTTGTCGGCCCGGGTGTTGAAGTAAGCCAGGGAGTCCGACCCGTAGTCCTCGACAATCTTCCGCGCCATCCGGCGCGCCTCGGGAGACTGCCCCGCGGTCTCGCGATACGGGCGGAACAGCAGGAAGAACACATAGATGATGCCCATTATCACCAGGATGCTGAGAGACGCCTTGAAGAGAATGGTCGCTCCCGCGAACCTCAGTCCGCTTGCGCCGACCGCGACGGCTATCGACTTGTACGCGTAGCCGTAGACGTTGAGGCTGCCCAGCCCGAGCGAGCCCCGCATCAGGTACAACCCTATGATGCCGTCCGCGAAGAACAGCCCCGCGAACAGCGGCACGGCGATCTTCAGCTTTCGGATGGAAGCGGGGTTCGGCTTGCCGGGGAACTGTTTGATCGCAAGGAGCAGGACCGCGGCGACCATTATGGTGAGGATCATCGCCGGCCGACGCATGCCGTGGATCGCGTCCGCCACCGCCTGCACGACTATGAAGCTCGCGAGCACGATAATCGCCGCCCGCTTGCGCATCCAGAGCTCATAGGCGAGCACGATCATGAACAACGCGAGCAGAGCCGGGAATAGCGCCGGGCCTTCCCACGGGGCGAAATGAGCGTGCTTGTCTATCCCCGAAGCGATGACGCCGAGCCGTTGTCCGAGCGCCTGCATGATGTTGAGTAAAGCGAGCATCAGCGCGTAGTAGATGGCGACGATTGCAAGAACGGGAAACGCCGTTCTCAGCGCTCTCGCGGCTACGTCGGTGACTGCAATCGCCCTGCTTCGCATTCCTGTTCCGCCCCCAGACCTTTTGCTTGGTCCTTTATTCTATATTATTCGTTCCCGGCCCGGTCCCGGCCCTTCCCCCAGCCGTACGAGCACAACGGGTCGCGCCACTCCTGCGTGATGCCTGCTCTCTTTTGACGTATAGCGCACCCGGGAAGATTCATCGGCTAAGAATCCTTGGAACCTTGAGCAGGTTATCACAAAGTCGGCCGGCCGGCGCGGGTGCGGAACGGCAAAGCGATGCTGTACAATCGTCCTGTCTCCCGAAAACCGATTTCGTCGCCGCCGTGGGATGAGGCAGGACATGGACGAGCTCGACTACATTCACATCCTGGTCATAGAGGACAACAAAGACACCGCACGGATGCTGGCCGTCCTGCTGGAGCGCCGCTTCTCGGCGACGGTGGACCTTGCCGCCTCCTGCGCCGAAGCCCGCGAGATGCTCGCCCGCTCCACCTACGACGCGGTCACGCTCGATTACCAGCTCCCTGACGGCAGCGGTCTCGACATGCTCGATGAGATCGCGAGCGTCGACGGCCATCCTCCCGTCATCATGATCACCGGCCACGGCGACGAGGAGCTCGCCTACCTGTCGTTCAGGATGGGCGCCTCGGGGTACGCGGCGAAGGACCGCAAGCTGTCGGTCGTCCTGCCGGACGCGATCGAGTGGGCGATGGCGGACGCGCGCCTGAAGAAAGAACACGGGCAGGCGGTCGCCGACATGCGTCTGGAGGGGCTCATCGAGGCGACGCACTCCATGTCCAGGGACATCCGGATCGAGCTCGACGGCATCAGGCAGGCAAGCCAGCAGCTCGAGGTCATCGCCCGCCGGCAAGGGAACGCCGCCGACCTTGCGAAAGCTGTCTCGGCGATCGAGAACAGCCTGTCGCATTCTTACAGCCTGATGGACAAGATCGATGAGCTCGTCGAGCCCAAGCCCCGCCGGAAAGGCTCTCCGGGAGGGGGCTAGCCGGCTTGATACGCACTCCTGTATGCCTTTACTCACACGCCTGCCGGGTGTAGTATTTTCATGCTAGCGGCAACTAGTTAATCGTTTCCAGGTCAAGAGCGGGTGTCCCCTACTCGGATCACGACAACCGGGAGCGCAATAAGATGCACGTCGCAACGACTGTCGCATCGCCTACCATCAAGGAATATCCCTGCGTTCAAGAGCCCTGCAGGCCGCGTGACTGCGCGACAGGACACGGGGCGTGAGCACGATGGCAAAACCGGACACGATCGCCACCGAGGAGCTCCAGGACTGCAAGCAGCGCCTGACCGAGCTCGAGAACATGCTCGAGGAGCAATCCCGCGAGCTGCGGGACGCGATCGGGCGGGTCCAGAGGAAGGCCCGGCTGCTCGACCTGGTGAGCGACGCCGTCTTTGTCGTGGATAAGGACATGGTAATCGTCTCGTGGAACCACGGAGCGGAGCTCCAGTACGGCTGGCCGCCGGGGGACGTGCTCGGCAGGGACATCAGGGATGTCCTCAAGACCGAGGTCCCGGGCATGGATCACAACGAGCTCTACGAGCTTGTCGCCAGGGACTGCCACTGGAGGGGCGAGCTACTGCAGTACAAGCGCAACGGCGAGACGATCTTCGTTGACGCGGTCATCGTGCCTTACATTGATGCGAACGGCGACTCCTCAGGGATGGTGGAGGTCAACCGCGACATCACGGAGCGCAAGAAAGCCGAGGAAGAGTTCAGGCTCTTCAAGCACGTGATGGACAACGCGACAGAGGGCCTGTCCGTGACCGACCCGCAGATGAAGCTCGTCTACGTGAACAAGTCTTACGAGATCCTCCATGGTAAGACCGCGCGTGAGTTGCTCGGGCACCACGCTCTTGACTGCGGCCTGACACCTCAGCAGAGGAGCTCTCTCGAGCCGGTGATCGACGCGGCGCTCAAGGAGCACGGAGCGTGGTCGGGAGAAGTGTCGATCCACCGGCCGGACGGCACCGACGTGCCGGTCCTGGTCGCGGCCTCGCAAGTGAGCGACGATGACGGAGCCGTGCTCGGCTGGGCTGCCATGCTCACGGACGTGAGCGAGCTCAAAGAGATCGAGTCTCAACTGCGCGACGTGAACTGCGCGCTCGACGCGTACGCCCGGACCGTCTCCCACGACCTCAGGAGCCCTCTGTCCGCGGTCATTCTCTCGAACCAGATGCTTAGCGACACCCTCGAGACCGACGATATCGAGACACTGAGGGCCGAGGCGGTCGAGACCTGCGAATCCACGCGGCGCAACATAGACAAGGCATACGCGCTGGTCAGCGACCTTCTGTCCCTGGCCGAGTCGGGCCAGAAGCCCACGGCGGCGAGCGAGGTCGACGTGTCTGAGGTCGTGGACCGCATCCTCGAGGAGAAGGCGAGCGACATCGAGGACCGGCACGTGATGGTCGCTCGGGATGACGACTTCGGCCGCGTGCACGCGAGCGAGACCCACATCTACCAGGTCTTCTCCAACCTGATCGGGAACTCGATCAAGCACAACGACAGCGCGGAGCCCGAGGTCTTGCTGCGCCACCTGGAAGATACCCCCGAGGGCGCGCACCACTACCTCGTCCAGGACAACAGCTCGGGCATCCCCGAGGACAAGATCGCGAGCATCTTCAAGCCCTTCGTGAAGAGCCCTTCATCGGACAGCACCGGCCTCGGCCTCGCCATCGTGAAGAAGATCGTCGACGTCTACGGCGGCACGCTGCGAGTATACGACCACGGCGGCGCGTGCTTCGAGTTCACGCTCAAAGACATGACGGACTGAACTACCGGGAACGCCTGGTCAGTCCACTCCTGCTAAAGCAGTTCCTTGACTTGCTTCGTGTTTCCGCGCGCATTTGTTGCGGCGAGCTTTGTCCGGCCCGAGAGGGTCGGGCGCATCAGGGTTGAACAGAATAGCATCAGCCGGTCCGACCGCTCAGGGCAAAGGCACTGCATGACAATTACTGACATAGATTCAAAATGGAAGATGCTGGTCGTCGACGACGACGACGACCAGGCGCGCACTATGAAACGCCTGCTGGAGAAGAAGTTCGAGGCAGGCATCGATACGGCCTCCGACCTTTCCCTCGCACGCGTCGCCATGGCTTCCAAGGATTATGACGTGGTAGTGCTCGATTACCAGCTGCCGGACGGCAGCGGGCTCGACCTGCTCGGGGAGATAACATCGAAGCCGGCGCACCCCCAGGTCATCATGGTGACCGGGCAGGGAGGCGAGGACGTGGCGGCTGAGGCCTTCCGCCTGCGGGCGTCGGGCTACGTGGTCAAAGACAGCCGGCTGCCGGCGATGATCCCGGAGATCGTCTCCCGGTCGCTCAACGAGGTCTCTCTGCGAAGGGCGGAGGAGAGCCTGCACGCGAACGAGGAGGCGCAGCGGGCCCTTCTCGATGCCACGCCCGAGACCTTGATGCTGCTCGATAACAAGGGCATTATCCTTACGATCAACGAGATGGGAGCGCGCCGTCTGGGAAGCACGCCGCTCTATATGGTCGGGACCGACCTCGCCGACTACCTGCCGCCCGAGATCGCGGACCTCGGGAGGCGGCAATTCGCTGTGGTCGCGCGGACGTTCGAGCCGGTGAATTTCGAGTACGAGCGCGAGGGCACGAGGCTCAGCAATGTAATCTTCCCTGTCTTCGGCCGGGAAGGGCGGGTGGACAGGGTGGCGCTGTTCTCGCAGGACGTCACCGCCAGGAAAGCCGCGGAAGAAGCCCTGCGACAGGCACACGAGGAGCTCGAGGAGCGAGTGCTCGAGCGCACTGCCCAGCTGCGAAAGGCGAACGACGAGCTGCGCAAGGAGATAGAGGAGCGCAGGCGCGCGCAGGAGTCTCTAACACAGCTCTCGTCACGCGTCCAGGAGCAGGCGCGCATCCTGGATCAGATCCTGTCGTCTTCTCCTCAGCAGTTCTACCTGTTCGACAGCAAGGGCAAGTTCATCTATGCGAGCAAACCGGCCGCGGAGATGCTGGGGCACCAGCCAGGCGACTTCTCGGGCAAGTACTGGTGGGAGCTCGGCTTCCCTGAAGACGCCATGAGGGAAGTCGACATCCAGAGGGAGAACGTGCTGCGCAGCGGCGACGTATGGGTGGGCCAGTTGAAGTTCCCGACCCCCGGCGGCGTGCGCGACTTCGAGTACATCCTCTCCCCGATCGTGCGCGCGGACGGGACGGTCGACACCGTCGTCGCCACGGCCAGGGACGTCACTGAGGAGAAGCGCGCGCAGGCGGAGCTCGTGACGCGCACGGCCAGGCTCCAGGAGCAGGTGCAGCTGCTCGACCTGACGCACGAGACGGTCCTGGTGAGGGACGTCGCCGGCAGGATCGTCTTCTGGAACGCCGGCGCGGAGGAGATGTTCGGGTGGAAGCGCGAAGAGGCCCTGGGAAAGGACGCACACGAGCTGTTGAAGACCGAGTTCTCGGTCGACCTCGAGGAGATCGAGGACATCCTCGCCCAGGAAGGGCACTGGGAGGGAGAGCTGATCCAGACCGCGAAGGACGGGAGCAAGCTAACGGTGGCGAGCCGCCAGGTGGTCAAGTGGAGGGACATCAACATGCCCGAGTCTTTCCTGGAGATCGACTACGACATCACCGAGCGCAAAGAGCTCGAAAGCGAGCTCGAGGAGCGCATCGCGATGCTCGAGGACAAGGCGCACCTGCTGGACCTGATCCCGAAGCCGTTGATCGTCACGGACATGAACAACAAGATCTCGCTCTGGAGCTCGGCGGCGGTGGAGGCCTTCGGGTGGACCCAGGACGAAGCGCTTGGCAAGGTCGCCCACGAGCTTCTGAAGGCGGACTTCGGCAGGCCGCTCGCGGACATCGAGTTCGAGCTGGTGGACAGTGGAAGCTGGGAGGGCGAAATCGCTTACACCTCCAAGGGCGGCGAGAAGGTGCGCGGCAGGAGCCGCTGGGTCCTGAGGTGGGACGACGACGGCGCGCCCCAGTCGATCATAGAGCTAATCTGTTAACGCAACATAGAGGTCAGGCTTATATCTTGCACCGGCCTGGCCAGTCAGTCCTTGTGAACGAGACAAAGAGGCCGAGGCAATAAATGAGCCTGACCTCTATGTTGAATGGCTTAGCGGATTTTGGCGTAGAGCAACGTGTCGATCAGCCTTCCGTCTTTTATCTCGTTCTTGCGCAGGCGCCCTTCGAGCTTGTAGCCGGCCTTCTCGAGCACCCTGATCGAAGCCTTGTTGAACGGAAAAGCCTGGGCGAATATGCGGCGCAGCATCTGCTGCTCGAAGCCGTACCGGGTCACCAGCCGGAGCGCCTGCGTCCCTATCCCTTGTCCCCAGAACGGTTCGGCGAGCCAGTATCCCACCTCCGCCTTATGCGGCTCGACATCCGAGAAGCCGATGCATCCGACGGCCTCGCCGTCGATGTCGATCGCGAAGCTCACCATCCCCGGGTGCTTGTGCTGCTGCTCGCGCAGGTTCTGCTCGATCCACTCGCGCGCGTCGCGGCGCGCGTACGGGTATGGCAGGGCAAGGGTCGCCTTATATATCTTCAGGTTGTTGGCGTACGCGGTTATGGAAACCTCGTCGCCCCGGCGGAGCGACCGCAGCTTGAATTTGCGCGCGCTGATCTCCATCATGTCTTTCAAACCTCAAACGAGTGTCGCTGGTACATAGTATAGAGCAAGCTGCTCGCCGCGGAAGCCGGCCCTTCTATATCGCCCGAATCACTAGTAGCATTACCACTGCCGGCCCGCCTCAGAGCAAGGATGGAGACGAGTGGACAGCGAAAAGACGGACAGCGTAGACCATGTGGACTCGAGCGGCATCAGCCTCAACCGGATAATGTCATTCAGCGACGGCGTGTTCGCCGTGGCGATAACTCTGCTGGTGCTGAGCATCCATGTCCCGAACCTGCCAACCTCCATCGCCGATCAGAAGCTGCCGAGAGAGATCATCCACCTGATCCCGGTATTCGAGGCCTACATCATCAGCTTCGCTGTGATAGGGCTGTTCTGGATCGGCCACCACCAGGTCTTCAGGCGTTTCAAGCGGCACGACAGCGGGCTTCTCTGGCTGAACCTCGCGTTCCTCATGTTCATCGTCTTCATCCCGTTCCCCACGAGCCTCATCAGCCGGTACTCGGACTCGAGGGTCGCGCTCATCTTCTACGCCGTCAGCCTCGCGCTGGCCGGGCTCATAATCTGTGTGCTCCTGTGGTATGGGTGCCACGACAACAGGCTTACGGTCGAGCCGGTCGATCACGTCTTCTACAGGAAATTCATGTTCGGCTACCTGGACATGGCCGCGATATTCCTCCTGTCGATACCCGTCTCGATATGGAACGTCCACCTCGCCAGGCTGTTCTGGCTGCTGATCTTCCCCACCAACATCTACTTCGATCACGTCCTCTTTAAGAAACTGGAGGAGAAGCGGCTCGCCAAGAACGGGAGCGCGGGCGAGTGAGCGAACGAGTCCTCATCATCGACGCGGCCTACGAGAACATCCGCGCGGCGGTGGACGAGGTCTTCCGCCGGTTCCCGCTCGACGTCTCCGGCAAGTCCGTGCTTCTCAAGCCGAACATGCTGGGCGTCTACGGCCCAGAGACACACGCGAACACGCACCCGTCGCTGATAAGGGCGCTGGTCGAGCGCCTCCGCGAGGACGGCGCGGCCGTGACCGTCGGGGACAACCCGGGCACCTCAGGATACGGAGCAGTGGCGAAGAGCGCGAAGATTTCGGGGATCGGTGAAGCTTCTCTCGGCGCCTTCGAGAACATCGCCCTCGAGCCCGTCAAGGTAAAGCTCAAGGGGCTCGGCACCGAGGTCAGCATCTCGAAGAAGGTCCTCGACTCGGACGTCGTGATAACCGTCCCCAAGTTCAAGACGCACACGTACACGCGGATAACCGGCGCAGTCAAGAACAGCTACGGTTACATCGTCGGGGGCGACAAGGCGCGGCTGCACCTCGAGAACCCGAACTACGTGAAGTTCTCACAGACCGTGGCCGAGGTCTACCGCCTCCGCCCGCCGGACCTCGCGATCATGGACGCCGTGGTCTGCATCCAGGGGAACGGGCCACAGAACAAGTTCTTATACGACGCGGGCAAGATCATGGCTTCCTACAACGGGGTCGCGCTCGACAGCGTCATGGCCCGCATGATCGGGATCAAGCCGGAGAGCATACCGATGCTCACGTACGCAAGCGAGGTCGGGCTCGGGCCGGTGGCCGCGCCTGAGATCGAGGTCGTGGGCGACGACTCGAGGCTGAAGCATTTCAGGCGGCCCATGCCGGGGCTTCCGCAGAGGTTCGGGGGCAGGTGGATATCGGCCTTCTTCCCCGATATTGGGCGACCGCACTTCGACGTGGACGAGGGGCTGTGCACCTCGTGCAGGTCGTGCATGGAGGCCTGCCCGGCGGACGCCATCGTAGTGGAGGGAAAAGGCGTGCCCAGGTACGACGAATCGCGCTGCATCGCCTGTTACTGCTGCATGGAGCTATGCCCGCAGACCGCGCTGAGCCTGCACATGAGCCTGAGAAACCGCATTTACCGCAGGCTCGGCTACATGTAGCCGGTCACTGAGGGCCCGGGGGCGGGGGCGGCTGAGGCTGACTGCCCGCAGGCATCTGGCCGGGGCTTGAGGTGGCGGGGCGCGTCCTCGGACCTATCGCGTAGGCGATTATGACGACCAGCATGCCTGGCACGAGCCCGCAGAGAGAGATGATAAACCCCGTGGTGAGAAAGATACCGAAGTCGTGCCCCTTGCGCCTCGCGACCCTTCCCGCCCAGTACCCGATAAGGATAGAGACAGCGATATAGGCCAGGGCGATTCCGAGAAACGCTATCGTCGGCAGCCCCCGAATCCGAGTACTCGCAAGCGCGTCCAGCCCCAGCACAGCCGACATTGAGCCCCCCGTCATAGACGCGACACCTCGTGTTCTACACATATTGTGTCAACAAAATGGGGTCAGGTCTTTTTTTTGACACGAAATTCTTTTTACAGCCGCCCGACTTGAAAAAGAAGACCTGACCCCCAAAAGTTGACAGAAAGTGCGTGTCACAAATCAGGTCATGAGCTCTTTTCCGACGTTCCAGGCCGGCGCGAAGCGCTCGCCGAGCTTGAAGTAGCTGCGGTCGTACATCGCGAACAGGATGGGATGAACTTTTGAGAAGTCCACCACGTCCCCCTCGAAGCATTCCTCGTCGCAGTACGCCTGCACGACCTCGCCGATGAACACGTCGTGCTTGGGCATGTCCACCGTCTGCATGAGCCGGCACTCCATGTTGATCGGGCATCCCTCGATCATCGGAGCGGTCTCGAGCTCGCCGTAGAACGTGTCGAAGAGGCGCGCCTTGTCAGCCTTCCGCCCGGAGACCAGCCCGCAGTAGTCCGTCTCTTTCACCAGTCGCTCCGGCGCGATGTTCACGCTGAACGTCCCGTTCTCCCTGATGCCGTCGTTCGTGTAGTGGGACTTGCCCATGCTCAGGCTGACCCTGGCGTGGTCCATGATGCCGACGTGGGCGATTGTCAGGTAGTTGGGCTTTCCGTTGACCGTTGCGCCGACCAGCGTGACCGGCATCGGATAGAGCGCCGTCCCTGCTCCAAGCTTCTTCTTCATCGTTCCCCTCCCGATCGACGTCGCTCGCTTTCCACTTTTCGTTTCCACTTTTTCCTCACTTACTCTATATGCAAAATCGGCGAGGAACCTCTGTGGGCGGCCCACTTTTGATTAACGAGCCCGCGGCGGGCAGGGTTGGCGGCGCCGGGGTGGAACACCACCGATGACACCAGAGACCGCGAACAGGAGGCGAAGTCACGATGATTCTCACGAGTCCGGAGTTCGGCAACCTCGAGGAGATCCCGGCGAAGTTCACCTGCGACGGCCAGGGGGTCAACCCCACGCTCGATATCGCGGACGTCCCGGAGCAGGCCGAGAGCCTCGTCCTGATCGTCGAGGACCCCGACGCTCCGCGCGGGACGTTCGTCCACTGGGTCATGTTCAATATCGACCCAGCCACCGCCAGGATACCCGAGGGGGACGCGCCGGCCGACGCGGTCGAAGCCGCGACCTCTGCCGGCAAGCGGGGCTACACGCCGCCGTGCCCGCCGTCGGGCACGCACAGGTACTTCTTCAAGCTGTACGCGCTGGACACCGCCGTCGACCTGCCAGAGTTCATCACCGCCGACCAGCTGATTCACAGGGTGAAGAAGCACGTCATCGAGGAGACCGAGCTCGTGGGTGTCTATTCGCACAAGTAGACGGGTGGAAGGTGCCAGGCGCTTTCAACAGAAAGACGGGACTCCGTCGGCGCGGATCAGACCATCATGCCGCCATTGGAATCGTCGGCGCGCCTGTGCTTGAAGCTGTCAAAATCATTTTCGATCTGCCGCTCTTCCTGGCCGGGATACACCCAGCTGCAGCGGATGCACCGGAACTCCCTGGGGTCCAGCTCCAGGCCGCACTGCGGGCAGAACTTGTGCTCCAGGTTGGCCCCGCTCAGTCTCACTTGCCTGTTTAAGGCCTTCGAGAAGACCATGTACTTGAAACCAGGCGCCTCGGGGTCGGGGTCGATCGCTTCGATCTTCACTTCCTCGCCCATCCTGAACGCGAGCACGCCGTCCACCTTCAACTGCCTCTGGACTTTGCATATCTCGCCCGCATGCATGTCGTAGCCCAACAGTCCTCCTCACTTTGACTTGAACCAACTGATGACAGGCCGCGCGTCCTATCAGTATCCCGTGCGCCAGTGGCGGTCCTCCTCGCGCCTGGCCTCTTTCTGGCGCTCCTGGAAGTCCTCCCAGTCTTTCTCCATCGCCTCCCGCTCGCGGCCCGGTAAGACCCACCCACAGACGACGCACTTCCAATCCGTGGGATCGAGCTCGGAATTGCAGTGGGGACAGTACTTCAGCTCCAAGTCTACGCCGCGCAGGCGCACGTACTTGTTCAGTGGCTTGGAGAACGCCATGTACTTGAAGCCGGGCCTCTCCGCATCGACGCTTATCGCGTCGATCTTGACCTCGTCGCCCATGTTGAACGCCATCTGGCCGTCGACTTTGAACTGCCTCTGCACGGTGCAGATATCACCGGCCTGCAACTCGTAGCCCATGATGCCTCCTTGCACCTGAGTCTTTCTGCGGACCGCCTTACACCTGGAGCTCGTCCTCGGATAGCCGGAACCTCTGGCTCAGGAGGTCGGACAGGACAACGTACTTGTAGGCAGGCCTCGCGGGATCGGGGCTCTCTTTCTCGATCGTGACCACTTCGTCTTTGCGGAACGCAATGGCGCCGTTGACCATGACATCGCGGAGCAAGACTCCGAGGCGGCGCTTGCCCACCTGTTGCTGAGCAGCCGGACGGGGAGGCTGCGACGGTGTCCTGCACGCGCCACACGCGGCTGCGCCCGCGATCACGGCTGCCCCGCAGGCGGGACACAGCTTCGCGGCTGCCTCCTGCATCAATTGCTGGGACTGGCTCTGAGGCGCGAGCGCCGTTCCGCACGCCGGGCAAGCCGGAACGCCTTCCGCGACGATGGCCGCGCATTTGGGGCAAGTGACCGTCGGCCGCTTGCCCCGTTGCTGGGCTGCCATGGTAAATATCTCCTTCGCTTGATATCCGTGGTCGGGCAGGTCCGCATTGAGGCGCGCACATGTCGATCAGTGTCCTGTCGTTGCCGTGATGCTGCCGAAATCCTATCACGACCGCGGCCCTCTCGCCGCTTGAACCGTTGCCGACTCTGAGTCGATTCAATAGTATTGATATCGGCGGCGCGGCGGCAAGCGGCAACCGGAGGAAGCGTGGGTTA
>Ga0209747_1000464_pt1 | contig 22073 bp, 12 predicted proteins | sample BarGraNGADG00311_FD_184498 | JGI IMG/M metagenome (GOLD analysis project Ga0209747, IMG submission 184498) | Arctic peat soil microbial communities from Barrow, Alaska - Barrow Graham LP Ref core NGADG0011-311 (SPAdes) (version 2) | ecosystem: Environmental > Terrestrial > Soil > Wetlands > Peat...
TTCGTGCTGGGTATATTTTCCAAGAGAATTACGCCCAAGGCAGGTGAATTTGGTTTAATAGTAGGCTTTTTAATTGGCATGGTGCGCTTGCTTACTAACATCTTTACAAATACAGGTAAAGACGTAATGACAGGTTGGTACTGGGAGTCCACCACTTGGTTTTGGCATACCAACTGGCTTATCTTTGAGATATGGTTGCTTGTTTTCATCATGTTGTTTATGGCCGTAGTATCGTTATTCACTCCGAAGCCATCTGCTCAACAGATAGAGTTTATCACTTTCACAGGCGACTACAAAACCCTTGTCAGGAATAGCTGGAATAAGTGGGATGTAATTGCTTCGTTGGGTGTGGTACTGATTTGTGTTTTATTTTATATTTACTTTTGGTAATAGTTTTATTAAAATAATATTTATCTAATTTTAAACAATATGAATGACATAAGTAAACTTGAAGTCTGGTTTGTAACCGGAACCCAGCATCTATATGGCCCCGAGACACTTAAGCAGGTTGCGGCTGATTCCGCAAAAATTGCTGCTGCGTTTGATAAATCTCCAAAAATTCCGGTGAAAGTTGTCTTTAAACCAATCCTTACAACTCCCGATTCAATAACAGAACTTTGCATAGAGGCGAATAATTCAAAACTATGTGTTGGTCTTATTACCTGGATGCATACTTTTTCACCTGCAAAGATGTGGATAAAAGGACTTAATCTTTTAAATAAGCCTTTCCTGCATTTTCATACTCAGCTTAACAGGGACATCCCCTGGGAAACCATCGATATGAATTTCATGAACCTTAACCAGTCGGCCCATGGTGACCGCGAGTTTGGTTTCATCGGTACCAGAATGAGGTTGAACAGGAAAGTGGTTGTGGGTCATTATCAGGATGCTGAGGCAATTGACAGGATTGCCGTATGGATACGTGCAGCAGCTGCTTACAATGACGCTTTAAGTATGAAAGTAGCCCGGTTCGGAGATAATATGCGCGATGTGGCTGTTACCGAAGGGAACAAAGTAAGCGCCCAGATGAAAATGGGATATTCCGTATATGGATTTGGAATTGGCGATCTGGTAAAATTTGTTAATGAGGTTTCTCCTGCTGCTATTAAAAAACTTCTGGCCGAATATGGCGATGAATATAAGTTAAAAAAGGCTGTAGCTGCTTCGGATACATTGAAAGAGGCTGCAAGAATTGAGCTGGGTATGGAAGCATTCCTTAAAGCCGGAAACTTCAAAGCATTTACCACAACATTCGAAGATCTTCACGGTTTGAAACAACTTCCTGGCCTTGCTGTTCAGCGACTTATGGCAAAAGGTTATGGTTTCGGAGCTGAAGGTGACTGGAAAACTGCTGCCCTTGTACGTTCTATGAAACTTATGGCTTCCGGTCTTAAAGGCGGAACTTCATTTATGGAAGATTATACTTATCATTTCGATCCCAAAGGTATGCGGGTTCTTGGCGCCCATATGCTGGAGGTTTGTCCCTCAATAGCGCTTGGGAAACCAACACTTGAGGTACATCCGCTGGGAATAGGCGGAAAAGAAGACCCCGCAAGACTCGTTTTCAAAACAGCAACCGGCAGCGCTATAAACGTTTCAGTAATTGATCTGGGAAACAGATTCAGAATGATTGTAAATGATGTTGAAGTTGTAAAATGCCCCGATATGCCCAATCTTCCCGTCGCCAGCGTACTTTGGACACCAAAGCCTGATCTTAAGACCGGGGCAGCTGCATGGATACTTGCCGGAGGAGCGCATCATACAGGATTCAGTTCTGCAATAAATTCAGAATATCTTGAGGATTTTGCCGGAATGATGGGAGTCGAATTTGTACTTATCGATAAAAAGTGCAATCTGAATGAATTCAAAAAAGAACTTAAATGGAATGAGGTATATCACTATATTTCCAACGGTATAATTTAATATTGGTCCCGAATAGCTTTTTCAGCTGTCCCCGGGCTTCTCTCTTAGAAACATGAAGCTTTATTCAAAGCATACAAAGTATCTCGTTGCAGTCGATTGCATAATCTTCGGTTACGATATTCTTGAAAAGGAGATCAAACTTCTTCTCATTAAGCGAAGTTTTGATCCGGCAAAGGGAAGATGGTCACTTGCAGGTGGTTTCGTTGAAGAAAACGAAAGCCTTGATGAAGCAGCATTCAGAATTCTTCGCAACCTCACCGGACTTGAGATAATTTATATGAAGCAATCTTATTCTTATGGTAATAACGACAGGGATCCGGGAGCAAGAGTAATCTCAACTGCATATTTTGCACTTATTACTATCAAGGATATAAATCATGAGCTTACACAGCAGAATGGTGCTAACTGGAGGTCAATTTCCAAATTACCCGAATTGATCTTTGACCATTCTGATATGTTTAAAAAGGCTCTTGCCGATTTGCAGAGTCAGGTTAAGATAAAACCGATTGGTTTTGAGTTGCTTCCCGGGAAATTTACGCTGGTTCAGCTTCAGGATTTGTATGAAGCCATTTATCAACGGGAAATTGATAAGAGAAATTTCAGGAAAAAGATTCTGTCCATGGGAATTCTTGAAAAACTTGATGAGAAGGAGAAGGAGACATCTAAAAAGGGAGCATACTATTACGAATTCGATAAGGAAAGATATGAAAAACTAAAGCAGAATGGTTTCTATTTCAACCTTGATGTAAACTGAATAAAAGTGCCTAAAGTGCCTAAAGTTTGGAGTACTTAAAGTTAGAAAATATGTTGGAGAAATTAAAAGACATAGTATTCAGGGCGAATCTTGATCTCGTAAAGAATGGCCTTGTTATACATACATGGGGCAATGTTAGTGGAAGAGACAAGGATAGCGGTCTGATAGTAATCAAACCATCTGGTGTTAGTTATGAATCGATGAAGCCGGAAGATATGGTTGTGCTTGAATCTGATGGAAAGGTTATTGAAGGAGAATTTAAACCTTCAACCGATGCTGCCACTCACCTGATGCTTTATAAGACGTACCCGACAATTGGCGGAGTCGTTCATACTCATTCGTCGTATGCAACATCATGGGCACAGGCAGGAAGGGCTATTCCTCCCTTTGGTACTACTCACGCCGACCATTTTTACGGAGAGGTTCCTTGTTCACGATTATTGACAGATCAGGAGATAGCTACAGATTATGAAACCAATACCGGCAAGGTTATTATTGAGACGCTTGGAGCTGTTGATCCAATGACTGTACCGTCGGTTTTGATAAACAGTCATGGTCCTTTTTGCTGGGGCAAAGATCCTGATAATGCAGTATATAACGCTGTTGCACTTGAAGAAATTGCCAAAATGGCTTTTTATACTGTCCTGCTTGGAAAAAGTGAACAGATTAGCAATTCGCTTCTCAATAAGCATTTTAAAAGAAAACATGGAATTGGTGCATATTATGGTCAGAAAAAATAAAAATCAGTAAGATAAAAGTCATGGAAAAGAAATTTGTAATCGGGATCGATTATGGGACTGATTCAGTTCGTTCCGTAGTTGTTGATACAAGTAATGGTGAAATAGCAGGGACATCAGTATTTGAATATCCACGGTGGAAGAAGGGTCTGTATTGTGACCCCTCAACCAATCAGTTTCGCCAACACCCTCTCGATTATGTGGAAGGTCTTGAGCAATCCGTTAAAGATGCTTTGAAAGGACTACCTGCAGATGTTATTAAAAACGTTGTAGGTATTACTGTCGATACCACCGGGTCTACACCCGTCGCTGTTGACAGAGCGGGAGTTCCTCTTTCTCTGAAACCTGAGTTTGCAAGTAACCCTGATGCAATGTTTGTATTATGGAAAGACCATACTGCTGTAAAGGAGGCTGCCGAAGTCAATGAGCTCGCAAAATCATGGGGAGGAGCAGACTATACTAAATTCGAGGGAGGTATTTATTCTTCCGAGTGGTTTTGGGCGAAAGTACTGCATGTACTGCGCAATAGCGAAGAAATGAGAAAGAATGCATTTTCATGGGTTGAACATTGCGACTGGATACCGGCAATTCTGATTGGGAAAACCGATCCACTGCAGCTTAAGAGAAGTCGTTGTGCAGCAGGGCATAAAGCAATGTGGCACGACGATTTTAATGGTTTACCTGATGAAAAATTTCTTACCAAACTCGATCCTCTGCTCACAGGTCTTAGAGACAGGCTTTTCAAAGATACCTATACCTGTGAAGTGGTTGCAGGAACTCTTTCTGAGGAATGGGCAAAAAAGCTGGGTCTTTCAACTTCAGTTAAGGTTGGCGTTGGATCTTTTGATGCTCATCTTGGTGCTGTAGGAGGAGAGATTAAACCGTATTATCTGGTTAAAGTAATGGGTACTTCCACCTGCGATATGCTTATTGCTCCCATGTCAGAAGCAGGAGATAAACTTGTGGCAGGTATTTGCGGACAGGTTGACGGATCTATCATTCCGGGTATGCTTGGACTCGAGGCAGGTCAATCGGCATTTGGGGATATTTATGCCTGGTTCAGCAAACTTTTGATGTGGCCCGTTACCGAGATCATATCTGAAATGACATGGCTCGATGAAAAAACAAAAGAAAGGATAGAAGAGGAAACGGCAGATAAGATAATAGCAGAATTAAGTAAAAAGGCTGAAACTCTCTCTATTGAAGAAACAGCTATTGTTGCACTTGACTGGATGAACGGCAGACGTACTCCCGATGCCAATCAGGAGCTTAAAGGCGCTATTACCGGATTGTCATTGGGTTCTGATGCTCCCCGGATCTTTAAAGCGCTGGTTGAAGCCACTGCTTTTGGTTCAAGGATGATCAATGAGCGTTTTATCTCTGAAGGTGTCCGGATTGATGGAGTGATTGCAATCGGAGGCGTGGCAAAAAAGAATCCCTTCGTGATGCAAATCGTTTCAGATGTTCTGAATATGCCAATCAGGGTTGCGAAATCAGATCAGACCTGCGCTCTTGGTTCAGCTATGGCTGCCGCTGTAGTAGCGGGTGTATATACAGACATTTCCTCGGCACAGAAAGCAATGGGTGGCGGTTTTGAAAAAGAATACCGCCCCGATCCTGAAAGAGCAAAAAAATACGATGCGCTTTTTATTAAATATAAGAAACTTGGTTCACTCATTGAAAAAAATGTTTAATTAATCCCCGGACCCTTGCACGGAAAATAAGGACGGCGCTTCAATTATCTGGATAAAATCGTTATAATTGTGGAGATAAGACTCTGAAAAGGTTTTAAATTTTATTTAAATCAAAATGAAAAGTAGTCGTTCAATTATTTTCGGGATTTCGACTCTGTTATTGACAAACATATCAGGTTATTCTCAGTACACATCTCCTAAAGATTCACTGGGAGGAGCACCCGTACCTCCTGAAATTGAAAATCCTGAAATTATTGGGATCAATAAAGAGCAGTCACACGCAACTTTGATGCCATATGCAAATCTGAATGAAGCTCTTGCCGCTAACAGGCATGCTTCCACATTCTGCAAAAGTCTTAATGGATTGTGGAAATTCAACTGGGTTGACTGGCCGCAGATGCGACCTGTAGATTTTTATAAGCCGGCATTCGATGTAACTGCGTGGAAAGAGATTTCCGTTCCATCCAATTGGCAGATTCTTGGTTATGGAACTCCCTACTATCGAAATGCAGGTTATATCATAAGAAAGGATTTTCCTTATGTGATGAGCATGCCTCCAAAGAACTTCACAGCTTTCGAAGAACGAAATCCTGTTGGAAGTTATCGTCGCGATTTCGACATTCCGGCAGACTGGAAAGGCCGTCAGGTATTTCTGACATTCGATGGTGTCGACGCTGGATTTTTTCTGTGGGTCAATGGAGAGAAGGTTGGGTATAGTGTTAACAGCCGTAATGCTGCCGAATTTGATATTACAAAGTATGTGAAACCAGGTAAGAACATGGTGGCAGCTGAAGTTTACAGATTTACTTCCGGTACTTACCTGGAAGATCAGGATATGTGGAGGCTCAGCGGTATTTTCCGTAATGTAACTGTCTGGAGCGCTCCTCTGCAGCATATTCGCGATTTCTTTATTAAAACAGATCTTGATGATCAGTATCGCAATGCAACAGTTGATGTAATAGCGAAAGTTAAGAATTATGGAACCAAAGCGGTGAAGTCAACTAAAATCTCAGCTACTCTGTATGACGGTACCACGGCTGTTGCGACATCAAATGCTGAAAATGATGTGCCTGATTTACAGCCTGGTAGCGAAACCAATGTAAAATTGACCTTTCAGATAACAAATCCTGAAAAATGGACAGCTGAAACGCCAAGATTATATACAACGGTTCTGACATTAACAAACGGTAAAAAGATAGTGGAAACACTTTCTGCCAGAACAGGTTTCAGAAAAATAGAAATAAAAGGAAGACTCTTTCTTGTGAATGGAACTCCGGTAAAATTGAAAGGCGTAAATCGCCACGAGAACTGGCCTGATGTTGGTCACGCAATTACTGAGGCTCAGATGGTACGCGATCTTGAACTGATTAAACAGGGGAACTGCAACCTGGTGCGTACATCACATTATTCCGACGATCCGCGCTGGTATGAACTTTGCGATGAATATGGTATCTTCCTGGTAGCAGAGGCAAATGTTGAGTGTCATGGTCTCATGGGCAGGTTTGATGAAGAGCCAAGAATGAAAGCTGCAATAATCGACAGGAATGTGGCAAATGTCGAAAATTTTAAAAATCATCCCTCAATTATTATATGGTCACTGGGTAATGAGAATGGAAAAGGCGGATCGAATTTCAGGGCTGCTTTAAGTACCTTAAGAATTATTGACAGTTCCAGACCATTCCACTATGAGGGATTTGGTATAGGTAAGACAAACCCTGCAGATCTGGACAGTCGTATGTACCCCCAATTAACAGAAGTTGAGCGAATTGCCAACGACACATCTTACAATAAACCCTATTTTCTTTGTGAATACGCTCATGCAATGTTCAATTCGATGGGTGCAATTGGTGAATACAATGATCTTTTTGATAAATATCCCGAGCTGTTAGGTGGTGCAATATGGGAATGGCAGGATCAGGGTATATATAACAAGCGCGATCCGAACCATTCTATAATAGCCTATGGTGGAGGGTTTGGTGAATTTCCCAATGATCATTACTTTATTCATAAAGGAGTAGTTGCATCAGATCGCTCGCTGAAACCACATTATCCTGAGATGAAAAAAGTTTATCAATGGATCAAGGTGTCACCTGAAGATCTGTCAAAAGGTCAGTTTCTGATTCAGAATAAATACCAGTTCATAAATCTTAATGGTTTTACAGGTGTTTGGACTTTATCGGAAAATGGTACGGAAATTTCACGTGGTGATCTGAAACTGCCCGTTATCTCTCCTGGGAAGGAAGCCGTTATATCAATTCCATATAAGGTTACAAAAACAAATGATGGAGCCGAATACTTTCTACGTGTATCTTTTGCTCTGGCTAACGATCAGGTATGGGCAAAAAAAGGATTTGAACTTGTTTCAGAACAGTTCAAACTTCCTGTTGAGGCACTTGCCATAAGACCAGCTATAGAGCTTAATCCTGTAACTCTTATTCCCGGAGAAAAGGAAATTACTGTTAAAGGGTCAGGCTTTACTGTAGTATTCGATAAAACTTCAGGAACATTCTCCTCACTTGAAAAAAACGGAGTTAACGTGCTCAACAAGGATGGAGGGCCGAGGCTTCATTTGTGGCGTGCACCGCATCGTAACGACGATATGTGGGCCGACAGAAGCTGGGTAACTTCAGGACTCCGGGAATTGAAATGGACAACACAAGCTATTGCTGCCGAGCAAAAAACACCTTCGTCAGTAACAATTACAGTAAGACTTCTTGCAGAAGGAAAAAATAACTTTACTGTTAACCACGATGTTATTTATACAATTTCCGGTGATGGATCGATAAAGTCTGAAAACACTTTTAATTCGAGCGATTCAAAACAGGTAGTAGCAAGGGTCGGAGTCAGGATGTTCATGAATAAACAGTATGACCAGGTTTCTTATTTTGGCCGAGGGCCAATGGAAAACTATGCCGACCGGAAGCGCGGATTCGATGTAGGTATTTATAAAAGTAGTGTCAAAGAACAACTTACTCCATATGAGAAGCCTATGGATTGCGGAAACCACGAAGATGTAAGATGGGCGAAAGTGACTACAGCATCTGGTAATGGCATTATGGCACAATCGGACAGTACTCTTCTACAGGTATCGATGCTTCCCTATAGCGACGAGGAAATGGATAAAGTTGAATACAGGATCGATCTCCCTCAAAGCAGCTCTACGGTATTTTATATTAGTCATCTGACTCTCGGGGTTGGTACAGCAGGTTGCGGGCCGCGACCACTGCCTCAATATGTTGTTTATGCTGCACCAACTTCATTTACTTATACTTTAAGGTTACTCTGATTTTTACTTATCAGCTCATCTCTGAAGAAATATTTTTTGTAATATGACAAAAATTAAACTTAGGAAAATGAATAAATATCGATTATTTACTTTAGCTCTGGTGGCTATGGTATTTGCGTTTTCATCATGCAATATGACTGCGAAAAAAAATGATAAGGTTAAAAAAGAAACTTTTGGATCTTATAAAGGGAAAGAAGTATCCCTATATACCCTTACTAATAAGGAAGGTAACGTACTAAAGCTGACTGATTTCGGAGCCAGGATAACGTGGATAGAGGTACCAGACAAGGCAGGAAAGAAGGACAATGTAACATTTGGTTTCGACACATTTGATGGTATGATTAAAGGAGATCATTTTATCGGAGCTATTGTTGGAAGGTATGCAAACAGGATTGCAAAAGGAAAATTCACTCTCGACGGAACTGAATATACTCTTGCCCTGAACAACGTCCCAAACTCATTGCATGGTGGTCCCGGTGGATGGCACAGCGTTGTGTGGAATAGTGAGATTGTTGAAAATGCAGAGTTCCCGTCTGTTAAATTTACATATAAAAGCCCCGATATGGAAGAAGGATATCCCGGCAATATGGACATTGAGGTCATTTACACATGGAATGATAATAACGAGATCGCAATGGAATATAAATGCACAACTGACAAGAAAACGGTTCTAAATATTACCAATCATGCATATTTTAATCTGCATGGAGCCGGTAATGGAGATATTCTTGATCACCAACTTACAATAAATGCTTCAAAATTCACTCCAGTTGACTCAAATCTTATCCCAACAGGTGAATTACGCCCGGTAGAAGGAACACCATTTGATTTTACAACAGCTCATACTATTGGTGAAAGAATTACTCAGCCATATGATCAGCTTACTCTTGGAAAAGGCTACGACCATAATTATGTGTTAAACAACATAAATGATGTCGCGGCAACCGTTTATGATCCTACTACCGGACGAGTACTTGAGGTTATTACAGATCAGCCCGGGGTACAGTTTTATTCTGGAAATTTTCTTGACGGAACCTTAATTGGGCATGGCGGAAAACCATTCAAATTCAGATCAGGATTATGCCTGGAAACCCAACATTATCCCGATAGCCCGAATCAGGCGAGTTTCCCGACAACTGTTCTTAACCCGGGAGAAACATTCAAATCGAAGACTATCTACAGATTTTCAGTTAAATAAAAGAAAGAAATTATTAGCTACGCCGGATTGACCAGAAAGAATTCTTTTCATATCCGGCGTTTTTATAATAATTAATCATTAATCAATTGTCCGATGTAATTAATAAACGCAAATTTATTCCCGGTTATGGACTTTAAAGGAGATTATATATTTAAATTCAAAAGAGTTAACAATGGTACCTAAAAAAATAAATATCCGGCAAAACCTGCAAGAAGCTTATAGCGATGTCTACACTCCCGAAGTGCTCTCTGCACTTTCTTCAATGGAACACTTTAACAGCGAAATTAAAGAGGTTATGGCCCTGCGGATTAAAAGAAGAACAGAGCGTCAGCAGCTTAAGAAAAGGATAGGCTTTTTAAACCCCGACAGTTTAATTGCCAGAACCGGGATAAAAGTAAAAGATGCCCGTGATGGAAAGTTTATAGGTGCAATAATACCGGATGATCTTCAAAGGCAATGGATTCAGGGTACCGGTCCGGCGGCAAAGCCGGGTGCCCCTATTGAAAGCAGTATCAGGAATGTCGCTTATGCTTTGTTATCAGGAGCTGATGGATGGATGTTCGATGGGGAAGATGCCCTTGGACAAACAAGCTCCATGTCGCTCGATAATCAACGCAATCTGAAACTGGCCATTAACAGAGATCCCGTTTTTATGAAAGTTGCCGAAGAAGTATCAGAAGAGATGAACCGATGGTCAGTCGATTTCTTAGGCAGAAAGATCGTAACTGACTGGAAGGAGCAACTCAATTTTACAACTAAAATATTTCGTGCCCGGGGTCTTCATCTTGACGATCGCCATATCCGTAACGAAAATGGTGTTGCCCTGGCAGCATCAATTGTAGATATGACTTTGTTTGTGGTAAATAACTTTGCCTCATTGAAAAAAAATGGTTCCTCAGTTGTATTGTATCTGCCTAAAATTCAGACAGCCGAAGAGGCGGCGCTTTGGAATGATATGATGAGTGCTCTGGAACAACATATTGGTCTGGAGGGCGGAACAATTAAAGCATATGTGCTTGTTGAACAGCTGGAAGCAACTTATCAGCTAATGGAAATCCGTGCGGCATTGGGTAAGCACTTTGTGGGTTTTAACACCGGACGATGGGATTATATTAATAGTGTATCGGACGCAATGGCCTGGGATGAAAAGTTTATCAATCCGGATATAGAAGCTATTGTAATGACCTATGGCTATATGAGAAAATACGAAGACCGGGTGCGTCGTGCTGTAAATACTCCTGATTTAAATGGCAACTTTGCCCTTTGGCAAGGAGGGATGGAGCCCAACATACCTGTAGGATCAACAGATGGAATAGCATCCAGCATGAAAAGGGCTTTGACCGGAGCTGAGCGTGAGCAGAAGGAAGGCGCCAGTGGAAAATGGGTAGCGCATTGGAAAATGGTTTTCGTTATCAGACCTGTATGGGAAAAAATTGGTGAAGCAAATCAGTTGGGCAGAAAATTTCCGCTGCTCACTTATACACAACAGGATGCTGATGGTCTTCTCCTGATTGAACCGGCATCTACAACAATTCGCGGAGCCCGTAACCTGTTGAGTGTTGCCTTGCAGTATGGAAATGCATTCGGACAGGGTATACAGGCCGCAGCATTAAAACCGGCTGATTTTTTTGGTAATGAGGATGTATTATACCTAATGGAGGATATGGCTACAGGCGAAATAAGGCTGAGCATTCTCTGGGAATGGATTCATAAAGGAGCCATTCTTACTTCTGATGATCCTCTGACCCATACAAAAACAGGAGATGTTTTTACCTTTGAATTATTTGAGAAACTGCTTGAAGAGGAATACTGGAAGTTGCTTAATGCCAGAAATAAGGATGTATATGATTCATCCAAAAAAACAACATTGCCTATTTCCCGTGAGATAGTCGCTATCTACACTCAAAGCCCGGTGAAGCTGCCCTGGTTTATTGATCTGCTCAATATCAATCTTAATATCCTGGATCTTGAGGTGGCTAAGAAGAGAATTAAATTGTATATTGATGCTTATAAAAAAGATGGGACGCGTATTACTGAAAATCTCGATTTTATTCCTCCAAAGAAATAGAACATTAGATATAGATACAAATCCATAATTTCTGACTATAAAAAGAATTGACATGAAGAAACAATTGCAGGATCTGAATTCTTTCGATAGCGCGAATGGTGTAAGCCGGCGACATTTTGTAAAAATAGCCGGAATAACAGCCGTTGGGGTTTCCTCGTTTGGTTTTTCAGAATTGCTTGCAAAAGGTGTTACAATTATTCTGGACCCGTCAGACATCATAGCAGGATCATCACCTGTTCAGTGGGCTGTGAAGGAATTGGAAACATCTCTGATTTCAAAAGGAGTAAGCGTATATAGAATTGATCAGCTCGGAAAGGCAAAAGCCGATGATTTTTTAATAGTTGTGGCAGGATCAGATTTTTCATCAGCCCGCGAAATACTGAAAGTATCAAAGGTCACTATTCCGGCTGTACCTGAAGCCCTTGGATTAATCCCTGCAAGAATAAACGGTAAACAGGTTGTTATGGCCTGCGGTTACGATACCCGGGGTCTTGTCTATGCAATCCTTGAACTTACTGACCGTGTACAATACTTAAATCAACCTCTTGATTCTCTTAATATTCAAAAACCTATTGTTGAACAACCCGCTAACAGAATACGAAGCCTTAATAGATTATTTGTCAGCGATATAGAAGACAAACCCTGGTACAACGACAGGGAGATGTGGCCAAAATATCTCACCATGGCTACAACCCAACGTTTTAACCGGTTTAACCTCAGCTTTGGTATTGGTTATGACTTTCTCCAGAATGTAACTGACGGATATTTTCTTTTTGCATACCCATTCCTTTTAAATGTGCCAGGTTATAATGTAAAGGTACCCCAGCTGCCTGATGCGGAACGGGACAATAATCTGGAAATGCTGAAATTTATCAGTGAGCAGACAGTAGCCCGTGGAATTCAATTTCAGCTGGGTATATGGATGCACGGATATGAATGGATCAAAAGCCCAAATGCAAATTATACTATTGAAGGACTTACCGCAGAAACTCATGGTCCATATTGCCGCGATGCTGTCCGGCAACTTTTAAAAGCCTGTCCTGCTATTAGCGGTGTAACTTTCCGTATTCATGGTGAAAGTGGCGTTAATGAGGGCAGTTACAACTTTTGGAAAACAGTGTTTGGAGGCGTGGCTACCTGTGGAAGGAAAGTCGAGATAGATATGCACGCAAAGGGTATGGATCAGGCAATGACTGATTCAGCGGTAGCAACCGGTATGCCTGTAAATATCTCTCCCAAATACTGGGGTGAGTTTTTGGGAATGCCTTATCATCAGGCTGATATACGGGCACTTGAAATTCCAAAACCAAATGCACAAACATCAGGATTGATGAATCTTAGTTCAGGTTCACGTAGTTTTCTTCGTTACGGGTATGGCGACCTTCTGAAGGAAAACCGTCCCTATGGAGTTCTTCACCGTATATGGCCTGGTACCCAGCGTCTTCTTTTATGGGGAGATCCTCTTACAAGCGCTGCTCATTCAAGAGCTTTCAGCTTTTGCGGTAGCGCAGGAGTTGAATTAATGGAACCGCTTTCATTTAAGGGCCGACGAGGTTCCGGTATCGCCGGAGATCGTTGCGGCTATCTTGATTCCTCCTTAAAACCAAGGTGGGACTGGGAAAAGTATCTCTACAGTCTCAGAGTTTTTGGACGACTGGCATACAATCCTGATTGTGATCCCGATGTGTGGCAGAGGTATCTTATAAGTCAATTCGGTACCGTTGCACCATCGGCAGAGTTGGCTCTTGCCAATGCTACAAGGATTCTGCCAATCGTTTTAACTGCTCATGCAGCTTCAGCCGGCAATAATACCTACTGGCCTGAAATGTATCTGAATCATTCTATTGTTGATCCGGCTAAGAAGACTCCATATACTGACAGTCCTTCACCCAGAGTATTCGGAAATGTAAGTCCTCTTGATCCGCAATTGTTTCTCAGAATAAATGATTTTGCGGGAGATATGTTAAAAGGGGAGAGAAGTGGTAAATATACACCTGTTGAATATGCTCAGTGGATTGAGGATTATGCCGATGAGGCAGCCAGGCATCTTGCAATCGCCGAAACACGTTCGGAGAACAAAAAAGGAGCTGAATACCGCAGATTGTCAATAGATCTGGCAATGGTTATTGGCCTGGGCCGGTTCTTCGGTGCCAAATTCAGGGCTGGTGTTTTATATGGTATCCATGAACAAAGTGGCGACCGTTATGCACTTGAACAATCACTGAACTATTATAAAAAAGCACGGGGTTTCTGGGCTGAACTTGCAAACAAGGCAAAAGATGTTTATAAAGCTGATATTACCATTGGTGAAAATCCAGTCCTTCGCGGCCATTGGCTCGACAGACTGCCAGACATTGATGAAGATATAACACTCATGGCTGCCAGACTTGATAAAACACCTGCTTCTGCCGTTCCACAAAAAGAGAATATCCGGTTGGCAATTCAGGAAACTATAGGGCGGCCCAAACGCTTCTCTGCAGTTTGTACACACAACAGACCTCAGAATTTTATTACAGGAAAACCTCTGGATATTGAACTTTCTGTTGATAAGCCCCAAGCATCAATCCGGCTTTATTATCGTCATGTAGATCATGCAGAGCGATTTGAATCGGCAGAAATGCTTTTAACAGGAAAAAGTTACAGGGCAACAATTCCTCCGGCCTATACAGATTCAGTTTATCCGATTCAATATTATTTTGAACTTAAGAATTCTCCGGAATCTGCCTGGTTGTATCCGGGATTTAATGCAGAATTAACAAATCAACCATACTTTGTTGTGCGAAAAACCTAACTAAAAAAGAAGCTAAAAATGACATGGACTCAGGAAGTAAACCCATTCAATAACATTGCCCTGTCGGCATTTGTTGCTGCAGTGCCTATTATCTGCATTTTTTGGGCATTGATTATTAAGAAAATGAAAGGTTACAAGGCAAGTATGCTAACTGTTTTGGTAGCAATTCTGGTATCAATATTAGCTTATGGAATGCCTGTAAAACTAGCAGTTCTTTCAACGGTGCATGGTGCATTATATGGGTTATTCCCAATCTGCTGGATCATTATCAGCGCAGTATTCCTTTATAATGTAACCGTAAAGAGTGGTCAGTTTGAGATAATTAAAAACTTTATGGCGTCTATCACTCCTGACAGGCGTTTGCAAGCCCTGCTTATTGCATTTTCGTTTGGTGCTTTTCTTGAAGGTGCAGCGGGCTTTGGAACACCCGTTGCTATAACTGCGGCAATGCTTGTCGGCCTTGGATTTAATCCTCTTTACGCAGCCGGTATCTGCCTTATTGCGAATACAGCACCTGTTGCTTTTGGAGCTGTTGGGACACCAATTTTAATTGCGGCGCAGGTATCTGATCTCCCTGAAATGGCAGTTTCTCAAATGGTAGGAAGAACTCTCCCTATTCTCTCAGTATTTGTTCCTTTCTATTTAGTAGTATTAATGTCTGGCTTTAAAAAATCAATTGAAGTATTACCTGCAATATTAGTCTCCGGGTTATCTTTTGCATTCTTTCAGTGGTTTACTTCAAATTTCCTTAGCCCGATGCTACCCGATATCGTTGCAGGATTAGCTTCAATAATTTGCCTGATGGTGTTACTTAAATACTGGAAGCCAAAATCTATCTGGCATTTCAAAGAAGAGCCAAAACAGACAATTGAAACCGAATTGAAGTATTCTGTTGGTCAGGTTATAAGAGCATGGTCTCCATTCATTATCATGACCATTTTTATTATCGCCTGGGGCCTTCAACCGGTAAAAGACGCTCTGAATTCAATAGGTAATATCAAATTTTCAATTCCGGGGTTACAGAACGCAATCCTGAAGGCCGACGGAACACCTCTTGTTATCAAACCTTTCGATTTTAATTATCTTTCCAGTTCAGGACTTGCACCATTATTAGCGGCATTTATTTCGTTACCATTGATCGGTATGAGTTTTAAAGAAGGTGCTAAAACTTATCTGGCAACACTCAACCAGCTAAAATTCCCGATTATGACAATCGCCCTCGTACTAGGCTTTGCTTTCATTGCAAATAATTCAGGGATGTCCGTTACAATGGCTGTTGCATTAGCCAGTACAGGAGTGTTATTCCCTTTCTTCTCACCTGTTTTAGGTTGGTTAGGTGTATTTCTTACAGGGTCAGATACTTCATCAAACGCATTATTCTGCAGGCTGCAACATACTTCGGCCACTTCCATTGGTGTGGATCCGCTTGTAACAGTGGCTGCAAATGCGTCAGGAGGGGTTACAGGGAAAATGATATCCCCTCAGTCGATTGCTATCGGTGCGGCAGCCGTAGGATTGGTAGGAAAAGAATCGGAGCTCTTCCGGTTCACCGTTAAACACAGTTTTATTATGCTGTTTCTGGTTTGTATTATTACAGTTTTGCAGGCATACGTTTTTACATGGATAATTCCGGTATATAAAAAGATTGAATCAACAGCAGCAGCTGCAATTCCGAATGTGTCAAAAGGTTTTCTCTATTTACTGATTGTTGCAGTCGTTATTGTTGCAATAACTTTGACTGTAATACTGCTTAACAGGAAAAAGGTAAATACTTTTTAATTTTTTAATATTTTTCAGGAATCTAAGATAAAAAAAATCGATACCCCTGACCTGAATCGAAGCGAATAGGAAGTCAAAATCAATGAATTTTCATGAGTGATTTCTGATTGTGATATATAATCTTCTTAACATGGATAACAGACAAATTGCCACCGGAATATTCCTGGCCGGTATTGAAAGCGTTAAGCCCGACAACCTTATTAAACGTTATGTTTCTTTAAATCAGAATGTTCTGACAATAGAAGACATTGTTTTTGATTTGTCAGTTATAAAGAACATTTATGTAGTTGGTGCTGGTAAGGCAAGCGCTGCAATGGCTCAATCTGTTGAATCTGTTCTGGGATCGGAGATAACTGCCGGTCATATAATCACCAAATATGAACATTCGGTTCCCCTGAAATTTATTGAAATAACAGAAGCAGGGCATCCCGTACCAGATGAAAATGGAATTAAAGGTACCGGTAAGATACTTTCAATGGTGAAAAAGGCAGAAAAAGATGACCTTGTTATTTGTTTAATCTCCGGAGGTGGATCTGCACTGCTGGCTGATGTTCCTGAAGGATGCACCCTCGACGATTTAAAAAGAGTGAATAGTATCTTATTGAAAACGGGAGCAAATATTACTGAAATGAATTGCATCCGAAAACATTTATCGAAAGTGAAAGGAGGTCTCCTGGCAAAAGCAGCAGCTCCCGCAAATGTGGTAAGCCTGATCCTTTCTGATGTTATCGGCGACCCTCTCGACGTTATTGCGTCAGGCCCAACGTCGCCTGATCCGTCTACTTTTGCTGATGCCATCTCAATTATCAGGAAATATCAAATTGAAAATGAAATACCAAAACAGATCTTAGAGATCCTTAACGAGGGCCTGGAAAACAAACATCAGGAAACACTTAAACCCAATGATGAGGTACTGCGGCAGACTCACAATTTAATAATAGGGACTAACCTGCTGGCGCTCAGGACTGCAAAAGCTAAAGCTGAAGAATCCGGATACGAAACACATATTATTACAAACAAACTGGATGGAGATGTGGTTACAGCTTCCAAATACATTTTAGGGAATATTAAGGATGTCAGAAGTAAGAAGTTAAACAAAAAGATTTGTTTGTTATTTGCCGGAGAGCCTACAGTTAAAGTTACAGGAAATGGTCTGGGAGGCAGGAATCAGCATCTCGCACTCATAATTGCCGGATTATTAAAAGATTTACCGGGGATAACCTTTCTATCGGGTGGAACAGACGGATCCGATGGCCCGACAGATGCTGCAGGAGCAGTTGTCGATTCATTTACATCAAAAAACGCTTCTGACCTCACTCTCGATATTGATCAGTATATCAAAAACTTCGACTCTTATCATTTTTTTAAGCAAGAGGGAGGCCTCATTATCACCGGCCCGACTCAGACAAATGTAATGGATTTAATGGTCGCGCTCATTCAGTAATCAATCAGGTGAATACCTTTATTTAAGATAAGGAATTGTCTGTGGACCTTCCGGTAATACACATATTTTAGCCTCGGGGCCGACTTTCTTAACGAGATCATCTACAAGCTTGCTGATATTTTTAACAGGATTAAAGAGAGCTCTTTGAATAGTTTCATCATCGAGCTTATCACTGAAAATATAGACATTTGCCTTAATCTGGATCAGAGCCTGAAAATAGATCTGCCACGTATCCTTTAATGTGCTTTCATTAGCTTTAATAAATTCCATAAGTTCATCCACACTTTTGACCGAAGTTAATATCGTCTCATAGTCACTGTTCGACGGAATTCCATCCCAGCATTCGGCGGCCATTATAATAGTCCCCCCTGGCTTTACAATCTGCGCCGCAGCGCTCATTCCCTTTACTGTCTGGTAGATATTCAAATCCAAAGGATAACCCGAATTACTTGTTATCACTATATCATAAAGATTATCTACCGGAGCCATTGCGGAGTCTTTTACAAACTGACTTCCAGCCTTATGAGCCGAACGAAGGTCGCCTGCAAATACATTGGTTATCTCCTTATTACGGTTTAAAGTGATATTTAATAAAAACAATCCCGGAACAAGCTCTGCAGATTCCATCATCTCTTCCCAGAGCGGATTCCCATAGGTAATACCCCAATTTACTTTCTCGTGAGATAAATGCGAAATTGAGTGGTTGAATTTAATTGTACTAACAGCCGCCATTCCTGGGATTATGGCTTTCCCTCCACCCGAAAAACCTGCAAAAAAATGGGGTTCAATAAAACCAGTGAGGATCTTAATATCGCAGCTGAGGACTTTCTTATTAATAAATACTTCATTGCCTGAAGAAGTAGTACCAACATATTCGTGTGAACCGGGATTGTTGGCATCATTCTGAATAATTTCATAACCCCTTACAATATCCGCCCCAAGAATTTTAACAAGCTCCTGATCAGTTGCTAATCTATGTGTTCCGTTCGCACAAAAAAAGCAAATGTTTTCCCGGGGGATATTTCTCAATTCATTTAACAACGGAGGCAGGATGATATTATACGGAGTTGCCCTGGTAATATCGCTGAATATAACAGCAACCTTATCAATTGGTTTTACAATATCTTTTAATGACTTGCTTTTGTATGGGTTATTCAGAGCTTCAGTAATTGCAAGACTCTGATCATTAACGCTCCCAACCCAACGGGGTTCAATAATGTCGATATTATATTTGTCAGATAATTCAAGTGAGTATCCTGTTTTACCATATGCTAATTTTACGTTCATTCCTTATTCTGTTTGAGTTATTTTTTTGATCTCCGGACTATTATCCCGGGAGAGTTATCAGGCTTCCATTTTCAGTATTCAGACAGCAACATTCTTACCCGATTCACAAATGCTTATTATTTGTAAAATTAAGAAGAAAATTGATATACCCGGAATACTATACGTAATCGTAATTATACTGATCAGGAAATTGAAAATTATAGTAGATGGATATCAATGAATCTATTATTTTACTAAATTGTTGCGCAATTGGTCAGATATTCAAAATTCATTTAAATAACCCGGACCGGCATTTTTTAGATTAACCCGAAGATATAATCTAACGTTTTCTTTATTTGATTTTAATATTTTAGAAAGATGAAAGACAAAAAATTTATGTTTACATCATTAATGGTAATGTTTATAGCAGTTTGCAATATCTCAAAAGCTATTGATTTAGATGCGAATACTATTAATTTCAATAAAAGCTGGAAATTTAAGCTTGGAGATCTTCAAAATGCGCAACTCCCGGAATTTAACGACTCCGATTGGAGGGATTTGAATCTGCCTCACGACTGGAGTGTAGAAGGTAAGTTCAGTCAGGAATGGGCCAGTGGAACGGCTTATCTTCCAACAGGAATTGGCTGGTACAGGAAAACATTTAAGGTAGAGAAGAGCGCTGCTCCCTCGAATTTGTATATCTATTTTGATGGTGTTATGAGGTATAGCGAAGTCTGGATAAATGGACATTCTCTCGGGAAACGTCCAAACGGATTTATTGCATTTTATTATGATCTGACTGATTTCGTCAAAGCCGGAGAGAACAATGTAATTGCAGTCAGGGTTGATCATTCCAGTTTTGCAGATTCAAGATTTTACCTGGGATCAGGAATAAACAGGAACGTTTATTTAATAAAGAAGGACCCTCTTCATATTGATATCTGGGGAGTAAAATACACTACCGAATTGGCATCAGATAATAAGAGCGCTCAGGCAAAAGTTGTTGTGGATGTATTAAATAACAGATCGTCGAAAGAAGACATAACCATAGCAACACAACTGGTTGATGAAAATGGCAAAACTGTAGCACAATCGGAAAAGAACATTAGTATTGGCAAGGGCGAAAAATCTAAAAATGAACTTTCATTTCAGATAAAAGATCCGCTGTTGTGGTCAGTTGAAAAGCCAAATTTGTACAAACTGAATGTCCGGCTTGTTAAAAACAAGAAAGAATTGGATAGTCAGGTTACACCGGTAGGATTCAGAAGTATCAGGTTTGATGCTAACAAGGGATTCTTTCTGAACGGTGTGAATATGAAGATGAAAGGTGTTTGTATTCATGATGATGGCGGTGGCGTGTTTGGAACAGCTGTTCCTCCTGAAGTGTGGGCCCGCAGATTAAAAACGTTTAAGGCTGGCGGTGCAAATGCCATTCGTATGGCTCATAATCCTCATGCAGATTATTTGTATGATCTGTGTGATGAAATTGGATTGATGGTTATGGATGAAGCATACGATGAATGGGAATATGGAAAAAATAAGTGGATACAGGGCAGGAATGTTGGAGAACCCGGGCATGATGGTACAAACAAGTTTTTCAAAGAATGGGCTGAAAGAGATGTTAAGACTTTTGTCCTTAGAAATCAAAATCACCCTTCAATTATTTTGTGGAGCATTGGGAATGAACTTGAGTATCCCAACGACCCATACACCTCTCTGGCTTTGAATGAAGGGAATAACCCGCAAAGTCCCCGATCCGGCTTTATTCCGGAGTTGCCAAATATTTCTGAACTGCCACCTGTTGCAGAAAAACTTGTAAAATGGGTTAAAGAAATTGATCAATCAATACCGGTTACTGCCGCACTGGCCGGCGTAACAATGTCGAATACCACTAATTACCCTCAGCTTCTGGATGTTGTAGGGTATAATTATTATGAGCGTTCTTATGTAGAAGATCATAAAAAATATCCTCAAAGAATTATTTATGGAAGTGAGAATGGTAAAGGCCTGACAACATGGGAAGCGGTAAAAAATAATGATTATATCTCAGGCATATATTTGTGGACCGGTGTCGATTTCTTAGGTGAAGCCAACACATGGCCTTCAAATCACAGTAATGCAGGGATTCTCGACCTGGCAGGAGATCCAAAACCTGACTATTATTTCCAAAAAAGTTTGTGGGACAATGAGCCAATGGTATTTATTGGAACCTCGAGGATTGTTGCCCAAAACCGGGGCAATACTCAAAACAGAGGGCCAGCACGTTTTACTCCTGAGCAACACTACAACTATAAAACAGGCGACACAGTTCGTGTCTCGGCTTATACCACATGTGAAGAGGTAGAGTTATTCTTAAACGGTAAGTCATTAGGCAGACAAAAGATTAGTGCTGCTCCAACAAAAGTTATTAATTGGGTATTCCCATACGAAGCCGGCACTATTGTTGCAAAAGCGTACAATAAAGAGAATGAAATCTGCAATTGCCAGCTACAAACTGTTGGCGAACCTGCTTCATTCCGTGCAACATTCGATAAAAGCTCCTTGAAAAAAGAGGAGGATCTGGCTCATCTTAAAATTGAGATTGTGGATAAGGCAGGAAATCCTGTCAAAAATGCTTCAAATGTTATTACCGTTAAAGTTACGGGTGCCGGTCAACTGAGGGGCATAGAAAGTGGTGAAATCGTTGATGGCGACGTGAATCTCCAATCGGACACGCGCTTATCACACATGGGAAAACTTTTAGCTTTTATCCAACCTGTACAAAAGAAGGGTGATGTTACAGTCACTATTTCGTCACCAGGACTTGAATCAAAAACTGTTACAATTACTGCTAAATAATTTAAATTTTAATTATATCAACGAGACGGGTATTTTAAAAAAACACTGCAATCACAACTGCAGGCATTGGACTGGCCTCTTCATTAAGCAGTCTTTTAGCCAGTTGCGCTCCTTCCGACAGAATTAACGTTACGTCTTTTTGTTCCCACAGATCTCTCAGAGTAAAATCTTCGAATCGGTAAAATAAACTTGACCATTTTTCTCCAATTTGTTACATTATTTACAAATGTCTCATTTGATTAATTATTTTTACCGGATATAAAAAGATATTATGGCCGAAGAAAACCACCTGATG